>Ga0136557_1000124_pt1 | contig 61335 bp, 52 predicted proteins | sample AntRauTorckE6832_FD_104796 | JGI IMG/M metagenome (GOLD analysis project Ga0136557, IMG submission 104796) | Saline lake microbial communities from Rauer Islands, Antarctica - Metagenome Torckler E6 #832 | ecosystem: Environmental > Aquatic > Non-marine Saline and Alkaline > Saline | place...
TAGCACCAAAATTATTAAAAATAACGGAAAAATCTCTCCCTGAGAAGGAAAGATTTAGAGTGGTCTAAGTATAAGGCTATAGAATTTTTCAATGAGTTACTTCTGATTTTGACAAATGAAATATAACATTTACAGCTTTGGTTATCCGTAGTAAACCACTTGCATCACTAAATGAAAAATAGTAATTAAAGCGCAGTTTGTTGGAGTTCATCTAAATAAAAATGGATCAAATTTATGCAAGCAAGTTGGGTCGCAGCCTTATCGCTCTTTCTTTTCTTTATTGGATATAGATATTACTCCAAATTTCTGGCGGAAAAGATCTATCAGCTCAATCCGGATTATATGACACCGGCCCATGAGTTCAAGGATGATGTAGATTACGTACCCGCTAACAAATTCGTTCTGCTTGGTCATCATTTTACTTCCATAGCAGGAGCAGCCCCCATTGTTGGTCCGGCCATAGCCGTGTACTGGGGTTGGTTGCCGGCGATGTTGTGGGTAGTCTTTGGGACTATTTTCGCAGCCGGTGTTCATGATTTTGGGACTATGGTGTTATCGGTTCGAAATAAAGGACAATCGGTAGGCACGCTTGCAAATAAATTAGTGGGTCACCGCGCTAAGCTTCTTTTCCTTTTCATTATTTTGATTCTGGTGTTAATGGTGAATGCTGTTTTTGCCTGGGTGATATCCAATCTCTTTATCAATTTCCCTGCTACAGTTCTTTCCATTTTTATTCAAATACCTCTGGCTATTTGGATCGGTGTTCGGTCATATAAAAAGACGGGAAATATGGTGATTCCATCTCTGATTGTGCTTTTTGTGATGTACTTCACAGCCATCATCGCCAGCTATGTTCCGGTATTGCAAATTGACCTGGTGCAGTATTTTGGAGGAGCTGAAAATGTAGTCTTATTTGGACTTACAGGAATCGAAATGGCTTTCTTCGCTTGGATTACCATTTTAATGATCTATGTGTATTTCGCTTCCACACTTCCGGTCTGGAAATTGCTTCAGCCCAGAGATCTTATCAACGCCTATCAGCTGGTGTTGGGATTAGTCATATTATATTTGGGATTATTTATTAGCAGTCCGGAGATAACAGCCCCGGCTACTAATGTAGAAGCAACGGACGTAAGCTGGTTTCCTCTTTTATTTATTACCATCGCCTGTGGTGCTATTTCAGGGTTTCATGGATTGGTTTCATCCGGAACTACCGCAAAACAATTAGATAAGGAAACAGATGCGCGTTTTGTGGGATACCTTGGAGCAGTCGGCGAAGGGTCGTTAGCTTTGATAACCATTGTTGCCGTGGTGACTTATTTTAATTCTACGGGTGAATTTATGGATGTATATCATTCATTTTCAGAAGCCGGTGCGGTTGGATTGAATATTTTTGTGGAAGGAGCGGCACAATTGGCAACGGCATTACTTATTCCTTTGGAAGTAGCGAAAACTATTATTGCTGTAATTGTTATCAGTTTTGCAGCTACTACACTCGATACTTCTGTTCGGCTGATGCGCTATATCTTAAACGAACTTGGAGAAGAGTATAAAGTGAAACCGCTCACCAAAGTTCACACATCTACCTTGATCGCGGTTGGAGCAAGTGCTGCATTGGTATTACTTCCGGAGGGTCCACGTGGATTAGGCTCCGGTGGTTATTTACTGTGGCCGTTATTTGGTACTTCCAATCAGTTATTGGCAGGTATAAGTTTGCTTTTAGTTACCATTTGGCTGAAAAGGCAAGGAAGACCCATTGTTTATACCCTGGTGCCAATGGTATTCTTAATGATCATGACGCTTTGGGCAATGACCGAGCAGGTTATCTTTGACTGGTCGGGCATGGGTGCGAATGATTCTAATATGCTCTTGTTTGTTTTTGGAGCAATTATACTTGGGTTTACGATCTGGATTATTTTAGAGGCCATAAACCTGATGCGTAAGCACCAAGCTAAATAGTTATACAAGTAAGGAGTTTAGTCTATAAAAGTGACCTTACCATTGGAAATATCATACATTGCACCAACGATCATGATTTCACCTTCTTCTTCAAGGCGTGTAAGATCCGGACTTTGCTCTTTTATCTGACTAATAGCCAACTCCACATGCTCCCGTGCTACGTTATCTATATACATGTCACTGGATGGATCTAATACCGGGTCCATTTTTTCAACCGCTATATTTTCAGCAGGTTTAATTTTATTTACGAGCGCAGTAAGATTTCCATACTCTGCATTATTGATAGCTCCTTTAATTGCCCCGCAGCTTGTATGTCCCATCACAACCACAAGTTTAGCTCCGGAAAGAGCAGTAGCAAATTCCATTCCACCTAATACGTCTTCATTTACCACATTACCTGCAAGACGAGTGCTGAAGATCTCCCCAAAACGTTTATCAAAAATAGTTTCGACAGGCACGCGGCTATCAATACAGCTCAAAACGACGGCATATGGATTTTGACTTTTAGATGTTGCCGCCACTTCAGTGGTAAATTTTCTTACCCTCAAATTTCCATCCAAAAAACGCTGATTTCCCTCTTTAAAAGCTTCGAGTACTTCATCAGGAGTCATTGAGTCACGAAGTTCTTCAGTTATTAAATCATCGGAAGATGTTGTCTGTTCTTGTTCTGTTGAAGTACAAGCTGATATCCCAACGAATAATACGAGGACTAAAATATAATTTAGATTGTAAGATAGGTTTTTCATGAGTAAAGTCTTTTACTTATAAATTAAGTTATTAATAAAACTAGCATATTAATATAAGCGTTCCGGTTTAAATGAAGAAGAGAATAAAGGGCTGCTTAGAATTATTTACAAAATGGAGGAATTTTGCTCACCCTCGGATTAGCCAATAACAATAATATCACTGTATTCAGGAATGAGTGAGAATGAAACTTATATACTTCTGTTTATTTTCGGAGCGATCATTCTTGGGTTTACGATCTGGATCATACTGGAAGCATTGGTATTGGTTAGAAAAGAATAGGTTATAATTTACAGTTGATTTCAACTTAGTAATAACGTATTAAATCTAAGCAAGTTATTTATAATAAATTACTTATGGATATTATAAATTCTTTTATTTGATCTGAATTCGATTTATCATTGGGTGCATTTTAAATAACAGAATATTCATTTGAGAATCACGATCATCGGTGCCGGTGAAATAGGTTATGAATTGGCAAGTATATTATCATCTGAAAAACACGATGTCATAGTTTTAGACCGGGATAAAGAGAGCCTTTCTAAAGTTTCCGAATCCTTGGATGTTCTTCCTGTAGAAGGAAACGCAACGTCCGTTAAAGACCTGGTAAAAGCACAAGTTGGTGATGCAGATATCCTTATTTCTGTAACCAGTATTGATGAAGTAAATATGATCTCGGGAATGATCGGTAAGCGACTAGGCGCCAAGATGGTTATTGCCCGCATTCGAAGTGATGAGCTCACGGATAAGAATTCTCCGCTTTCTCCTTCTGATCTTGGGATCGATGTAATGATTCATCCGGAATTGAGTGCCGCTCAGGAAATTGCACAGCTGCTTAAGCGATCATCAGCCAGTGACGTCATCAATCTGGCTAACGGTAAAATGCAATTGATCGGTATCAGGCTCGAAAAAAACTCCCCTCTTATCAAACAAAATCTGAATGAATATGCAGCCAATTATCCTGACCTAACATTTCGTGTGGTGGCTATTGGAAGACGGGGAAGAACTATTATTCCTGACGGTGCTGTAACTATTCAAAGCTATGACCAGATCTTTATCCTCGCATCTACCAATGATATCAATGCCATCATTAAGACTACGGGAAAAAAAGAAACGGTACTAAATTCCGTCATGATCGCCGGCGGTTCTGAAATAGGCGAAATGCTCGCTCGCATTCTCTGTGAAGACAAAACCAAAAAATGGTCCATAAAACTGATTGAACCTAACTATGATAAGGCAGAAGAGTTGGCTATAGAGATGAAGGAGGTGATGGTGCTGCATGGAAATCCAACCGATCCGGATCTGTTGGTTACGGAAGGAATTAATGAAATGGATGCTTTTATTGCCGTGACGGATGATGAGGAGTCAAATATCATTTCTTGTTTGATGGCAAAACATCTGGAAGTAAAAAAGACAGTATCCCTCGTTTCAAAGGCAGATTTTATACCAATGGCTCAAACCATTGGACTTGATGCCATCATTAACAAAAAAGCATCGGCCTCTAGTGAAATACACCGTTATGTACGAAAGGGGAATGTTGTGTCGGTCGCTGAATTAAGAGGTATAAAAGCAGAGGTGATCGAGCTGGAGGCGAGCGAGGGTTCTGAGATCACTAAAAAACCCATAAAAAAATTAAAACTCCCGCAAGGATGTGTAGTGGGTGCAATTATTTGTGATCAGCAAGTAGAAATAGCGACCGGTCAAACACAGATCAATGCCAAAGACCGTGTGATCGTATTTTGTTTACCGAACGCTATTGATAAAGTAACCAGGTTATTTCAATAATGACTTTATTTTCAGGGACTTCAGCACCGAGAGCAAAAATAGATTTCCAGGCCGTTTTGGGAATTCTCGGGGCATTCATTTTTTTCCTTGGTTTTGCACTGTTGCTTCCCGCAGCAATTGATGTTTTCTACGGACAAGATACCTGGCACTCTTTTTTGATATCTGCCGGAATTGCATTTTCTGTGGGTGCGATACTTTGGTATACATTTAAACCCAAAGATGAGATCCACATAAGAGAAGGTTTTCTGATCGTAAGCTTAACCTGGCTTTCCCTCTCCTTTGTTGGAGCCCTTCCTTTTGTGATAGCAGGTGTGCTCCCTTCATTTACCGATGCTGTATTTGAAACCATGAGCGCCCTCACTACAACAGGCTCCACTATATTGGGAGGTGAAACATCCGGCGGGTTTATCAATCCTGATATTGAAGAAATTCCCAAAAGCTTTCTTTTATGGAGATCTTTGGCCCACTGGCTTGGCGGCATGGGTATTATCGTTTTATCATTGGCTATTTTACCGCTGCTTGGTATTGGAGGAATGCAGCTTTTTCAGGCCGAGTCACCCGGACCAACTACCGATAAACTTACTCCGCGAGTTCAGGAAACGGCAAAATTGTTATGGGGTGTTTATGTAGCCTTTACGTTTGCCCAATTCTTATTGCTTTGGGTTCATCCGGCAATGGATTGGTTTGAAGCCATAAACCATGCTTTTTCTACGATGGCAACGGGCGGGTTTTCCACAAAGAACGCCAGTATCGAAGCTTTTGATTCCGCATACATCGACTGGGTTATTATACTATTTATGTTTATTGCCGGGGTCAACTTTGCGATGCATTTTAGGTTGATACGAGGAGATCATAAATCATTTTTTGCTAACCGTGAGATTCGCTTTTATGCTCTTATAGCAATGATAGGCATCTTTATAGTTTCGGGTTCTTTATGGCTGTTAGATGAATATCACATTTTGGATGCACTTAGATATGGGGCCTTCCAGGTATTGGCAATTCTAACAACAACAGGATTTGGAACAGACAACTATGAAGTTTGGAATACGGTAGGTGCATTTTTCCTCTTCTTACTATTTTTTACCGGGGGATGTGCCGGCTCTACCGCAGGAGGGATTAAGATGGTTCGATGGATGATACTGATTCGGAATACCAGTCGGGAGATCAAACAGATTATGCACCCCAAAGCTATTCTTCCGGTTCGAATTGGAGATCAGGCCATTACCCAGAATATTCAGCGAACGGTATTGAGCTTCTTTATTCTCTATATTTTTATATTTGCCTTAGGGGCATTTATCATCAGTCTTTTCGGGTATGATATCATGTCTTCCATTGGGGCAAGTATAGCTGCCATTGGAAATATCGGTCCGGGGTGGGGCGACTTTGGGCCGACTGATAATTTTGCCCATTTGCCTTATCTTGGAAAGTGGGTCCTTATATTTTTGATGATGGTTGGACGGCTGGAGATATTTACGGTATTAATATTGTTCTCACCGGCTTTTTGGCGGCAGTAGAAATATTGGTCAATTAGTTTTATAATGTTCTATAAACCGCTGCTCATCCTCAGACTGACCGATCAAAATGATCTCGCTGTTTTCTGGGATCGACCTATTGGGATCTGGGTTAATATCCTGTTCTCCATCAACCTGGTAAGCAATTACATTACAACCGGTTCTGCTTCGGATGTCTGCTTCGATCAATGATTTTCCGACTAGTTTTTTTGGAGTATCTAAGCTAAATACATTCAATCCCTGTGCGATCATTACAATATCATTCTCCTCAAAAATGTTGAAGATGGCATTCGCCCCCATCGAAGCATAACTCATTACAAAATCGGCTCCGGCGCGATGTAGAGTATTTACATTGCGCTCTAATGTGGATCTGGCTACGATATGAATATTTGGACGTAAACTGCGACAGTAAATAGTGAGATAGATATTTACATCATCCTGATTTGTGGTAATAATCACGTTGGGAGCATCGTCGATCCCGGCCTTCTTAAGAGTATCAAGGTCGGCAGCATCCCCTAAAATATAATGATCGGAATCTTTCATCCGGTCCGGATTTTTGTCAATGATCTTATACTTAATATTCCTTTTTTTTAAATGAAGTGCTGTAGCACGACCGACCCTCCCAGCTCCTATAATGACAACGGGCTCATCACTTACACCATAGATACCAAACAGTTCATCATATTTTCTAAGTTGCCCTATCGTACCTGCTAGTACTAATACACTATGGCTGTGTATCTCGACCTCCGGATGGGCACTCTTGAAACTTCCTCTTTCCCAAATCCCAACGACATTTATTCCGAGGTCTTCCCTAATACGGCTCTCTTTTAATGTCTTACCAACTAAAGGAGTGGCATAAGTTGTTGCCTCGGCTATTACTAACTTTCCAAATCTACCCACAGTGTGCACACGAGCGTCCTGCCCCAGTGTTCTCCGTGACAATGCTCGTCCTAAGATATTGCCAAGGTGCAAAACGTGATCACTTCCGGCTAATTTCAAAATATCCATTGAATCATATGAATTTGCTGTGGAGATGATCTTTACGTCATTTGAGAACTCACGAATAGTATGGGCTACGTTGGAATTGAACATATCAGTACCCCCGCTAAACACAAGCGACGCGTGTTCAATATTCATTTTTTTGTACGTTTCAGGATCATCAGGTTCCCCAAGCATAACCCGGTATCCCTGGTCATAGAGGTCAAGAGCCTGGTCCAGTTCATTCACCAATAAAACATATTCATGGCCATATTGGTCAAGCTTAGTGATCAGAGCTTTTGTTACAGCATCAAAACTGGTAATGATGATATGACCACTGGTATTTTGGGGAAGTTCACGTGGAGCTCTTGCACGATGTTGAGCTTCCATCCAAGGAGCATAGAAAAATTCGATAAACGTAAATGGAAGCATGATAAGAAGTGAGATGACTCCGGAAATTAATACCAGGATCGAAAAAATACGTCCGAGGTCAGAAGTGAAGGTGATATCTCCAAAACCAAGAGTGGACATGGTGGTCATGGTCCAGTAAAAACCGGTAACCCAGGAATGCTTTTGTCCTTCCATTTCCATGATCTCATGAAAAAGAATTCCAAAAATTATGATCATAGCCAACAGGATAAACACAAAACGAAAGAGGCGCTTTATGTTGGTTTTGGTATTCCGGCTCGAAATGAAATAGCTGATCTGTGAGGTGAAAAATTTCATGGCGGAATATGAAAGTTAACTCGCTGAAAAGAAAGTGGTTTCTATTTCAGGATTTATTGTGCCAATAAATCCTGAAAAGTTCACAGGTCTAATGTCAACCCAATCATCTTTTGAGGTTTAGTGTTTTAGGGGGAAAAAAGGACCCCAACCTATTCTTTCCTTTTTAAAACAGTGTATATTTAACGCATACTTGAGAGAAATTAAATGCTTATCTAAAAAATATATGAATTATTCTGGTGACCAATGGGTAAAGTGGATGGACCGCCTCGCAGAAGATGATTATGTGATCGTAGATGATTTCATAAGTGATAAACTTTTCTCCCAAATCATGGATTTTTTTACCGAAATGGAAGAGAACGATAAGCTAAAAAAAGCAGGTATCGGAACTCAACAGGATTTCCAGGTAAAAACAGAAATACGCGGTGACTTTATTTACTGGCTGGATGAAAACAGAGATAACGAATTAGATCCATTTTTTGGATTGATGGAAGAACTGACTCTAAATCTGAAGCGGTTCTGCTATCTGAGTTTGTCCGGATCTGAGTTTCACATTGCAAAATATCCGGCCGGATCGTATTACCATCGACATTTAGATCAGTTTCAGGAGCGATCAAACCGACAGATCACGGTGCTTATCTATTTGAATAAAAATTGGAAAAAGGGAGATGGCGGTGAATTGGTTATTTATAAAGATCAGTCCGAGATAAAGGTAGAACCCCTTGCCAAGCGGCTTCTCGTTTTTAAAAGTGATGTGATAGAGCATGAAGTTTTGACCACTAATGTACCCCGTTATAGTTTAACAGGCTGGCTGCTTCATCAACCTGCAAGTGTAGGGTTTATTCTAGGGCAATAGGCAGGCTTTTGTTAATGGCCGTAACAATTTCTTAATGGCCACAGATTTTCTATTAATACAGTACATTAGTACCATTGTATAGTTTGAAACTATCACGAAATCCCAATACCGTGGCTAAAAAAAAGATACTTGTTGTTGATGATGAAACGGATCTGCTTGATCTTATCGAATATAATCTCAAAAAAGAAGGATTTGATGTTCTGAAGGCTGAGAATGGTGAAGAGGGAATACAAATAGCCAAAGAGCATAAGCCGGACCTGGTGCTTATGGATATTATGATGCCAAAAATGGACGGGATGGAAGCCGTCGAAAAAATGCGCGCAGATGATGATTTAAAGGCAATCCCGATTATATTTTTAACTGCCCGAAGTGATGAAAAAACGGAAGTTGAGGGCTTAAACAAAGGCGGCGATGATTATATCACAAAGCCGATCAGTACCACAAAATTGATATCCCGTATTAAGGCAGTAATGCGGAGGTTTGATGAAACCGAGGAAGAAGTAAATCGGCTAGACGTACATGATCTCACTATTGATAAGGACCGTTATATAGTTACCAAGGGAGAGGAAGAATTTCAGTTACCAAGAAAAGAATTTGAACTTTTATATTATCTGGCGAGCCGAAAAGGGAAGGTGAGAGATCGCCAAACACTGCTCAATAAGGTTTGGGGAGATAATGTTTATGTGGTTGACCGCACGGTCGATGTTCATGTCAGAAAGATCAGAGAAAAACTGGGTGACCACTATATAGAAACCGTAAAAGGAGTAGGCTATCGATTTAAGGAATGAGCAGAAACAAGATTAAAAAGAGGAAGGGAGTATTTAGACTTGGGCTTAGAATAGGCCTTCGCATCTCGGTTTTCAGTGCTGTTATTTTGTGTTTCATACTTTGGCTGGGTTATAATTTCACCCCAAAAGAAGCAGTTACTTTAAGCGGCATCATGGCGGGCTTTATTTTTCTCATTACCTATGCAGTCACTTACTACAATTCGCATAGAAGACTTAATACCATTGAACAGCTTTTCAAGAATGTTGCCCGAAAACGGTTTATGGGGTACGAAGAAGTAACTTCCGGTAACTATGATGAGATTGATTACCTGTTGAAACAGGGAATAAAATCCAGTCGCACTATTGAGCGTGAGATCCAGCGATTAAATCGTATTGAAAATTATCGAAAGGAATTTATTGGGGATATCTCTCATGAGTTAAAAACTCCGATCTTTGCTATTCAGGGATTTATTGAGACGCTGCTGAACGGAGCGTTGGAAGATGAAGAAGTAAACAGGGACTTCCTTAAAAAGGCCATGCGTAATGTAAACCGGCTTATTTATCTGACCAAGGATCTGATGGAGATATCGAAGCTTGAAACGGGTGAGTTGAAATCGGAGATCGAAGCGGTCTATTTATACGAGGTTTTGAACGACATTATTGAAAGCCTGAATTACAAAGCTGAAAAAGAAAATATTCAACTTATTGTAAACGACTTCGACAAGAGTATTCAGGTCAAAGCGGATAAGAATCAGGTAAAACAAGTATTGATAAACCTGATAGAGAATGGGATTAAATATAACACGCCCAAAGGAAAGGTAGAGGTTACCGTGTACACCAAGCCTAAACAAAAAGAACGGATCTTTGTATCTGTCAAAGACACAGGTATAGGCATTGATGAAAAAGACATACCCCGGGTTACGGAGCGCTTTTTCAGGGTCGATAAATCCCGGTCAAGGGAAAGAGGGGGAACAGGACTCGGTTTGGCTATTGTAAAACATATTATGGAAGCACACGGGGAAAAATTTACTATCGAAAGTGAACCCAACAGAGGTTCTACTTTTACGATCAGCCTTCAAACGGCGGAAACTATTCAGGTTCTCTAAGAATAGTAGTACCTTCACTTTAATTAATTTTAATCACAAGAAAAACCATGGTTTACGCAGTAATTATGGCCGGGGGATCAGGAACACGATTTTGGCCTAAAAGCACAAAAAAACTACCGAAACAATTTTTGTCTCTTTTTGGGAAAGGGACAATGATACAGAATACCGCTCGTAGAATAGAGCCGCTAATTCCGGAAGAAAGGATCTTGGTAGTTACGAATGATAGTTATGTTGATATTGTAAAATATCAACTTCCATCTGTACCTGCCGAGAATATAATTGGGGAAGTGGTGGCTAAGAATACCGCTCCTTGTGTAGCCATTGCAGCAGAGCTATTATATAGAAAAGATCCTGAAGCGGTCATGGTTGTATTGCCGGCAGATCATCACATTGAAGATGCAGAAGCTTTTAATGACTACCTGAAAACAGCCATACAGAAGGCACGTTCAGGGAATAATCTCGTAACAATTGGCATCAACCCAGACAGGCCTGAAACCGGATATGGATATATTCATGGGGATGAATCTAAAAAAGAAGAATTGAATGGTCATAGCGTTCATCCGGTAAAAGCTTTTAAAGAAAAGCCGAATGAAGTCACGGCCCAAAAATTTGTAGAATCCGGGGATTATTACTGGAATAGCGGAATGTTTATATGGTCGGCTGAGACCATTTTGAACGAATTTAAAAACCATCTACCAAAAATGCATAAACTCGTCAAGAATGCAGGTACCGATCTTTTTGGTGATAATCATAATTCAGCCATTGATACATTTTATAAGTCTTGCGAATCTGTTTCAATTGATTATGGAATTATGGAACATGCACAAAATGTGTTTGTGGTTCCCGGGGAATTCGGTTGGAATGATGTAGGTAGCTGGACGGCTGCTTATGAGTTAGGAGACAAAGATGAATCTGGAAACGTGATCAATGCTGAGAAAGTCTCATTAAGTGAATCAACCAAAAACTACATTTCATCCGTTAGTGGTAAAATGATATCGGTCGTTGGCATAGATGGAATCGCTGTTGTTGAAACTGAAGATGCGATCTTGGTTTGCAAGCTCGATAAAGCTCAAAATGTAAAAGAGATCGTGGAGCAGCTAAAATCCAAAGAAGAGCTCAAAAAATTCTTATAGGTTATATAGTGACGGTTAGCTGATCGTACGCTAATTTAATGTGATCGGGAAGCTTTCGATTGGTTGGTTCGTGATCTACATAACTGTTCATATGGATCAGGAATGCTTTTGGGACGTCAAGCTCTTCAATTACTTCCACCGCCTGGGGTATGGTTTGGTGGGTAGGATGATCCGGTTCCCAGCGCAGCGCACCTAACGCAATTAACTTCGATCCTTTTATGAGTTCTTTAGTCTCTTCAGGTATGTGCTTTACGTCAGTAATATAAGAGAAGTCATTGATCCTGAATCCGAGGATTTCCAACTCCCCATGCTTTATAGGTAGCGGGATGATCTTATTATCTCCTATATAAAATTCTTTGGGAGCCTCAATAAGTTCTAAAGATGTGGAACCGGGGTATTTGTCCTCTCCAAACATGTAATCAAATCTCTTTTTTATGGAATTGATACAACCTTTTGAAGTATGGACCGGTATGGGGGCTTCATTTATATAGGAGTAAACCCGCAGATCATCGAGGCCGGCAACATGATCCATATGTTCATGTGTGAGCAGCAGCTCATCAATATGTTGAATTTTTGCCTTTATGCTTTGAATTCTGAATTCCGGACCAGCATCAACTAAAATTGATTTTCCTTTATTTTGGATCCATACAGAGCACCTGCTACGTTCATTGCGGGGATCATGAGCTAAATTTTCTCTTCTAAATCCTCCGGCAACAGGTACCCCCATTGATGTTCCGGTTCCTAAAAAAGTGATCTTCATTCTAATTCAAAGTCTTCTACGGAATCTTCGGGAGTTACTTCAAGTTGGTCCCAAAGATCTGCCAATTTTTTTCTCACAGCTGGCTTAATGTAAACACCGGTAAGATCTATTTCTCCCAATACTCTACCCATGGTTCCCAACTGTGATTGTATGGGTTTGTTTTTATTTACAACAACCAGTTTTTGTCCTTCTATAATACATTCGTCTCCCCTAAAAGAACCTCTTTCTTTGCGAAGCGTATAGCCTGCCTGTTCTAATATTTGTTCAAGTTCAAGAAGAAATTTTTCGGGTTTCACAGTGATACTCCAAGAGTAATTAAATGTCCGCTAAGATCGTAATCATATTGCTCCCCATCAATATCGTAGGAATCAAAGATATAGTCATAGCCCAAACTTATGTTTTTACCGAAAAGGAGATCATAAAAATTGACCCTGGCATTTCCGGTTAGTGATAAGATCCTTCCCCCCAGGAATCCTCCGCTGGAAGTACTGAAGCCAATGCTTGGAATAAACTGTGTTGTGATATTGAATTTTTGCGGGGCATTTATTCTCATTATGAGTCCCCCACCGGCACTAAGATCTGTTTGTGAAAACTCTTCTTGGACCTGGTCACTTCTTACAGATGTTACTTTTGTTCTAATCTTAATTGGAATACCTACCCCAAAATTTGGTTGTCTCACAAAATAAAATGGATTTGTGAAATCTAAGCTTAAGCTGAAGTAACGTCTGTTATCCAATTTTGTGATATCATTTCCAAAAGCCAGTCCAAGATTCAAGCCATTCGACTCATACCCAAGGTGTGCGGCAGTTCCAGTGAAAGAAAGATCGTTTCCATCCGTAAGTTCAGCCGGATCACCTGTGAATTCAAAATCAACCAAATAGACACCAGCCCTTGCGTATGGGCTAAAAGGGTTTGAGCTTCTGCTTTCATTATCACCAACCGAAAACATCTGTCCATAAGTTGTTATCGGCATTGTGATCAAAAGGAATAAAAGAATTTTTTTAAAAATAGTATTTGTCATTGGGAATGAATTAATTAGCTAAAACAGTTTAACTACTAACGCTTCAAGAAAAAAATAATTCGATGAAACTTTTACTCTCATTAATATTTATCAGCATAGGGTCTATCATGGTTGATAACACAGATACTTCTATATATAATTTCAATATGACCGACATTGATGGAAATCAGGTGCCTTTAGAACAATATAAAGGTAAAGTAATTATGGTTGTTAATGTCGCATCCAAGTGCGGGTTTACTCCTCAATATGAGGGTCTCCAAAAGATCTATGAAACCTATAAAGATGATGGTTTTGTGATATTAGGGTTTCCCGCTAATAACTTTAAAGGACAAGAACCGGGTTCTGACGAAGAGATCAAAGAATTTTGCCAGCTTGAATACGGGGTAGAATTTCCGATGTTTTCTAAAGTTTCAGTAACGGGAGAAGACCAGGCGGAGTTTTTCACTTATTTGACATCTCAACCTAATGCTGATTTTGAAGGGGAAATTAAATGGAACTTCGAGAAATTTTTGATCGGTAAAGATGGTTCTCTTAAAAGGAGATTTAGAAGTAGTGTTAAACCTGAGAGCAATGAAGTTGCTCAAGCGATAAAAAAAGAATTAGCTGAATAAAGGTTTTTATCACCATCCCGATAGGGGATCACGATTGATTTCGTGGTCCCCATTTTTTTTCAATTCATTTCGTAATCAGCTTGACATCCTTCCGATATGGTGCGTATATTTGATGCTCTCAAAAAGGTCCGGTAGTTCAGTTGGTTAGAACGCCTGCCTGTCACGCAGGAGGTCGAGGGTTCGAGTCCCTTCCGGATCGCAAAAAAAAGCTTCCAAATACTGGAAGCTTTTTTTGTTTGTAGTAACTTCGTTATTAAACAAATCTATAGTAATTGTTCGTCGAATAAAGTTTGAGGTAGTTCGCTTTATAGTTCAGGGAGTAACATTTTCTTATCTTTAAGCTTCCTAAATATTTTAATATTTATTAAGTCAATAAAAAACAGAGAGTAATGTCGATTTTAGATCCTACATACGATGTGATCGTTGTTGGTGGAGGCCACGCAGGAAGTGAGGCCGCCGGTGCCGCGGCGGAGCTTGGAGCAAAAACGCTGCTTATTACCATGAACCTGGAGGCTATTGCAAAAATGTCTTGCAACCCAGCCATGGGTGGTGTAGCTAAGGGGCAGTTGGTTAGAGAGATAGATGCGTTGGGTGGATTGTCCGGAATTGTAAGTGATGAGACGGGTGTTCAGTTTAGGATGCTTAATCTAAGCAAAGGCCCGGCGATGTGGAGTCCCCGCTGCCAAAGTGATCGTATGCTTTATGCTCAAAAGATGAGAGAGAGGCTTGAGCAAAAAGAGAATCTCTTTTTGCGACAGGATAATGTTGTTGATCTTATTTCTGATAATGGCAAAACTATTAAAGGTGTTGTCACCCAAACCGGACAAAAGTTTTATGCTAAGGCTGTAATTCTTACAACGGGTACTTTTGGAAATGGATTAATTCACATTGGGGAAAGTAATTATGGAGGCGGCCGTTCAGGAGAGAGAGCCTCGGTTGGAATTTCTGCGACACTGGAAAACTTGGGTTTTGAGGTAGGTCGATTAAAAACAGGTACTCCTCCTAGGGTAGATGGTCGTACTGTTGATTATTCAAAACTAGAAGAACAATTTGGGGATGAAAATCCATCAGGTTTTTCTTTTATGACGGTAAGCTTGCCGTCATTAGATGAACAACTTTCTTGTTGGATAGGATATACAAATGAAAAGGTACACGAAGTTCTTAAAACAGGATTTGATCGAAGCCCAATGTTTAATGGGCGCATCAAATCCATTGGCCCTCGATATTGTCCTAGTATAGAGGATAAGATCAATCGTTTTGCTGATAAGGATCAGCATCAACTTTTTTTGGAGCCCGAAGGTTGGAATACTTATGAGATGTATCTAAATGGTTTCTCTACTTCACTTCCTGAGGACGTTCAGTATGAGGCTTTAAGGACAATTCCTGGTTTTGAAGATGTGATCATGATTCGCCCTGGATATGCCATTGAATACGATTACTTTCCTCCTCATCAAATTAAAAGATCCATGGAGACGAAATTTGTCGAGGGTCTTTTCTTTGCAGGGCAAATTAACGGTACAACCGGATATGAAGAAGCGGCATGCCAGGGACTTATGGCTGGTATAAATGCAGGGCTTTTTGTTCAAGATAAAGAACCATTGATTCTTCAAAGGTCAGAAGCGTATATCGGAGTTCTTATAGATGACCTTATTAATAAGGGGACAGAAGAACCATACCGAATGTTTACATCAAGGGCAGAGCATCGCATATTATTGAGGCAGGATAATGCTGATCTGCGATTAACAGAGATCGGTCACAGAATAGGCTTGGCCTCAGGCGAAAGACTCAATAAGGTAGAAGAGAAAAGGGATGCTATAGATAAATTGGATGATCTCCTGAAGGATTATACCGTTCGTCCTGATAAAATTGACCCTCTGCTTGAAAGTAAAAACAGTTCTACAATGAGTCAGCCCATGAAAGCAGTTAAGATATTATTACGCCCGGAGGTTACCCTTCAGGACATGATGGATTATGACGAAGAACTTGCTGATCAGGTTAAATCTATTTCAGAAAACAACAAGGTGCTAGAGCAAATAGAGATCCAGATCAAATACGCCGGGTATATTGAAAAGGAATTTGAGATGGTCAAAGAAATGGAGAATAAAGAAAACATGCTTATACCTGAACAGATCGAGTATTCAAACATTAAGAGTCTTTCTACAGAGGGAACTCAGAAGCTATCCAAGATAAAGCCGGAAACTATAGGACAAGCTAGTCGAATAAGCGGAGTTTCGGCCAGTGATCTCTCTGTTCTTATGGTTTATTTAAAAAACTAAACCTATTGTTTCACGTGAAACATAACATCAAATATGTCAACTTCCCTTCAGAAAGCACCGAGCTTGTTAAAGACATATTTCAAAATAATCACGAAGCCATTTGTAAATATGCTGATCGGTTGGATTGGTGGAATAATAAAATTAACCTGGTAAGCCGGGGTGTTTCACGTGAAACCATTTTTAAGCATATTGAACATTCTTTGATAATTTCTCAGTCTGAATTATTTATGCGGGCGGAGGAAATAATCGATTCCGGAACCGGAGGAGGGTTGCCCGGGATTCCTTTGGCACTTACTCATGCGGATAAAAACATTGTGCTAAATGATATTGTGTCTAAAAAGATAATGGCCTGCAAACAAATATCGGCGACATTGGGTTTGAAAAACATTCAAACAGTGGCGGAGTCTCTGCGTGAGTTGGTGATTAATGAGGGTGTGGTGATCATTTCGAAGCATGCTTTTAAGATCAATGATATGATGGAAATGATTGGGGGGGAGCCATGGAGGGGTGTTGCTTTGTTGAAGGGAGAAGATAAGTTGGAAGATGAATTGGAGGGGATAGATATAGAGCTGAATATTAAAGTGTGGCGCCTGGAAGGAAGTTTTAAAGACGAGTTTTATAAAGGAAAAGCAATGGTAGAAATAGAAAGGAAACAACAGCTATGAACAGTTCTGAAAGAAGGCTGAAGATCATGTTGTTGTTACAGCAGCCCGGGAAAAAACTTACCGTTAATGAGCTTGCGGAGAGATTTGATGTAAGCAGAAGGACGATTTTTAGAGACTTTAATGCCCTGCAGGAAATTAATGTGCCAGTTACCTGGGATCGATACTCAGGATATGGTCTGATCGAGGGTTATAAGATTCCTCCATTGATGTTTACTTCTAAAGAACTTGCAACCATAATGGTTGGTCTTAATTTCGTAAAGTCGCAGGTTGATCAGGGTTTGGTGGAAGATGCAAAGGGTGTAGAGTTGAAAATTAAGAACGTACTTCCCAATGAATTGAAAAAGTTTATGAGTTCTCTTGAGGGAAGAACAATTGTAGATCCCTATTTAAGGTTTGGGGGAGAAAAGAAGAAAGGGGGGAGTTGGTATTTAATCAGCAGCGCCATAGCCCAGCAAAAAAGAATGCAATTTGAGTATACAACAAAATCAGGGGAGACCAGTATTCGGAAAATTGATCCTTACATTTTAGTTTTTTATCAGGATCATTGGAATGTAATTGGAAAATCACACCTTAGGGGTGAAGTTCGAAATTTTATACTGGAAAACGTAAATGAGGTCTTAATTTTAGACGAAAATTATGAGCTTAAGAAAGAATTGGACATAGAGGGGTTGATTTTCCGCCCTGACGAGAGTTCTCATTCGATAATAGTGTTAGTCGAAAAAAACGAGATGAAGCGCCTAGAGGCAAATTTACCGGCTAAAATTATTAATAAAACAGTTGTAAATTCTAAACAAATTAAGGTAGAGTTTAAGTTTGATAATTTAGACTATATCAATGAGTGGCTACTTCAATTTGGAAAAAAAATAAAAATTGAAAAGCCGGAACAATTGATCGAAAAGAGAAAAGACTTAATTCGTGAAATGTTGAAAGACTAAAAGAATAGATTTTATTGGTTGAAATAAAAAGGGCTTCAAAATTGAAGCCCTTTTTGTTTTATGAAACTATGTAGTATAGAGATTAGCTTTTGTCGCCATCTCCTTCTTCTTCAAAACGCTTACGAAGTTTCACGGGCTTATTGCCATCCTTTTTCTTTCGTATCTGCATATTTATGATTTCAATGAACAGAGAAAAGAAAACCGCAAAGTAGATATAGCCTTTGGGAACATGGAATTCGAACGCTTCAATCATAAGCATAAAACCGATCAAAATTAGAAAAGAGAGAGCTAAAATTTCTAGTGTTGGGTGTTTTTTAATGAATTTGCTGATTGACCCTGCAAAAGCGATCATTACTAAAATCGCGATAACTACAGCAATAATCATTAGCAAAAGTTGATCGGTGAGACCGATAGCCGTAAGAATACTGTCGAAAGAAAAGATCAGATCCAAGGCGACGATCTGAAAAATTACTTGCCCGAATGTAGCAAGTTTCTTTTTACCTTTTTCATCGTGTTGACCCTCCATTTTATGATGTATTTCAACCGTACTTTTGAAAATCAGAAACACACCACCGACAAATAAAATTAAGTCTCGTATACTGAAATCATAATCGAAAATGGAAAAGAGCGGCTCGGTAAATCCAATGATCCAGCTAATGCTAAGCAACATGGCAATCCGGAAAACAAGAGCTAAAATAAGTCCAGTAGTTCGCGCTTTTTGTTGTTGTCCTGCGGGTAGCTTGTTAGAAACAATGGATATAAAAATAATGTTATCTACGCCAAGTACAATTTCAAGAAATGTAAGCGTGAGCAGAGCGATCCAGCTTTCTGGTTGAAGTAGAATTTCCATAAAATGTATTTAGATTATTAGGTGCTTCAGTTATTTAACCTTTAGTGGTCAAAATATTAATTGAAAAAAGTCTAATGTAAGATAAGAAAATTCATTTGGCTCAAGTCTGTGGTAATATATATATTAAAAAAGGGCTTCAAAATTGAAGCCCTTTTTGTTTTATGAAACTATGTTGTATGAAGATCAGCTTTCGTCGCCGTCGCCGTCATCTCCATCATCATCGTCGCTTTCTTCTTCATTAACAACTCGTGTTATCGCGGCAATCGCTCCGTCAGAATCGAGGCGCATAACTCGAACTCCTTGAGTATTTCTACCCATCGTTCGGATTCCGCTACAACTCATCCGGATCACTTTTCCACCTTCTGTAATGATCATCAGATCATCCTGGTCGGTTACTTCTTTAAGTGCGATGAGGGCACCGGTTTTGGGGGTTATCTTAAGAGTTATCACGCCTTTACCGCCGCGAGTTTGTTCTCGGTAATCGTCAACCAATGATCGTTTACCGTATCCATTCTCCGACATTGCAAGAACAGTGGCCTCATGAGTATTCTTGATAACAACCATGTCTACAATTTCTCCCGTCTTGGAGAGATTCATGCCTTTCACACCAGAAGTATTTCTTCCCATTTCACGAACATCACTTTCATGGAACCGAATGGCTCGTCCGTTTTTATTGGCAAGTATGATATTGCTGTCACCGTCCGTAAGTTCGGCTGCTAGCAAGCTGTCACCGTCTTTTACGTTGATGGCGATTATTCCATCTCTTCTCGGACGACTATAAGCTTCTAAGGTCGTTTTCTTAACTAACCCTCCCTTTGTTGTCATTATAATGGAGTGATTATTGATGTAATCCTCATCCTCAAGAGTTTTAACAGGAACAAATGCTTTAATAGTATCATCTTTATCTAACTCAATGAGGTTCACAATAGCACGTCCCCTGGCTAGTCTTCCGCCCTCGGGAATCTCGTAAACTTTAAGCCAGTAACACATTCCCTTCTCTGTAAAGAAAAGGATATAGTTATGAGTGGTGGCCACAAATAAATGTTCTACATATTCCTCATCGCGAGTTGTAGTTCCCTTCATTCCCTTACCGCCACGGCGCTGTCTTCGATAACCACTTACGGGCATTCGTTTAATAAAGCCTTTATTGGAAATGGTTACAACCACATCCTCATTGGCGATCATATCTTCAATATTAAAATCATCTGCAGAATGAACGACTTGAGTTCTTCGCTCATCGCCATACCGACTTTTAAGGTCTGCAAGCTCTTCTTTTATAATGGTTGTCTGCTTGTCGCGGTTTGAAAGAATTTCTCTGTAGTCACTGATCTTGTCAATGATCTCACGGTATTCACCATCGATCTTTTCACGCTCCAGGCCGGTAAGCTTATGGAGACGCATATCCAGAATCGCTTTTGCCTGAATATCGGTAAGAGCAAATTTCTTGCGAAGTTCAACATTAGCCTCTTGAGAATTATCAGAGGCGCGAATGGTTTTGATAACCTCATCAAGATTATCAAGAGCGATCTTAAGGCCTTCAAGAATATGGGCGCGAGCTTCGGCCTGATCCAAGTCATATATAGTACGACGGATTATGATATCAACACGATGCTCAACAAAATGAAAGATCAGTTCTTTAAGGTTCATAACCTTTGGGCGCCCTTTTACAAGTGCCAGGTTTATGATCCCAAAAGTAGTCTGCATTTGGGTGTACTTATAAAGCTGATTAAGAACCACACCGGCATTAGCAGAGCGCTTAAGAATAATAACAACCCGAATACCTTCGCGATCTGATTCATCACGAACTTCAGATATTTCAGTGATCTTCTCATCATTAACAAGATCAGCAATTTTTTGGATTAGCGTACTCTTGTTAACCTGATACGGAATTTCAGTAATAACGATCTGCTCTCTGTTACCACGAAGCTCCTCTGTATTGGCTCGTGCACGTAAAGTTACTTTTCCACGTCCCGTTTCATAAGCTTCCTTAACTCCTTCATAACCATAGATAATGCCTGCTGTAGGGAAATCGGGAGCAGTAATATGCTTCATTAATGCCTTGATCTCGATATCAGGATCATCGATGTAAGCAGTAACGCCATCAATGACTTCCGTCATATTATGAGGAGCCATATTTGTGGCCATCCCTACCGCAATACCGGAAGCGCCATTTAGAAGAAGGTTCGGTAACATACTTGGAAGAACAGTGGGTTCTTCAAGTGTATCATCAAAGTTAGGCTGATAGTCGACTGTTTCCTTATTGATATCAGATAACAATTCTTCAGAAAGACGATCCATGCGAACTTCAGTGTAACGCATGGCTGCAGCACTGTCACCGTCGATCGACCCGAAGTTACCCTGGCCGTCAACAAGCGGATATCTCAGAGAAAATTCCTGAACCATCCGAACAATGGAATCATAAACTGCAGTGTCTCCGTGGGGGTGATACTTACCCAAAACTTCACCAACGATACGAGCGCTTTTCTTATAATTTCTGTTGTGATACATCCCAAGGTCGTTCATCCCATAAAGAGCGCGTCGGTGAACGGGTTTTAGACCATCCCGTACATCTGGAAGTGCTCTGGAAACAATAACTGACATCGAATAATCGATGTAAGACGATTGCATTTCGTCTTCAATGGTAATTGGTATAATTTTTTCTCTAGCCATAAATCAGGTTATAAAATCGGTTGTTATTCTGTTTGAAATCAGATTAAGATATTAGATATCAATATTAGCGTATTTTGAGTTACGCTCGATGAATTCCCTGCGCGGTTCAACATCTCCACCCATAAGTGTAGAGAAGAGTTTGTCCGCACCGGCCGCACTTTCAATATTTACCTGCTGAAGTGTTCGTGTTTCGGGGTCCATCGTTGTTTCCCAAAGCTGCTCGGGATTCATCTCTCCAAGCCCTTTATAACGGGAAACATCGAATTTCTTACGTGTCTTTTTAAGCTCTTTTACCAGTTTATCTCGTGTACCTTCATCCCATGCGTACTCCAACTCTTTACTTGTAGTGATCCGGTAAAGGGGTGGTGTTGCAATGTAGACGAATCCGTTTTCAATAAGCGGACGCATATAGCGGTAAAAGAAAGTCAATAATAAGGTTCGGATGTGAGATCCATCGACATCAGCATCTGTCATAATGATGATCTTATGATACCGAAGTTTTTCAAGCTCAAAATCTTCATCCCCGTGGCCTACACCAGTACCAAACGCAGTGATCATAGCTTGAATTTCTTTGTTTTCAAGGATCCTATTGATCTTAGCTTTTTCCACATTTAAAATTTTACCACGTAATGGTAGAATAGCCTGAAAGCTACGGTTCCGGCCCATTTTGGCTGAACCACCGGCTGAGTCACCCTCAACCAGATAAATTTCACTGTGCTCTGGATCTTTGATGGAACAGTCGGCAAGTTTACCGGGCAGCCCGCCTCCACTCATAACGCTTTTGCGCTGTACAAGTTGACGTGCTTTACGGGCTGCTTCCCGGGCCTCAGCCGCAAGTACTACTTTTTGAATAACTTTCTTAGCTGCTTTCGGGTTTTGCTCCAGGTATTCATTTAGTTGGTCATAAACAACAACTTCAACGGCACTTTGAACTTCAGAGTTACCAAGCTTGGTTTTGGTCTGACCTTCAAACTGCGGCTCCTGAACTTTGACGCTAAGTACAGCGGTCATTCCTTCCCGGAAATCTTCACCGGAAACGGAAATCTTGCTATTCGATTTTATCAGACCGTTTTTCTCAGCATAAGATTTCAAGGACCTGGTCAATGCTCGCCGGAATCCGGAAACGTGGGTACCACCTTCTTTGGTATTAATATTATTAACATAAGAGTGTACGTTCTCTGAAAAGGAACTATTGTATTGAATAGCAATTTCTACCGGCACATCATCTATATCACCGGTAATATGAATAGGAGTTTCAAGCATGGATTCCCGATGCTCGTCCAGAAAATCAACAAAATCTTTAACACCGCCTTCATAATGGAATACTTCTTTTTTCAGGTCTTCATCTTCTTCCCGCTCATCAATTAGCTCGATGGTGATCTCGGGATTAAGAAAAGCAAGTTCCCGCATTCGTTCTGCAATAATATCAAACTTAAACTCGGTAGTTTGAGTAAATATTTCAGGATCCGGGGTGAAGGAGATCTTAGTTCCGGTTTCATCTGTTTTTCCTTTAACGGAAAGTGGAATAGTAGTTGCCCCTTTGGAGAATTCCATCACATGGATTTCACCGTCTCTGTGGATTTCAGCACGGAAATTACTTGAGAGTGCATTCACACAACTCACACCAACACCGTGAAGTCCACCGGATACCTTATAAGAATCCTTGTCAAATTTACCCCCGGCGTGGAGTTTGGTTAGAACAACTTCAACTGCAGGAATACCAAGTTTTTCATGTGTATCTACCGGAATACCACGACCATTATCAAAAATGGTCATAGAACCGTCTTCATTAATAGTAACATTTATAAAATCACAGTAGCCTGCAAGCGCTTCATCAATGGAGTTGTCAACTACCTCATTTATTAAGTGGTGAAGTCCGCGCGGCCCGGTATCCCCGATATACATAGAGGGACGCTTTCTAACTGCTTCAAGCCCCTCCAATACTTGTATATTCGAAGCTTTGTAGTCAGAACTTTGTTTTTTTGCCATAATTATGGTGTGATAGCTTTGTAAGATGAGTTTATTGGTGTCAGAAAATAGAGCTTACAAGGGCAAAATCAAAAAAAGGAAGGGTATTTGTTTAAAATATTCGAGATGGACATTCTGGGGTGAATTTCAAGAGCCTTTTAATGATTGTAAATGTGGATAATCTGAGATATTGTGGATAAATGAAATTTTCATGCTTACTACCGTTGAACTTTGATGTTTATAGCTCTATCTTTGGTGTCTATTTTCATTTTGAATTAACCGAATTATACGATGTCGCGAAAAGACGATATTACAGGTAAAGGAGCTTTGAACGGTTACCGTTCTTCTAAGTCCAACAATAAAACAAAACACCGCTTTCAGTTGAACCTGCAAAAGCGACGGTTTTATGTTCCTGAAGAAGATAAGTGGGTAACACTGAAAGTTTCTGCAAAAACTGTCAGAACAATTAACAAGAAAGGAATTTCTGCGGTATTGAAAGACGCGCGGAAAAAAGGAACTCTTTTAAAAGAAGTATAGAACTATGGCAAAAGGAAACAGAGTTCAAGTAATTTTAGAGTGTACCGAAAAACCCGGTTCATCTCGATATGTAACTACAAAAAACCGAAGAACAACGACCGACAGACTTGAACTGAAAAAATACAATCCGGTTCTTCGCAAACACACTGTTCACAAAGAAATTAAATAACCAGAGATATGGCTAAGAAGCAAGCATTTGGACAAGACGCACTATCAGCGAAAGCAGCTCACCGAAAAATGGCAAAGGTTATTATTTCTACGAAAAATGACAAAGGGAAATATGCCTATAAAGAGGTGATGATGGACCAGGATAATGTGAAAGAATACATTCAGCAAAATAAATCCTGATAGTTCATTCATAAAGAATATTAAAGGTTACGCAATAATGATTGTGTAACCTTTTTTTTTGATTATTTTTAGCACAGGAGGAAAATATGAGTATCCAAGAACGAATTATTGCAAACATAAAAGAGGCCATGAAGGCCAAAGACAAGGAGAAGCTCCTTGTGCTACGTTCTCTCAAAGCAAAACTGATGGAGAAAGAGATCAGTGAACGGAAAGACGGAGAGGCAAAACTTTCTGATGAGCAGGCCGTTGAAGTGCTTATGAAAGCCGCAAAACAACGCAAAGAATCTATCGATCAGTTTGAAGAAGGCGGAAGAGAGGACCTTGCTGAAAATGAGAAAAAAGAGCTGGCCCTTATTGAAGAGTATCTGCCTGAGATGATGGATGAAGAAGAGGTTAGAAAAGTCGTCCAAGAAAAGATAAAAGCATTAAGTGCCTCCGGCCCGGAACATATGGGTAAAGTTATGGGGCCGTTAATGGGGCAGTTGAAAGGAAAAGCAGACGGATCTTTGGTGAGTAAAATCGTCAAGGAAGAACTTGGTGGATAACAAATGCTGATTCTTGACCTTATCATTGCCATTCCTCTATTATACTTTGGTTATAAAGGAGCGGTAAACGGATTAGTTAAGGAAGTACTCAATATTGTTGGCATCATTTTAGCCATCTTTCTGACATTCAATTACCTGGATATGTTTACCGGTATAATTGCCCCTATATTTGAAGAAGGAGCATCTTACGTTCCGTTTATTTCGGGTGTAATTCTATTTATCGGAACGCTAGGTGTAGTTGCCTTAGTAGCTTACGCCACCAAAGAATTACTGAAAGCGGTAAAACTTAGCATAGTAAACAGAGCATTAGGAGGCGCTTTTGGCGCCTTAAAAAGTGGACTTGTGGTAAGCGCAGTTTTATTACTTCTTGCCGGTTTCAATGTGCCGTCTGATGAAGCCAGGAATGATTCTTATTTATATCCTGCAGTTATTTATTTGGCTCCTCTTACTTATAATGCAGTAGCACTGATCTATCCGGGAGCCGAGAATTATTCTGAGACACTTAAGCAAAATATTGGAGAGTATAATCCTCTCCAAAACATTCCATTTTTAAACGAACTTCAAAACGAAAGTAATTAAATGTCATTTTTACCTGTTGATGAACAACTGGAGATAATCCAAAGAGGTACGGTTGAAATTGTACCGAAAGAGGAATTGATCACAAAGCTAAAAAGATCCAAAAAAGAAGGTAAACCACTTAGAATTAAATTAGGTGTGGACCCAACGCGTCCCGATCTTCATCTTGGTCATTCTGTTATTTTAAGAAAAATGAGGCAGTTTCAGGATCTGGGTCATGAAGTGATCCTGATCATTGGTGGATTTACAGCAATGATCGGCGATCCAACCGGACAAAATAAAACTCGTCCTCCACTTACACTTGAAGAAGTAAATGAAAATGCTGAAACGTACATAGAACAGGCTAAAAAGATCCTGGATGAAGACAAGCTTACGCTTACCAATAATTATGACTGGCTGGGCGAGATGGACTTCATGGATGTGATCAAGCTTTCTTCAAAACTGACAGTAGCGCGAATGATAGAGCGGGATGATTTCTCCAAGCGCTTTGAAAATAATGAACCGATCTCGTTGCATGAATTTTTATATCCATTGGCACAAGGGCAGGATTCTGTTTATCTAAAATCAGATGTGGAATTGGGTGGAACGGATCAGAAATTTAATCTTTTGGTAGGCCGTCAGCTTCAAAAAGAAGACGGACAAGAACCACAGGTTTGCCTGATGATGCCGCTTTTAGTTGGTACCGATGGTTCAGCAAAAATGTCGAAATCATACGACAATTACATTGGCATAAATGAAGAGCCAAATGACATGTATGGAAAGTCGCTTTCTATTCCTGATGACCTGATCTATACGTACTATGAATTGGTAACGGATATTAAAACCGAAGAGCTGCCTGCCGTTAAAGAAAAAATTGAAAAAGATCCCCGGAATGCTAAGCACGATTTGGCATTTACCATCGTGAGAATGTATCACGGGGAATCAGCAGCTAAGGGCGCAAAAAACCACTTTGAGCAGACCGTCATCAACAAAGAAGTGCCGGATGATGCTCCTGAGTTTTTCTTTCCTACCGGAGAAGAGATCAGGTTGCTTGATATTGTAGCTGAAACCGGATTCTCTCCAAGCAATGGTGAAACCAAGCGGATGATCAAACAAGGGGGTATCAGTATAAATGACAAGAAGATCACTGATAAAAACTACTCGATCACATTTTCAGAAGGGGATGAATTAGCCCTTAAAGTAGGAAAGAGAAACTTCGGAATCTTAAAAGCAAAATAGTCCGGTTTGATCAAAATCAGTTCTTACAACGTTAATGGAATTAGAGCCGCTCATCGAAAAGGGTTCAATGACTGGGTAGAGGAAAGTGACCCTGATATCATATGCATTCAGGAACTTAGGGCACTTCCTGAGCAGATCCCGGAAGACATCAAAACACTGAACTATCACGAAGCCTATCATATTGCAGAAAAGAAAGGGTATTCCGGAGTAGCAATCTATTCCAGATCTAAGCCGCTGAAGGTGGAAGAGGGAATAGGAAAAGACTGGATCGATTCAGAAGGTCGTGTGATCATGGCTGAGTTCGAAAAGTTCAGGGTGTTCAGCATATATGCACCGAGTGGAACTACAGGGGATGTCCGCCAAGACATGAAAATGGATTTCCTGGATAAATTTATCCGGTTTGGAAAGGGTTTTGCCAAAGATGGAAAACCCTCTGTTTTTTGCGGTGATTTTAATATTTGTCATACTGAAATAGATATCCATAACCCAGCTAAACAGCATAAAACGTCCGGCTTTTTAGCGGAAGAACGTAAGTGGGTAACAAATTTTCTTGATATTGGATATGAAGATGTATTTCGAAAACTTCACCCCGGAAAAGAAGATCTTTTCAGCTGGTGGAGCTACCGCGCAGCCTCAAAAGAACGAAACAAAGGCTGGAGAATTGACTATCATTTAGCCACTCCCGAATTAGCAAAAAAGGCAGTTAATGCCGAAATTGAGATGAAATGGGATCTGTCCGATCATGCTCCGGTGAGTGTTGAGTATGACCTTTGATCGAACGATTAATTCCGCTAAGCCGTTGAGTGGGCTATAAATAACTATTATGGGAACACATTTTAAAGGAAATAAAGAAGTCCAGAATACGCTGAATGCGTTTATAAAACTTACACGTGCCAGTGAAAGTGTGAACGGTCGGCTGTCGAGGCATTTATCAGATGCCAATTTAACGGTTAGTCAGTTTGGTACGCTGGAAGCTTTGCTACATTTAGGTCCATTAAACCAGAGAGAACTCGGGCAAAAGTTGTTGAAAAGCGGAGGAAACATCACGCTTGTGATCGATAACCTTCAGAAAAACGAATTGGTCGAAAAGAAAACAGACCCAAGTGACAGGCGAGCGGTTATTATAAGCCTCACCAAAAAAGGAAAGGACTTTATAGAAGATTTTTTTCCTCAGCACCTCGAAAAGATCAAAGAAGAGTTCTCCGTTTTAACCTCTGAGGAAAAAGAACAGCTTGCCGGAATCTGTAAAAAGCTTGGGGTAAAACCGGAATAAATTTTATTCAGACTTCTGTAATTTACATTTAAGCAAAAGGAGTAGTAATGATGTTCAGTATAAGTTTAGGAGAAAAGCAGAGGTCTAAAGAGCAGAAGATCATCAATGTATTACTTACGCTGACAACTGCAGTCTTAACATTAGCCTTTCCAAATTTACTTTACCTTATCGCAGGTGGGTATTTGTTGGCTCTTGGATTGATGTTTGCCGCGTTCAAATTTCCGGGTGCCGTAGCTGCACTTCCGATTGTGGCCGGCGCCTTGATCTTTATCTTTCCAGAACTAATCCCCTATACTTTTGCCGGATTTTTGGGGTTCTTTGGATTGATCATGCTGTTTTCTTTTCAGCTTAGCTTTTTGGGTATAATCACGTTTATTATAGCTGTTCTGATCGTGATGAATCCTGATTCGGTCGCCTACTTCATTGCCTTTTTTATGCTAACCTATGCGATTTCAAACCTTATCCAATTTTATAAGCAATGGAAAAATAAGGGTACGAAGGAAACGAGTGATGGAGAGATAATTATTGAGTAAAAAAATGACCGCAATATTTAATCTATTCCCATTTGTTTAAGGCGATACCTATTCATGTAGCGCGTCGCCGTAAGAGTGTCACCCTTTGCAAGATTTAACCTTACGTAATTCAGTAAGATCTCAGGATTTTCAGGGGCAATTTCCTCGGTTTTCTTTATCCAATACTCACCGCGGTTTAAATCTTGATTAAATATGTATAAAGCAGCAAGCGAATTGATGAAAAATGGGTCATCTCTCTCGATATTAAGAATTCGATGAAGCATTGGAATATTATAAAAATCAAAATTCCTGCTATCAATCGTATAATTAATTCCCATTTTTAAGATTTCTTCATCAAGATAGTGCCAATTCAAAAGTTCTTTGTAATGAGATACCATAGTAAGAGAGTCATTTCTATCAATACTTTTCTGAACAATTTCTGTCAATGCTTCAGGGGCCGGGGCTCCATTGATCCAAGCATCTTTGGCAATTGAATCCGCATAGTGGTTGACCGAATAATTTTTAAAGGTCGAATTAAAAAGAGCAGTTTCCTCAGGAATGGATAATCCATTTTTAAAGGGGTATCCTGATCTTAATCGAAGCATTGAAATATCAGTATATGTTTTCTCAAAACGGCTAATATCAGGTGAATACTTAAAGAGGGTATCGATAACAGAAGCGGCTACTTCAGGTTCTTTTTTTAATACCTCGAAGAACTGCTCACCAATTTTTTGATGAAAGGAAGAATTTGGATGAAGATGATCTGTAAAAAGATCATCTCCCGGAATTCCTTGTTCAGATGCCTGGAAGGAAAGATCTTCTATATCCACTAATTCTACTTCTTTATTATCAGCAATATTCTTAATCACTTCATTAATTGCAGAAGGTGCCCGAAACCTAATTTCATCAAAGTCTTTAGCTTCGGTGAATTTTTGTGATGCCGCCTGAATTTTCCCAGCTTTTAGCAAGCTATCTGCAACAGCATAATTATGGTGAGCAGTTTTATTGTCACTAAATGGCGGCTGATCCTTAATATTTGAAGCGATGGTACCAATTACCACTTTGATATCATTCGCTTTCATTACATCAACAAAATCAGTGATATTATTTCTGAACTGATCTATACCTTGTTTATAGGTTTCCTGATCAAATATAATTTCAGACTCTTTAACCACTTGAGACATCATTGTACGATCTGATGTGGTTGAAGCGGATGGGCGAAGAATACCTTCCAGAAATTGATACAGGCGAAAGTCTTTTAGTTTCAGAATTAAACGCTTCAGAAACATGCTGTTTAAGTGTCCAAACTGATTGCTACCCACACCAAAAGACCCATAGTATTCATTGTGGCCGGCATAGATAATGACCGCATCAGGATCAGCTTTAACGATCTCTTCTTTAAGATCCCATATTACATAACTGTTGACCGCGGTCATCCCTAAATTAATAATTTCCGGTTGTAAGCCGACTGTTTCTAAATTGAAACGATGATACATTGAATATGGAAAACTATGGTAAAAATGATAGGGAAAGCCTTGAGCCGATGAACCACCTAAAACAAAGATCCGATAAGAATCTTCCTGTTTTGTTTTGTTAAAAGGAGAGATAGCAATTTCAGGTGTGAACCCTTCAAAATATCTACTCAAATAATTCGTGTTAGCTACTACTAAATTCTGGGATGGGTCTATTTCTCTAAATAGCTTCTGGTTTTCACCTTTGTAGTCAGAAAAGATCAGAATAGTTTCTAATAGTCCAAGTATAATAAAAGGAGATAGTACTGTAATGATCCAAAAAAGCAGTTTGTGTTCTTTTCCTTTGCTTTTCATTTAGTATGAGCTAAAGAGTTCCTGTAAATAATATTCAATTAATATAGAGAATTAAGCTATAGAAATTTAAAAAGCGGCCATAAAAATAAGTAGGAGTGGCCTTAGAAGAATAGAGAACTGTCAATTTGAAAGGGGTTGTTCTTTTTGTGGAAAACCTTAACCCCGGGCCGGCTTATTACATCACTTTCTTTATGTTTAAGATCTTATATAATTTAAACGAACAATGGGAGAAAGAAAAAAAATGATGTGGAAAGACCCAATTAGTAAAAGAGCTATTTATCACCTATTCATTGCTTCATAAATAAAATAAGGCGGAATGTTCTTCCAGCAGAACTCGGTAGTATAATTCCCAAAAGCTTCCGTAAGTGGTTCTTTCAAATGACCGGATGTTTGGTAGGCAAGAAAAGACCCGTCTTTTTTAAGTACCTGTTTTGTTTTAGATAGAATATCCAATTTTATCTCCCAGTCAAAAAAGGAGAACGGAATTCCTGAAACTACATGGTCTGCATTTCCGACTACATCTTCAGGAAGAAGTTCAATGATATCCTCAACAGATTTATGAAAAACCGTCAGGCGATTGTCATCAATATTATTTAAAAGCTTGTAGAAGTTATCGTTGGTTTCGAAAACAAACAGACGAGCATCGGGTCTCATTCTTTTTAGAAAGTGCTTGGTAAAAACTCCGGTACCGCCACCATATTCAATGATCACATCCGTTGTGGCAAAATTAATGTGCTCGCATAATTTACGAATGCAATATTTTGAGGATGGAGTAATAGAGGCAACATCTTTATCCGTTGCAAATGATTTTATAAACTCAATGGTCCCTTTCATAAATAATATTATAATTCATCTTCTAGTTTCGCAATTTGGTCTCTAATTCGAGCCGCTTCTTCAAACTCCATGTTTTTAGCTGAATGATACATCGTTTCCCGAAGGTGTTCAATAAGCTTATCCTTACTTTCAAAAGTAACCTCCTTCATGGCAGGACTCGCCTTATACTGAATTCCTTCTTCAGCTACTTTAATGACTTCAAGCGGTTCTTCATTCCGGTCATCCTCCGGACGGGTAAAATCAACGCTTTTACTTGAGATCAAGGCCGGATCAACAAGCGGTTTCAGTTCCTTCTTAATAGTTTGCGGAGTGATGCCGTGCTTCTCGTTGTATTCTTCCTGGATCTTTCGCCGGCGACGGGTTTCATCAACTACCTTTTGTATACTTTTTGTGATCTTATCAGCATACAAAATGGCCTTACCGCCCACATTACGGGCAGCGCGACCCACGATCTGAAATAAAGAAGTTTCTGACCTGAGAAATCCTTCTTTATCCGCATCCATGATGGCAACTAAGCTTAATTCAGGAATATCAATTCCCTCCCGAAGCAGGTTGATGCCTACCAATACGTCAAAATCTCCGCGGCGGAATTTATACAAAACTTCGATTCTTTCAAGGGCGTTTAATTCACTGTGCATGTACGCCGCTTTGATATTTAGATTTTTGAGGTATTCACTGAGCTCTTCACTGAGTCGCTTGGTAAGCGTTATAACCAATACCCGCTCATTTCTCTCTATCTTCTCGCGAATTTCGCCTAAAAGGTCATCCACTTGATTACCAAGCGGACGGATCTCAATTTCAGGTTCCATTAATCCTGTTGGGCGAATGATCTGCTCGGTATAAACGCCACCTGATTTCTCAAGTTCATAATCACTTGGAGTGGCACTAACAAAAATAACCTGATTAACGAGCTCTTCCCATTCATCAAAAGTAAGTGGACGGTTATCTAATGCAGACGGGAGCCGGAATCCATGTTCCACCAACTCTATTTTTCGGGATCTGTCACCACCGTACATGGCGTTGATCTGTGGAATGGTTTGATGACTTTCATCCACTACAACCAAGTAATCATCGGGAAAATAATCGAGTAGACAGTAGGGGCGTTCACCTGGTTTTCGGGCACTCAGGTAGCGCGAGTAATTCTCAATTCCGGAGCAGTAACCGATCTCCTGAATCATTTCAATATCAAATAAGGTGCGTTGTTCGATGCGTTTGGCTTCCAGAAATTTCTCTTCATCGATAAGTACTTTTCTACGCCACTCCAATTCTTCTCTGATCTGTTCGATGGAAGTTTCAAGGCGCTCTTTGGAAGTTACGTAATGCGATGCCGGGTATACCCGAAATTCACTAACATCTTCAATAATTGACCCATCATCTACATCAAAAAGCTGAAGAGATTCAATTTCATCCCCCCATTGAGTGATGCGTAACCCTTCATCAGAATAAGCCGGATACACATCGATCACATCACCGCGAACCCGAAACGCTCCCCGCTTGAATTCCAGATCATTTCTATTGTAATGAAGGTCCACCAGATCATATAAAATGGTATTGCGCGGAATGTTCTGACCTACATTCAAATTCAGGATCAGCTTTTCGTATTCTGAAGGAGACCCGATACCGTAAATACAGCTGATCGAAGAAACAATGATCACATCCCGGCGACCGGAAAGAAGAGAGCTGGTGGCTCGCAATCGTAACCGCTGAATTTCCTCATTAATGGAAAGATCTTTTTCGATGTACTTGTCCTGAGTAGAGAGGTACGCTTCAGGCTGATAGTAATCATAGTATGAAATAAAAAACTCTACACGATTATCAGGAAAGAAATCACTCAGTTCGCGGTAAAGCTGTGCAGCCAGCGTTTTATTATGGCTCATCACCAACGTGGGCTTCTGCACATTTTCGATGGTATTGGCGACGGTACGAGTTTTTCCTGAACCGGTAATTCCAAGTAAAGTCTGGAACTTATCGCCCGCACGGAGGCCTTCCGTGAGCTCGGCAATAGCATCGGGCTGGTCGCCCGCAGGTTCGTAAGGAGAGTGAAGTTTAAATTGAGCCATAAATAGCTTTTAAAGGTACAAACTGTGATGTAACTTAGGAAACAATAATATTCCAATCATTAAAGTAATGGATGGGTTATAAACATTTAAGTTGGAAGTACATTCCATTTTATGAAAGATGGTTATTCGTTATTGATTATTCGTGTATTAGAAACTTATTACTGATACAAATTAAGCAATAACGAATACACGAATAATCAATAAGGAAATACGACATGTCCCACCGGCATAAAGAATTAGAGTCTCCCCGAAAAAGAATTGACGAAATTGATGAGCACATTTTAGACCTGCTTTCTGAGCGCGGTGAGATCGTGCGCGATGTGATCAAGCGCAAAGTAGAAAATCAGCTTCCGGTATTTGTTCCGGCGCGAGAAGAAGAAAAGTCAAAAGCCTTTAAAGAACTCGCTAAAACTAAAGGCATAGATCCTGAATGGGCAGAAGATTTTCTACGGATGATCATGACGGCATCGCGTGCTACACAATCTCAGGAAACCTTTCCCATTGCAACCGAGGAACCTAAGCATATTTTGTTTATTGGCGGTGAAGGAGGTATGGGAAATCTGTATAAAAGAATTGCCGTCCAAACCGGTCACCAAACCTATTCCATTGATAAAAAGAACTGGCATGAGCTGGAGGAAATAGGCCCTAAGCTGGATATGGTGATCGTTACTGTTCCCATCAACGTGACGGAAAGCGTGATCGAGCGATTAAGCGGAAGATTGAAAAAAGAAACCATACTGGCAGATTTCACGAGTAATAAAACCGGTCCTATCCAAGCTATGCTCAAAGCACATGTAGGCCCGGTGGTTGGATTGCACCCTATGCACGGACCTGATGTGCAAAATCTCTCTAAACAGCTCATGGTTTTCTGTGGAGCGAGGGAAGCAGAAAAGGCCAATTGGTTTGTAGATCAGTGCGAATTATGGGGAATGAGAGTGATAGAAGCCGATCCTGAGAAACATGATCACGTGATGCATCTTGTTCAGGGATTGCGTCACTTTGTGGCCTTGTTACATGGTTCTTTCATGGAGGAATACGATCTGAAGCCGACCGATATGCTGGATTATTCCTCCCCGATATACAGGGCCGAATTGATGATGACCGGCCGAATATTTGCGCAAGATGCAGAACTCTATGCTGATATTGTTTTTGCCAATAAAGAACGTCGGGATCTGTTAATTAAGTTCTTTGATCATCATAAAAAACTTGCAAAACTGGTCGAAGAAAATGACCGTGAGGGCTTTATCAAAGAATTTGAAGGAGTAACAGATTTCTTTGGGAAATTTGCAACCCAGGCACTTGAAGAAAGTGGGTATCTAATAAATAGGCTGGCAGACCGGTTTGCCTAAAAAAAGTATATTTGAATTATTTTTTTTAGATATTGTACTAACCTCAAAATTAAATATACATATGGGTTTCCTAAATAAGGTAATTACTGCAATATTGATTCTGTTCTATCTGACTTCTTTAGACCTATACTCACAACAAAGTGATTTAGTTAAGTTGAATTCAGTAATTTTAAATGAAGACTTTTCAGGTTTAAATAAGAAGAGTGCGGATTATACGGAGCGGTCTTTCATTGAAATAAACCAAGACTTTTTTGAAGAGGGGAATATTAAGGCAGGGTCGTCATTCCTGTTGGAAGTAGAAAAAGGAGTTTCAAGAGAGTTTATTGTAACGAGAAGTAAAGATTATATTCCAGGAGTCAAGTCTTTTATTTCTAATGAAAGAGGAAATCAGGATAAAATATTTTCTTTTACTTATTCAAAAGGCAAACTGAACGGATTGTATCATGAATCACACGAAAGGAATTTAATCTTTGGTTATGATGCCATAACAGAGAAGAATTATTTGACCGAAAAAACTGAATCCGAAATGGGGTTGAATTGTGGAATTCATACGCTAAAGGATGACGCAGTAATTTCACAAGTACAAGGAAAAGTTTCGGCAGAGGGGGGTAACACAGGATATATGCCCAATATAGTTAGCATGTCTACTTCTTTAGAAGATAGTGTTACTATAGACTTGATGATTCTTTACACAGCAGAAGCTGAAACCTGGGCCGCATCTGCAGATTCTTCGGCACAGTCAAACCAATCTTATTATGGTGATATAGAGGGGGTAATTGCACAAGCTATGAACCTTTCTCAGGCAGCGCTTGATAATAGTAACCTAGGTATAGAGCTGCGCTTGGTTCACTATTATAAAACAGATTATACAGACGATGAAACAGAGACGACATCAAACACTCACTTAGAGCGATTACGAACTGGAAGTGATGGACACATGGATAATGTTCATTCTCTTAGAGATGATTACGGTGCAGATGTAGTAGCAATGCTTGCCCACGTTAATGATACAGGAGGGTTGGGTTATGTGATGAATTCATCTGCAGGTCGGCCAGACTTAGCATTTAATTTAGACCGTGTTCAACAGGTAGCAGCAAGCTATACCCTCATTCATGAGATAGGGCACAATATGGGCAGTGCGCACTCCAGAACACAGAATTCTTCACCTGCCTCAATAACTGGAGGTGTTTTTCATTACTCAGTTGGGTACCAAGATTTTACAAATAACAATCATACGGTGATGGCATACAGCCAAGGTGGGTTACAACAAGCCCCTCTATTTTCAAGCCCGGATCTAATGTGGCAGGGGGACCCTTTAGGAACCAATGATCCAATTACTCCCGAGAATAATGCAAGAAGTCTTGCTGAGGTAAAGAGAATAGTAGCAAACTATAAGCTTTCTGAAACAAATCCCCCCCTGGTATCGAATTCAAGAAACTCGATCAATGTGGAAATGAACCGCGAAGATGAGCAAACGGAAATCATTACAATTTCAAATCCTGCCGGTGAGTCTACGTTAATGTGGGATACAGATTTTGAATTTTATACGGCCCCTTCCCAATCCAAGCAAAAGCTAAGTGATGCAACAATTAATGAGGGTTCAGAAATATTGCCATTAGAAAGGAAAAGGGGATCTATAAACCTTCCGCCTCCTACAGAAAACAGAAAACAAAAATCTATGGCAACTGATGATATCATCTACAGCACTTCATTTGAACCAAATGAAGGTTTCTCTGCGGATGAAAAAACAGCGGTATCCGATTGGAGAACCTTATCAGGTAATGAGTTTGAAATTTCAACAGCAAATCCAAATTCAGGATCAAATCATTTAAGAATGCAAGACGACGGGACCGGGAATACGCAATATACGGTAAGCCCTTTTCTTGGATTACAACCTTTTGGCAATTATGAGGTATCCTTTGCAATTGCTATCTCGGGTGCTAATGCAATGTCCGGCGGGTTTGATGTAAGGCTTTATGACAATAGAACAGGTCGAATATCATCAGCGTTGTTTATATCATCTGGTGATATAGGAACGTTCAATTCTTCTGGGATGAATTCTTCCTCAGGAGTATCAGCTACACCTTCAGTGTATACTGAAATAAAGATCCGGTATAATAAGGATGAAGAGGTTATTCAATATTATGCTAATGGCAATCTAATAGCAGAGAATGGTTATTATAGAGGCTTTACACCGGATGAGTTATGGATTTTGCACTATAATCAGGAGTCGGGGACGATATTGGACATTGATGATGTTGAGGTGAAAAGGTTAGATTATCCATATTCTTGGCTAAGCTTAAATAGCATTTCAGGCACCGTACCTGAAGATGATAGTTTTGATCTGGAACTAAACTTTAACACAGTAGGCATTGATGCCGGCACATATTCAACGAGACTCAAATTGTTAACAAATGATCCGGAAAATCCCGAAATCGAAGTTCCTATTGTATTAACAGTTAACACTGCAGTTTCTAATGAAGAACAACAGGATGTGCCTCAAGAGATAAAGCTGAAACAAAACTATCCTAACCCATTTAATCCCTCTACAAGAATAAGCTTTGAATTAGCTAAGTCCGAAAAAGTTACTCTCGAAGTCTATAATACACAAGGACAAAAAGTGGCTACATTGTTAAATGAGAATAGGCCTTCAGGGATTGGCGAAGTTACTTTCAATGCCGGAAGCCTTTCAAGTGGGGTTTATATTTATAAATTAAAAACACCCTCCCAAACATTAATTCGTAAAATGGTTTTGATAAAATAGGGTCAAAATGAAAAAAAATAGCACGTATATATTAGTAATTATCTTAACGATATTTTTAGGAGCTTGTGATGGTTCTAAAAAAGAAAAAGAATCAGAGAATTCTTCAGCAAGCAATCAACAGATAGAAGATGTGCAAGTTGAAAAACTTTATTTTGATCTTGATATAGATTCCGTTAAAACTTTAACCCAGGGAGAGGTTTTTGAGGTCTTTGTTTCAGACAGCATGGACTATAAGCTGACTGTGAGAAAAATACAGAAGACCGTTCCCGGGCTAATTTCTGTAGCTGCAAATATTGAGGATCGTGAAACAGGCTTGGCAAGCATTATTATACGAGATAACCGTGCTTCAGGAAGTTTTGAGCTTTACAAAGATAACAAGCTGTTTCAGATCCGATATGATTCACTGGAAAGCAGGCACTATCTTGAAGAAATTGATAAGAGCAACATGGATATTTTAGATGGCTCTGCGCCAATTAATATCCCTTCCAAAAGGGATAGTGTATTAATGAATCAATAAAGAACCGGCTTAGTATCTAGTTATCTTATTTCATCCTGCTAAACCGCAAGGCTCCGATCATCCAGTTTGGGAGATTCTTTTTGGGATCACGTTTGGTCATATTGATATACCAGCCGATCTTTTTCATGATGGGGACTTTATGTGTTTCCACAAACTCAATGAGGGTTCCGTCAGGATCTTCCACATAAGTGAACCGGCCTGCAGCTTCGCCCATATCAAAGCTGTTGGCAGAATCTACGGTGAAGGGGAAGCGGTTTGATTTTAGGTCTTTCTCCAAAGCATCCATTCCCTGAATATCAAAACACAAGTGAATGAAGCCCAGGTCGCCCCAATAACGATCTTTAAATATTTTGCGAGGCTCTCTTTCTTTTACTTCGATGAGCTCGATCTCGGTTGGTCCGAACATTTGGCTGAACCCACCTTGCCGTGGCTTTGAATGCCGAAGCAGTACTCTTCTGAATCCATGTTCTCCGCCCGGAAGTCCCTTTAAGTCAGGAAACTTCCCGGTTTCATCATAAACTACTTCATCATATCCGAGCACATCTGAATACAGTTTGCGGGCGGACTCAATATCTGTTGAACCAATGATGGCACCAACCACGCCGCCCGTAGACGCCGGGGTTTTCTTTTTGAAGAAGTCGAGCCCTTTCACAACCTGCCAGATGTTTCCATAGAGATCTTCAACGAAGAAATTAAGGTCTCCTGCCGGATTCTTCTCAAGCGGTGTAAGAATATTCAATCCGGCGCTTTTCATCTCCTTAAAGGTTTTAGGAACATCTATTGATTTGATCTTTCCGCAGTTTATCCCGAGATCACCCATCAAAATATCAAAATCTGCGGGTTGAGGAGTTCGGCTTGTATATTGCCAGATCTCAAATCCGCCTCCGCCTTTCATGTTTAAAGTCAGGATAGCGGTGCGGTCATGTGGTTTTCCTCCGGTGTAGGGAAGCATTAATTCGGCAGTGGCCGCATCCTCAAACACCTTGATATCCATACCAAAATTCTTGCGATACCAATCGGTAGCTTTATACACATCGGGAATGCCGATGCCAATTTGCTGAATGCCGGAGATCACTTTTTCCATATGATGAATAGATTGGAAGATAAAATAAGTTGGGCACCAAAGTACGTTTTTTTGAAGTGTTAGAAAAAGGGGAAATGAGTCAGATATGTCGAATCAAGGTTTAGTTGCCAGTAATAGGCCTGTCAGGTTTAAGGCATATTTATTTAACAATAGCTTACTAGTTCTAAAAACCTGACAGGCCTACTACGACCCGATCTATAGAACTCTAACTTCCGGCCTGATTTTCAGTAACAGCTTTCAAGAAGGCTTTAAAATCATCGGTATCATACTTAGCCATTCCACGATACTCCATTACAATATCACCCTGAGGAGAAATAACATAAGTGGTCGGAACTACTGAGCTGTCATAGACTCGTGGTTTGGCAATGACTGAATACACCGGAAAGGTGAATCCTTTACGCTCTACAAAATCCCAGGCTTTTTTGGGGTCTTGATCAAGCGAGGCCATCACAAAAACGATATTTTCATCATCGATGTCATGATATAATCGCTGGATGTTTGGCATTTCGGCAATGCAAGGCGGACACCAGGTGGCCCATAAATTCATAAAAATGGTTTTCCCTTCAAACTCCGAAAGAGAAGTACGCTCGCCATTTAAGGTGAGTAATGGCATATTATAATCAGCCTTATTCCCATGGATAATGGATTCCTCTGTATCGGGTTGAAGGATGCCGGTGTAAAGCAGAACGCTTTGCATTTTTCCTATTACTTCAGTGTGATATCCGGTGGCGTAGAGCCCGGCGCCGATCACAAAAATGATACTCCATTGTATGAGTTCTTTTTTGAAGGAGGAAGTTTTTGATTTAGCGTCTTTCTTGTTCATGAGGTAAGGTCAGTAAAAAGAAGGTATTCAAAAGAGTTGTAGTTACAAGTAACCGGACATTTGTGATGATATTGAAGGGATTTTTGCTATTACTACTTCAAATAAAACTTGCGATCTCATCCAGCGATTTTTTATCAATATCCGGAACCTTCACTCCATCTTCAGGATATCCAACCACCAATAATAAGAAAGGCTTTTCATAAGAAGGCCTGCCCATGATCTCATTCAAAAATCCCATAGGACTTGGAGTGTGCGTAAGAGCAACCAACCCGGCATGATGAAGGGCAGTGATTAGGAACCCGGTAGCTATACCCACGGATTCTTTGACATAGTAGTGCTTTTCCTTTTCGCCATTTTCATCAATGTTATAGCTTTGGGCAAAGATCCCGATCAGGTATGGGGCTTTTTCCAAAAAGGGTTTGTTTTCATCTGTTCCCAAGGGATGTAGATCATCCAGCCAATCTTCAGGTGCGCGCCTGTTGTAGAATTCTTGTTCCTCTTTTTCTGCTTCTATTCGAATTTTCTTTTTTACCTCAGGGTCGCTTACTACTGCAAAATGCCAGGGCTGTTTATTGGCTCCGTTAGGGGCAGTTCCCGCTGCAAGCAAACACTTTTCTATGATCTCCCTTGGAACTGGACGGTCCGAAAAATCCCGAACGGAACGACGGGCTTTCATCTTTTCATAGAATGCAGAAGCCTGATGTTTCATCTCTTCAATGGGAATTTCTTTGTAATCAGTATGAGGAATAAAAATGGCTTCTCGCATATCAGGACATAAATTATAATTTACAGAAGTTACTTTACACGGGAGCTTTTTGCCAACCACCATGGGTGCACTTAAAATTTAAATTAGTAATCCAATATACAAGATTCCTGCTTTCGCAGGACTAACGGGATCGTAGGGAATTAAAAGCGGACGTAAGATAACGGGTTGACATGCGTTCCGTCTTTAATGATCTCAAAATGAAGGTGAACTCCGCTTGAGGTACCCGTATTTCCGGCCTGTCCGACCACATCACCTTTACGTATGCGATCACCCTCCCTCACGCTGATCCGGTTCATATGTGCATATACCGTTTCATATCCATTGGCATGTTTGATACGAACCATTTTACCATATCCGCGGCCAGCACCGGCTTTTACAACCACCCCTTGTTCTGCAGCAAAAACTTTATCCCTTAGGCCTGCATCAAGATCAACTCCCTGGTGTTCCCTGTTCCATCGCGGACCAAATTCAGAGGTTACATAAGTATCCTTTAAGGGATTGGAAAAATTCACCCCGGAAACTCGCATTAATGGAGGAAGTTTAATGTCACTGTTGTCCTTTTTAGGCTTCGGTTTATTCCATGGAATACCTATTGAAATTCCTACAGAAAAAGAAATGGGACTGAAATCAAATGATCGGAATGCGGGATTTTCTGTAAAGCTGCTTTGTGGAACAATGTTTTGCGGAAGGTTGTGGGACTGAGTGATCTCGGCCTGAAGTCGCACAAAGTTCAACAGATAATATTTGACCCCTGCAGTAAAGGAAGTCGTAAGCTGGTTGACAGGCTCTTGTGGCTGCACCCAAGATTCATTCCCACTTCTTAGGTCAGTGGCGCGAATTTTGAAATCCCAGACACTACCGGTTTTAACTCCGGCATAAGCGCCCCATTTTGGCCATTGTAATCCGAGTGTAGCACCAAGATTAAACTGCCGAAAATCTACAGGACCTCCGATAAAGAAATCTTTTTGATTATGGATCAGAAATTCGCCCTTTCCGGCCACATAAAAACGGTAAAACAAATAGCGCTCCAATTCTACTTCTAACATTCCTTTTGAAACAGCGCTAATGTCACCGCGGTATGTATTATTCGGAACGTAATTGAAGCCAACACTTTGAATGCTGTAACTAGCGGAAAGCCTGTAATCCTGAGCATCAACGGTGGTTGAAATGGAAGCAAGCATCAGCCAAAAGGCAAGCGAAGTCTTTAATAAAGTGGTATTACTTGAAGTACCCATTACCTGCCAATGATATCTGTTAAATATTTGTGTAAACATGATTATAAAACAGCTAACCTGCAACTGAGTTATAAGATTTCAGGAAGCGGATCCATTCTAATTGTTCTGAAATGCGTTCGTTGTATCGAAGTCTCAAATTTAAAGAGTTAATATTTTGCAGCCAGGAATCAGCAAGCGAATATCTTTCCAGATAGGCTAATCGATCCAGCACGCCCGCATACACATCAAACCAGTCTGACGAAGCAGTATGATCTTGAAGCTGTGATGCATAAAGGATAACCAGCTGATCTCTTTTATCCTGAAGAGCTTTATTTAAAGTCAGCATTTGGTTTGGAAGATTAAGCCGGTTAAATGCAGCGCTGTCGGGGAAGTTGTTCAAATATCTACGGTCAATATGATAGCTCCACTGTACTGAGTCTTCCCGCATATCTAAGCTAAAACGCATTGTTAGAGCGGAGGAAGATTCAATATCATTACGGATAGTTTGGAGAAGAGAATCTGCTTTACTGTGACCCTCACTCAAAAATAACGCATCTGCTTTTAACACCTGAAGAGTGAGGAGGCTGTCTGTTGAGGTGAAGGCATTTAGAGCATCGGTATAATTCCGCTGCTCTAATTGAGCCCGAACCCAGGCATCTTTGATGAGGGCATTATTTGAGTTTTCAGTGAATAGCTCGTTTAATTTTTTATAGGCTGCACCGGTATCTTCTTCGGCCAGGTGGAAACGATATTCATCCCAAAGGCGCTGTTCCCGGCTTATTGCATGGGGACATTCTTTCTGAAACAGAGAGCGTTGTGCAAAAATGAATTCTGAAACCTGCTGATCCACGGAGTCAATTTCAGTTTGCTCAAGCGTTTGGTGCCAGGTGGAAATGAGTTCTTCAAATGAAGTTTGGTAAGCCTCTTCAAAAGAAGAACCGGAATACACCGCTTTGAAGTTTTCAACTGGATATCTATTTATCAGATTCTCAACGAATGACCCTGAAGTGGTATAACTGATAGCTCCGGCGCTTTTATAAAACCCCCAAAATGACAGACCGGAGCTCATCTCTTCAGCGGCAGGCCAAGGTTGTTCAGCAGCCACAATTTGATGAAGCGTGGATCTGGATGAGGCATCTTTGGCAATTCCTTCTGCGAGCCCCTCGATCAACCCAATGCTCCAGCTTCCGTTGAATAAGTCATTCCCAAATTGTTTAGAGATCACATGAACCAATTCGTGTTTTAATACCCTGTCCAATTGTTGTTTGGCGATGTGCAGCTGATCCTGTTCCAGCCAGATAGGTACGTAACTGGTGAATTTAGCGCCGGTGATCTTTTTCTTTTGCCAGGCGTGTGCATATAAATAAGACTCGATCTTCTGTTCTTCCGGCCATTCAAGATCCAGCAGTTCTGTTACTTGCAGGAAATGAAATTCATGACGGGCAGCCCAATAATTGATCTCTTCATCTGAATAAAATTCTTTATCAAAGAATAGATCGAAATGTTCGGTTTGATGATAGCCGCCGAGCTGATGTTGAATGGTTTCTCTGGGACTTATAATACCGGCTTGATCCAAATTCAGATAACTAAAGATCAGAGAGAATAAAGTCAGCCCGGTTATGAGCTTTGTTTGAAGATCTCGATTCCATTCAGGAAGAATCCAAAGCAGAATGATCCATAAGAAAGTAAGCCAGCGGAAGTAGAAAAAAGCACCGGTTATGTGTACAGCTTCATCATAGATCGGACCGGGCCACAGCCCCCAAACGTGATTATAGAAATATACTTGCGGAAAGCTGAAAAATTCGATCATCCAAATTCCAAGCGCACAAAATAAAAGGCTCAAAAAAGTAATTGTTTGTGGAAAAGGAAATCTAAACATACGGATGACCCTGCCTATAGCGACACCAAAAAACACACTTGGAACGGGAATGAAAATCCAGAAGCCTACGCCGTCAATGGTCAGGCAACCGGAAAACAAAGCGAAAACAAAGAGAGGAAGTCCGGCTAAATAAAGATAACCGAGAATTCTGATAGCGGAGAAAAAGTCTGCATGAGAGGAATGCTTGGCTGACCGGATTCCCCCCAAAAAACAGCCAATGGTTGCAGCCACCATAGCTGACTCAAAATGGAAATCGCGGAGAAGCGGAACGGACCACAGAGCCGATCCGATTAAAAGAGGTAATATATACGGTAACGCCTTTTTCAAGAGTTTGAGTAATGAAGTGATTAAGTGATGAAGTAAGTTAGGAAAACCTAAGTTATTAGATAACTATTTTTGAAGCTTTGAAAGAGTTGTTTAGACTCACTTAATCATTTTACAATTGCTGACTTTTCATTCGTCAGTTAACTCGATTTTGTAGCGGATAATTTCAGCTGGTTTACGATAGTTCTCTTGGTGTTTTATGCGATAAAGGAAGCTGTTTTTTATAATGAGATCGGAAGGAAACCAAGCTCGCCGGTTTCTTTTTTGCCCCGGCAGCTGAAAGGTTCCAATGATTTCATGGTTTTTGTTGAAGACATACCATGTAAAAAGAGTATCGTTTTCTGTGATGGCAGCGACCCATAAGCGATTTTCGTTGTCGAGGTGGATGCGGTCGATAGCCGGCCAGGTGTTTGGGGTTTCTGCATTTTCTAAAAAATTACGGCGCTTTTTTGAAGAAGCCAGCGCAAGCGATCTATCTCTTGAAAGAGGTGTGTTCTGATAAGACATATAAATGGATTCCAAATAGTTGCCCTTCCGGTCGTAGATCTTGATCAAAAAATCCTCATTCCAGGCTGAGTAAATTTTCCCTTCATCAGATACGGCCATTAAAGAAGTACGCGTGTAAGGCATGGTAAAAGGTATGGGATCTGGAAGCGTGCCATCAGGAGACCGGTTGTAAAATGAAAAATCACGTTGCATGAAAACTGGTTTTGATTGTATATGTCCCTCGTCGTCAACAAGACTGTAGCTTAGATGATGTTCTCCCGGAGTGATTTTTTGAGGCAGTGAAAGTTCAAATCTGAAAAGAAATGCAGAGTCACTTTGCACAAAAAATTTATCTCCAGGTCTGAGTGAACGCAGCTTACTGTCATTCTCTAAGCTCTCCATTTTGATAATAAATGAGTGAGAAAAACTGAGGTTAGTTAAGTCGAAAACATGGACTTCATAGTTCTCATATACAAAAAGGCGATCCTCAAAAATTTGAATATCCTGAATGCGCTCAAACTCGCCAGGGCCTCTTCCGTATCTCCCAAGCTGTTTTTCGAAACTCCCATCAGAATTAAAAACAAGAATACCGGCTTGTCCCATTTCGGAACCAATCTGAATATATAATCTCCCAAGATCATCAACGGCAATGTTGCCGGCGTAGCCAAAAAAGATGTCTTCTGTTTCCGTAAAGATGAGATCTTTTTCAGCTGTTATAGGTTTTAAAGTAGCCTCATTATCTAAAATTAAGGTTAGATTTTTCAGATATTGAATTTCTTCGGGCAGGTCAGTTTTCATTGTTTTAGACTCGGTGTTATCAGGATGGGAATCTGAAGAATAACATCCGGCTAGCATAAAAAGCCCAAGAAAAACAGAAGTAAAATATTTCATACATACTCAGCATAATATAGTTCAAGGTGAGAGTAGCATATAAAACTCAAAAAACCAATCGCATAGTAATGCTAAGTACTTATTATTCCAGCCCAATACACCCACCAAATAATCACAAATTGAAGAGGAAGCCGCAGAAGTAGCATCCAGACATAAATGGTGAAACCGTGTTTATGGTGTGCTTTTTGGAACATGGTAATATTGGCAGGAAAAACGGTAAGCAACAGCAGGATCAATCCCCAGGAAGCGTAGTTTTGGAGAAAAGGATTCATGATTCCAATTCCTCCGGCTATCTCAAGAATACCGCTGATCAGAACCAAAGGTCGGTGCCAGGGCAAATAATCCGGCATGATCTTCATAAAAAGTGCAGGTTTCAAAAAATGCAATATTCCCGCAAGTATGAAAAGAGATCCAATGAGATAACGGTGGGCACCCGGGTCAAAGAAAAAATCCATAGAAAAAGTGTTACTGTGTGTATGTGTTACCGTGTTAAAGAGTGATGCATCTTTAACACGGTAACACATTAACACTCTCGCACAATAACACCAAAACTATTTCTTAAACATTGTGCTGAAAATGAACCAAATATTTTCTTTTCGTTCCATAAGCCGTCGTGTGAAATAAGGGAACCAGTCGGTGCCGAAAGGAACGTATACCCGGGCATGATATCCTTCTTCCGTAAGTTCCACCATGGTTTCTTCCCGAAGCCCGTACAACATCTGAAATTCGAAGCTGTCTTTTGAAATGCCTTTTTCGGAAGTGTAATTTTTCAACCAATCGATCAATTCATCATCATGAGTTCCAAATCTTGGGAAGGATGTTTTTTCCAACAACACCTTGGCTTGTTCCTTGAAAGCTTCACGAATAGCCGGCATATCCTGAAGGGCAATTTTAGAAGGCTCTTTGTAAGCTCCTTTTACCAAGCGAATATCAGCTCCCATTTCTGCAAGCTCATTGATATCATCTTTACTTCTGAATAACATAGACTGAATTACCGTACCCACGTGTTTCCCATACTTCTCAAAAGCTTCTTTGAAAATATCGAGCGTGACCTGTGTATTATCAGATCCTTCCATATCAATACGAACAAATTGATTTTGCTCTTTGGCTACATCGAGTAGTTTGAAAAGGTTTTTGCGGCAAAAGTCATGATCGATATCGAGGCCCATCATGGTAAGTTTAATGGAAATACTGCTGATCAATCCGTGTTCTTTGATTCCTTCTAACAAGCGAATGTAGGAATCGACTGTATCAGAAGCCATCTGACGGTCTTTTACGTTTTCACCAAGCAGGTCAAGGGTAAGTTTGAGGTCTTTGTTGTTTAGTTGTTTTGCTTTAGGAATAGACTCGGTAAAAGATTCACCGGCAACAAATCGCTTAGCAAGAAAGAAAGGTAATTTCATGAGGCTCCATTTTTTAAGGCGCGAAAAGTTAAACAATTGTGAACTTTGTATCACCATCACAAAGTGTAACTATGTGAAAAAATGTTCGTGTAAGTGTTAAGTGTCAGATGTTAAAACTAATGGAAAAATATTATGAGTACAGATAAAAGATATATATGGAGTTTGACCATTTCATGGACAGCCTTTTTGGGGTTGATGTTATTGGCAGTTCAAGTTGGACTAGCTCAGTCAAGTGAAGATGTATACCGAACCGATGCCTTTAACGTGAATGGAGCAGTAAGCCTGGAAGTTCAAACTTCCGGAGGCAGTATTCAGGTTCAGGGTTCAAACAACGATGAAGTCAGAGTCGAAATGTTCGTAAGAAAAAGAGGAAAGTATATAGAGCCCGGTGAGGCAGACCTCAACGATTATGAGATCAGCATAGATCAGGATGGAAATATCATAAGAGCTATTGCTGATAGAACATCAAATCGCGGCTGGAACTGGAATGATGGATATTCGATCTCATTTGTAGTTTATACACCTAAAGAAACAAGGACAAGGTTAAAAACCAGCGGTGGAAGTCTGACCGCAAAAAACCTGACCGGTTCACAAGAGCTGATAACAAGTGAAGGAAGTATAACTACAGAGGGAATTCAGGGTGAAATGATCCTGAAAACTTCCGGTGGCAGCATCTCAATAACAGATGCCCGGGGCGACGTTGACGCAAAAACTAGTGGGGGAACAATTCGCGCTGAGAAGCTTTTTGGGAACTTAATAGCCGGCACAAGTGGCGGAAGTATCAGGTTAAGTGGAATAGAAGGGAATGTTGAAGCAAAGACCAGCGGAGGTTCAATCAGGGCAGAAATAATTGCTCCCGGAGATATTATTGATCTGAAAACAAGTGGAGGAAGCATCACGATCACCGTGCCACAGGAACAAGGATATGATCTGGACCTTGATGCCAACAGAGTCCACGCAGAATTGATCAACTTCAATGGCCGGGCAGAAAAGGATGAGATCCGAGGAACATTTAATGGAGGTGGAACCATTTTAAAGGCTAAGACCAGCGGTGGTTCCATTCGGTTAGAATATTTGTAATCAGAAAGAACGAAAAACTAAAAAGCGAGGGATAGTATCTCTCGCTTTTTTTGTTGTGAGATGATGTCGGATTGCCACTGCTAAATCCTTATATTCAAGGTTCGACGAATTCAGAATACAAATTCTATATGTCCACAACAGAAACGGCTACAAAAGAAGCAAAAGAACAGGAAGAAGAGCGCCCCATTATCATCAAAGGTGCGAGGACTCATAACCTCAAGAATATTGATGTTGAGATACCACGCGGAAAGCTTACCGTAGTGACAGGGGTATCCGGTTCCGGAAAATCCAGTCTCGCTTTTGATACCATTTACGCAGAAGGTCAGCGCCGGTATGTGGAAAGCCTTTCTAGTTATGCCCGCCAGTTTTTAGAGAGAATGGACAAGCCTGATGTCGATTTTATGCAGGGCATCTCTCCCGCTATGGCCATTCAGCAAAAAACGACTTCCAGCAATCCACGTTCAACAGTAGGGACTATCACCGAGATCTATGATTATGTACGACTTCTTTTTGCACGTGTCGGAAGAACGATCTCCCCAAAATCAGGCGAGCTGGTCAAAAAGGATTCACCCCGAACAGCGATCGAAAAATTATATGAGTCACAGGAAGAAGGGGAGCGGTTTTATGTACTTCATCCCATTCCTCATCATGACAAAAAGAAGCTGGACGAGGAACTGAAGGTGCTGAAAGAAAAAGGGTTAACTCGCCTGCTCAATGTAGAAGATGAGAGTATGGTGGACCTGACCACCGATGACATCAACCCGAAAAAATTTAAAGCTGACAAACACCGGGTGCTTATTGACCGATTGGTCCTGAAAGATGATGAAGAAACCCGGACCCGTATCGCAGATTCGTTAGAAACAGCATTTCAGGAAGGAGCCGGACGTTGTTCGATCAAAATGAAGGACGGAGAAGAACTCAGTTTCAGCGAGCGGTTTGAGATGGATGGGATAGAATTCCATGAGCCAACTCCGCAGATGTTTTCTTTCAATAACCCGTTTGGGGCATGTGATAAATGTGAAGGCTTCGGAAAAGTAGCCGGTATTGATGAGGATCTTGTTATTCCTGACCATCAAAAGACGATACGGAATGGAGCTATTGCACCCTTTACTTCCCAGAAATTCAGCATGCATTTGCGGGATCTGATCAAGGTAGCAGCTCGTGAAAAATTCTCGATCGACACCCCATATGCTGATCTTCCCAAAGAGGTTAAAGACGTTATATGGAAAGGAAAGGATGAATACATAGGGATCTGGAAATTTTTCGATGAGATCAAAAATCAGTCTTATAAGGTTCATATGCGGGTATTGTATTCTCGTTATCGTGGATACAGCCGTTGCCCCGATTGTGAAGGGTTTCGGGTTCGCAAAGACGCTCTTTATGTGAAAGTGGGCGACCTTCATATTGGTGAAGTTTCGGAACTCACGATTGGTCATGCACGGGATTATTTTGATGACCTGGAGCTCACGGAGTTTGAGGAAGAAGTAGCAGGGCAGATTCTCTATGAGATCAGAAAGCGATTGAAGTATCTGGATGAAGTGGGATTGGATTATCTCACACTCGATCGCTTGGCGAACACCTTGAGCGGAGGGGAATCACAGCGAATAAGTTTAGCTAATGCGTTGGGCTCTTCTTTGATCGGTAGTTTATATGTATTGGATGAACCGACCATTGGCCTTCACCCCAGAGATAATGACCGCTTGATCAAGATCCTGGAGTCACTGCGGGATATTGGAAATACGGTAATTGTGGTAGAACACGATCCTGAAATGATCAAGGCCGCGGATAATGTGATCGATATTGGCCCTTTTGCGGGAACGCATGGTGGAGAAGTGGTTTTTCAGGGAAAGGTAGAGAAGCTATTAGAAGCCGATACACTTACCGGGAAATTCCTGAGTGGCCGAAAAGAAATTCCAATTCCCAAAAAACGAAGAAAAGGATCGGGTAAAACGATCTCGTTGGAAGGAGCTTCAGAGCACAACCTCAAGAATATCGATGTGGATTTCCCACTCGGAATGATGACCGTGGTAACCGGGGTTTCAGGATCAGGTAAATCGACCTTGGTTCATGATACCTTGTACGCGGGTATACAAAAACACATCGGCTCATATAACGACAAAGTGGGAAGGTTCACCGACCTCTCCGGCATGGCTGCTGTACACGGCGTTGAAATGGTGGATCAAAGTCCAATTGGCCGGTCTTCACGATCAAATCCTGCTACCTATACCAAAGCATTTGATGGAATTCGGGATCTGTTTTCGAATACAAAACAGGCTAAGATCATGGGATATACGCCGGGTCATTTCTCGTTTAATGTGCCGGGCGGACGATGTGAAAACTGTCAGGGAGAAGGAGTTCAGCGTATTGAGATGCAGTTCATGGCAGATATCGAACTGACTTGTGAGGTCTGCAACGGCACCCGTTTTCGTAAAGATGTGTTGAATGTAAAATACCGTGGTAAAAATATACACGATGTATTGGAAATGCCGGTTTCGGAAGCGATCGAGTTTTTTGTGGATGAGAATACTATCATCAACAAACTTCAGCCGCTGGAAGATGTGGGGCTTGGATATTTGAAACTCGGCCAAAGTGCGACCACACTTTCAGGAGGAGAGGCACAGCGGGTAAAACTCGCAAAATTTCTTTCCAAAACTTCTACTGATCATACACTTTATTTCTTTGACGAACCGACAACCGGGCTCCACTTTGAAGATGTAGCCAAACTGCTCGATTCCTTTAATGAATTAGTAGAACAAGGACATACAGTCATTATCATTGAGCACAATCTTGATATCATAAAATGTGCGGATTGGGTAATTGACCTTGGGCCCGAAGGTGGATTTGGAGGAGGGCAGATCATAGCGGAAGGAACACCTGAAGACCTGATGAAAATAAAAGACAGTCATACAGGTCGGTTTATGAAAGAATATCTGAAGGGCTGAAAGCTTTTGCTTAGCGATTACTATAGGGTACAACTAAAGTAGGTTGTGAATAGAAGATAAATATCATTAATATATCTGCGCCAACGATTAAACAGCAAGAAGTAATTTTCAATATCAACTAAAAAAAGAGTTAAGATGAGTTTAAAGAAAGTAATAAGTGGAATTATAATAGGTGCTTTTATTTTTGTAGGAAGCACAGCACAGGCCCAGGTATTGCCAAAGTTTGGTGTTAAAGCAGGGCTGAATTATTCAACCTTTAATAATGCTGACAATGTGGAGCATAAAGCAGGATTTTTAGGCGGCGTATATGCTAAAATAAATATCCCTGCTACTCCAATGGCGATTCAACCAGAGATCCTTTATGCTCAGTATGGAGCAAACGATGAAAACTCAGATGCTAGTTTTTCTGTTGATTACATTCAGGTTCCGGTATTGGCAAAATTTGGTTTTGGAGCTCCCGGTGTACCGGTTAAGCCTGAAGTGTTCTTTGGTCCCTATGCCGGGCTCAATGTCAATTCCGAACTAGAAGGTGGGGCAGGATCGGTGAATGCTGATGATTTGTTTGAAAGCACCGACTTTGGGGTTGTTGTTGGAGCCGGAGTTCAGGTAACAAAGTTAAGCTTTGAGTTCAGATATACTGCAGGGTTAACCGACGTATTTGTGGATGATTTTGCAGATGGAGAGAAAAACGGAGCGTTTTCTCTGACAGTAGGTATTAACTTTTAAATAGAAGTTTTAAAACGTAGTATTTCAAAAAAGGCAATGAGTGATCATTGCCTTTTCTATTTCCCCAATTTTTTATTCCCCATAAAATCGAACAGGGATATCAACCTGAACAAAATCCCACCTTAGTGAAATGCTGGTCATGCTTTGTTGAGGCTCGTTGAATGAAATGGTAAAAGCTTCAACAGGTATGGGAAGGCGGTTTACCGGGAACTTCATTCTCTTAAAATCTCGCTCGGGGTTATAGTTGAAGGCTCCCCATTGGCCCAATTCATGATTTAATATCACGGTGAAAGAGTCCGGTTCAGGGATCGTAAACAAAGCATAAGTTCCGGCGCTGATTGCCTGGTCACCCATCAATACAGGGCGTGTAAGGGTGATTTCGGTAGCTTCATTTGCTCCCGTTCTCCAAACTTCACCCCAAGGCTCAAGGTCTCCAAAAATAGTTCGGCCTCTTCGATAGGGCTGCCCATAAACAACTTTGATATATGTGCCGTCATACTTCACTGAAGCGATGGCGATCGGGCTTTTCCTGTTAGCGTCTTGAACAAGTTCGGGGGTTTCAGTTTCCTGATCACCACAGCTCAAAAAAACGAAAGGTAGCAATAGGATGGATAATCCTAATAAAATGCGGGAGAATATATGAGGAGTCAAAATTGGCCAAATATAAATTGAGATTTATTGCGTAAAGGTTCGTAAGCCAAGCCAACACCGAAGTCGAACGACAAGTTCGATACTTTAAACTGGAGATGAAGACCGGCACCAAAAACACTTCGGCTTGATTCTACTAAATTATTAGAATCCATATCGGTTAAAGTGTGTGAAAAAGCAGTAAGGTATATGCTGCTTACATAGAACGGAACGGTGAGGATGCCGTTGTCCGGGTAAAAAAGAGGAATGGTGTATCGGGTGCTGAGACGACCGATGTTTTTAAACCCGGAATCATCGAACCGATTATAATTTGGAAAGATGCTTTCTGAGAAACCCATCGGTACAATGGAGTCGTTAGAATAGATAGGTGCGTCACTTTGTTGTAAAAAGCGGAGATCAACTCGCAAAGACTGATTCCATCTTCGAAGCGGAGACACATAGCCAAAGGCACCATATAAAGCCGACCATTGGTCATTAAAATTATTTAAAACCGGACCGCCGGGAAATTGTATTTCTGCGGTTGGTTTATTCAGGGTTTTCTCTAATAATCCAAAGAAAGAGATCCCCGAGGAAGGCTGAACATCACGGGGAAGATTTAGTATCCCAAAACTCAGCTGAGAATATAGACCGGCGCGATATCGGGTTGAAAATTCTGAAAGAGGCTCGGCTTGAAGGTTGTAGTATTTAAATTGTTCGGCTTTAATTTCAGGATTTAAAGTGAAGGCGCTATACCTGGTGTCAGCTCTGAAGACATAGGTAAAAGGAATGGTAAGGCTGTATCCCCGGTCCTGTCTCATCAGAGAAAAAGGTTCATCTGTGTTTGGGTCTCGGGTGGCAAAAAACTCAGGATCGCTGTATGCCGAAAGGCGTACTCCCGGGAAAAAGGACTTATTAATATAAGTTATATCATACCAAAGCCGGTTCTGAATACCGGTCAGCTCAGCCGTATAAGACTGACTTGAAAGTGGGTCAATACTGGAAATAGAAACCCCGCCTTGGATAGTGTTTGCTTTTTCTTCGAATACAGGAAAAATAACACGGGGTTTAAACCAGCCGGGTCCACCTTTGTAAGAAGATTTTTCGAGCTCCTGAACCGAGTCAATAAGTTCGCTGCCAAGTAAGGGGCGGGTCAGATTTTCCCGCAGTTCCGGCCCCGTCAACAAAGCATCCGTACTGACCTTTGCGTTTAAAAAATCACTCCGATCGAGCAATGCGATTTTTCGTTCATTTACCTTTTGTGTGACATATGCGATTTGCTGTCCGTCAGGTGAATAGGAAGCTTCAAAAGCATTATATAAAGAAGCAGTGAGCTGTAAGATCTCGCCGGTATTCAGATCATATTCATACACGTTCATTGCCGGCAAAGCATCCATTGTAAACATGATCTTATCTTCTTTGGGATGCCACTCAGGATCGTGAATGGAGGCATCTTTAAAGGCGAGCACTGGTTCTTGGTCAAGATCTTCGGAAAGGGAACTCAGGTTCGTAACCCACAGCGCCTGAACTCCACGCCGATTTATGATGACAGCAAGCTGCTCCGGGTTATTTGGGTTGAATTGAAGACTCACCGGATTTGCATCCTGAAATCGTTTTAAGGTTATAATCTCACCATCCTCAAGAACCTCAACGACCTTTCCGTTGGATCCATCAGTTTGAATTGCGAGGAGCCGTGTTCCATTTGAGGTGGGAGCAAATGTGCGGGCATCATTGGTAAGCCGTTCGGTTTTACCGCTGTTCAGGTCTAACTCTTGAAGATCGGCGTTGTAGGTTCCGGTATATAGCGGATCGCGTTCATATGAAGCAAAATAAAGCTGATCTTTACCGGAGATCTCAAAGTTAAAATCACTAACCCCAAACACTTCGGAAACAAGGCTGAACTTTTCTGAGCGCAGGTCATACAAATAAAAGCCTACTCGTCCATTATAAAAGGAACCGTAAAACAGAATTCTGTTTTCATCGATCCATTTTGGAGCATGGGTTTCCTCACCCTTATAACGGGTATCTAAAATGACCGCTTTTTCAGAAGTGTTTCTTTCGATCCGGTTCAGTCGGTTTTGCTCGTATTCAACCAGATCCTGCTCATAGGAATTGAATAATTGACCGGGCCATTTACCTGTTTTTTGTCGCAGCGCAAATCCATAACCCAGAAAGAAATTATGATAGTGATAACGGATGGCCTTCTTGGAGATATCATCTCCATATTCATTATGAAGCCAGTCTACAAAAGTGTAACCGGAGATATAATGCCTGTTATAGGGTTGAGAGTAATCAGAAGGAGTAAGGGTTTGCCCCATACTCCATCGGTCGGAGCTGCCAAAATTGGAATTGAAACGGTTGTTGGAAAAAGTATAATTTCCTCTTCCACCCATTGGGGCCACCGATTCCGTTTCATAATAAACAGCCAGCCCTTCATGTAATCCTACCGGCGGGAAACCATGCACTGTTCGCGCAAGGTCCGGCGATAAAATACTAACGGCATTCGGGATGCTTAACTTTTTATCATCCCAGGGAATTTGAATGTTAAAATGGGCAGCATGTACGAGTTCATGAGGGAGAACCGTTTCCAGCCAGTCACCGGATTGCGGATTCATTCCTTTACCCTTAATGGAGGCAAGATCAACTTCAGACCGGAAATTAACAGAATTCACGAATCCATTTGACAGGTCGTTGTAGTTGGTTAGTATCACCGGAAAGTTTTTAAGTGTTCCTCCGGTGAGTTCATATGTTTGATCATAATGACTTTCTAAGATAGCAGCTGAACGGTAGGCTAAAGAATCTTCGCCGTTTGGAAAAATGATCCTGAAATGTTCAGTTTTAATTTCCTGCCAATCAAGCCCCCCCGGACGGTTAATGGTAAAGGCGTTATAGTTCAGCGGGTTATACAACTGGCCGAAAGCTATGCCGGGCAATAACAAAACAACAGACAACAGTATAAGTTTATAAAACTTCATTAAGCCGGGAGATAAAATTCGGGTAAATACTTATAGATCGCCCAATAATGAGAAAAAGCCCCACCCAATACAAATAAATGCCAAATTTCGTGGAAACCGAATGCCCCGGGAATGGGATCAGGTTTTCTGATGCCATAAATAACAGCACCTGCGGTATAGAAGAAACCTCCCAGTGCGATCCAGTAAATAAATGCGTGGGGCAATATATTCCAGAGAATAGGAAGTATGATCACGGAAACCCAGCCCATTAATAAGTATATAGCCGTTGAAAGCCATCGGGGAGCGTTCAGCCAAAGTGTTTTCTTGAGGATCCCGGCCAAAGCAAAGAGCCAGATCCCCAACAGCATTCCCCATTGCCATGCTCCTTCTAAGGCAATGACGCACATCGGGGTGTAAGATCCTGCGATAACTACATAAATAAGGATATGATCAAAAAGCCGGAAAAGTTCTTCGGTTTTGTTTTGAACATTGAGGGTATGATAGATGCCGCTCGACAAAAACATCAAGATCACGGAAATACCATAGATAAGGTAGGATACTTTATGAGCAGTGGGGCTATCAGTGGCATTGCTCATTAAGAAAAACAGCCATATTGTGCTTATTAAGGTCCCTAAATAGTGAGAATAAGCATTGAAAGGCTCTCTTGGAGGAAACAGGGTTTGCAAAGCGGTGTATTAAAATAAAGTTGTTGTTAGTCAGTCCAAATATAGAGGTTCTACAGAAATAATGAATCAACTAAAAGAACCTCCAAGCTTCTGAAAAACCTTGGAACGGTTGTTGTTTAAATTGGTTTTGTACCTTAATCTACCGCCGCAACGCTTCCAAGAGTTTCGGACGCTGGAAGGTTGCTTCTAAACAAAAAGTCGCCAGTAGAAAAAGAGCAGGGCAAAGGCAGTCAGGAAGATCATGCCGAGCCAACTTAGGATCTTAAGCCAGGCCGGCGGTTTGTGTTCCTGAGGGAAGAATTTTGACATGATCAGTCTATAGTTGATGAAAGCAAGTGCAGGAGCAGTTAAGAAAGAAAGAGAAGTGGCAAGATCGATGATATAGGTAAACTGACTTCCCGTTACATAAAGTACCAGCATGGATATAATTGAAATACCGATCAGCAATCCCCTGTAAGAAAAAAGCCATGAGCTACTGGCCTGATCTTTTTTCATAACGCGGATGATCTCGCGGCTTACCCTGGGGTAGGAATCAGTAACGGTGAGTGTAGTGCTGAACATAGTGGTAAAAGCACAGATAATAATGATCCAGTGCGCCCACTCGCCAAGGGTTAACGTATAGAGATCGATAAGCTGTTGTGCAAAAGCAGCGCCGGCGGAAGAGAAACTGACTCCCGAACCAAACATCACCAAAGCTCCCAATCCAAGGAAAATAAGCGCCAGAATAGCAGAGCCAATATACCCGATATTAAAATCAAGCAGGCTTTCTTTAAGGGATGAACGGTGGCCTGTTTGCTTCCCCCGTTCTAAGGTCCAAAGGGAATGCCAGGCGGCGGCATCAATGGGAATGGGCATCCAGCCCATCAGGGCGATCAGAAAAGTAATTCCGGCCACATCCCACACAGAAGGTGCTTCTGTAAGCGGGGGTGAACTTCCACTAATAAGGGCTGTAAAAAAAGCTGCAGCGGTAGAAAGGGTAAGCACGACCATCACTACTTTAATGAGGGAATCCAATGCAGAATACTGACCCTTGAAAAGCACACTGATACAAATGGCCAAAATTATAATGCTCCAAACCAATAAGGGAAGTTCAATCCCCGTAAGTTCTACCGCCAGACTCGCAGTAACAATAGTAACGGCCGCCTGAATAGCGAACATCGTTCCCACGGTAAAAATGATGTAGATCCACAACGCCCAGCCTCCCAATTTTTTATATCCCGCAATGAGGCTTTCACCCGTGGCTGCGGCATATCTTGGGCCATATTCCAGAAAGGGATATTTCATCAGGCTGGCGATAATTACAGCCCAAACCAAGGTAAAGCCATAATCAGCACCGGCGCGGGTAGATTGCACCAGGTGCGAAACCCCGATGGCAGCAGCAGCCAGGATCAGTCCGGGCCCAAAGGCATATTTGAAGGTTGATTTAACTTTTTCCGACTTCATTTCCCAACTCTTAAACTAAATTACTAGCTATTATTCATTATTAAGAACTGCAAATATTAGCTTATTTTTGTTAGAATTTAGAAATACAAACTGTGCTAAATCAATGGGGTTTGTAACCACATCCGGATGATATAACATTTCACGTTTCGCAAATGATCCTGTACAGTTCAATTCACCCAGTTCAATATCCAATACCATTAAATCGGTGTTACATGTACTTTCCAATACAAATTTGGAATGTATCAAAACTTTGTTAGCATCACCCGCGAGTTTGATGAAATTCATTTTTCGGCTTCCAAAAGGAACAGAGTTCAATTCCCAGATAATATTGTCGTTTCTGAAATCATATAGAAACAGACTGAAGGTTTCAGGCCATTCTGTTTGCAAGAGTATTAAAGTGCTTGAATCGTCCAAAAACTTAAGATGCTCGAAGCCACCGGGGTTTGAAAAAGCACTTATGATGTCTCCATCTCCATCAATAAAAAGAACTTTACTTTCAGAAGGAGTATTTGCCATGTTACTGACTCGAAAGTTTGCTCCAAGCGCGAAGGTTTTGGAAATCGGTTCGTACTCAATTTGTCTTGGGAAAAATCGCACTCCAAAATCCAAAGATTTCGAAGAATTCTTGAGCTTTATACTGTCGGTTTTAACTCCAGAATCTGAAACCGATAATGTAACCCGTTCAATGGAAGAGATTTTTCTTTCAACAACGGTTCTCAATTCCTGAGCGACCTCCGTGCGCAAGCTCCGAACTTTACTCGTGATTTTATTAATTTCATTGCGAACAGAGTCGGTATTCGCACTTCTTTTGTTCCTGCTTAGCTCTCTTCGTTGCAGATTCAGATACTCCAATTTCTCATCATGCACAGCCTGGATAGAATCCACCTCTTCTTGATTTGCAATTTCCTGATGACCCCTAAAAGCTACCAAACGGATTGAATCAATAATCGAAAAGTCACCCCAGGGGTCTCCAAAATCTTCGAACTCCTTTTTCCTGTAATCGTAAATAGCTATAGAATTATCATTGCTTGCAAAAGCGACATACCCAAATGTACCTAAGGGGGTTATATCAAGACAGAGATTCTGAAATTCCGCGATGGTATCTCCACTTTCGTTAATTAATGAATGGTTGCAATCTTGAAGGGAAGTGTCATAGGGATCTTCTTTTGGTATGGGCTCTTTGATAATAACAACATCCGGATACTCTGAAGCGGATATCCGAACGACCTTGTTTTGCTCAAATTCCTTCTTCCATTTTAGTTCACCTTCATAACTAAAGGCTGATATTCGGATTTTATTGCTGGAATTATTCTTCGATGAAACCAGTAAATAAGAGCGTGCGGATTCTATTTGAGTAACCTCTCCGTCTAGCTCTATTTCCATAATAACTATAAATAGGGGCTTATTATCTGAAAGCAGTACTATATTACCTGCCGGTATAGCTGCTGAAAAAATTAGTAAAAACAGAAGGGTTTTAAATCGTAACAAAGTTTTGAAATTGTATTAACAGGACGCGATCAAGCTATTCAGTTTTAGCATTGTTCCCAAGCATCGGGCATTTCTTAGCGGTTAGGCAATCGAAGTTAAAAGTTTAATTTTATACTGAAAGAACAGTCAGTTTGTGAATGAGTTTACGATAATATAAACTCTAACCACCAGTTTTAATAAATACTTTGTAACAAATTATATCCTGTTTACTCATTAAACAAACCCAAGAGATTTTCATGAGACGCATGGTTTATCATCTGTTATTATTAATTGTATTCACCCTCTTCCAATCTTGCGGAACCGAAGTGGAACCGCCAGAGCTTCCTGACCCTGAAACCTATTTTAAAAAAGGAGAATACGGCGGGCAGGAATTGCCGGGCACCGAACATTTGACTTTAATAAGTCCTAGTCCTAGTGGAGATAAAATAGCTTTAATACGTGAACGAACACCAAACGATAACGACCCGCTATATCAGCTTTGGATTTTAGATGCAGATGGTACAGACGCGAGCTTGATAACATATAATACAGGGGCAATACACTGGCATCCAAATGGGAATAAATTAGCTTTTACTTTTAATCCTCATACAACACCATATACATATGTTTTTACGTTAAACTTAGACACTAAAGAATTAAAATTATGGAACAGCAAAGAAGAATTTTTCTTTGATAAATATACATCTGCAAGTGCTGGATGGTTTGAAGAAGGACATCATCTTTTAATTGGTGTAAATGGGAAAGCTTACCAGCAAGAATATGATAGGGGACTGTATATTTTGGATATTAGGGATACCACTCATGTCGGGCCTCTTAAAACGCTCTTTACCCCCGTACAGTTGGGATATAATGATAAATGGGTAGTGGGAATTCAATACACCGATGATAGATATAGTTCTAATAGAGCCTTATTTGATTTAGAGACCAAGGAGTTTCACTGGCTTACCAAGTATGATGAGGATCGGACAGATTCGGCACGGTCTTTTACGGGCTATCCGGCTTTAAATCCTTCTGGAGAAGAAATAATCTTGCCAAGATATATGGAAAACGCATGGCAATTATTCCATATAGATAAAAATGGAAGCAATATAGAACAGCTTACTGAACTCGGTGGTCACGAAGTACGATGGGTAAGAGGCAAAGACTTTTTCATTTTTAACAGAGATACCCATAAAGCTCCGGGGGCAAAATATATTCCTTACAAATATAACTTCGCCGAAGGCACTGAAGAACCACTTTGGCCCAACCTGCCGGATTCGGTCCCTGAATTTCCAGCCTTTTCAACCCAAAATCCCATCCACCTAATTAATTATGTGGATTGAACAAACCTAAGTTTTACACTTTATGTTGTAACAAACTGCCTTTGAGTTACTCTTTATAACAGAAACCAAGAGATTTATGAAAACCATGGGTTATTATATCACCCTTTTCCTGTTTGCAGCCCTCTTACAATCCTGCGGCACCGAAGTGGAACCCCCGCCTCCAGAACCCCCCAGCCCCGAACCTTATTTTAAAGAAGGGGAGTATGGCGGGCAGGAATTGCCGGGCACCGAACATTTCACACAAATAAAACATAGCCCAGATGGGCAGCGAATAGCATTAATTCGTAAATACACACCCAATCAAAGTGAGCCTTTGTACCAACTTTGGGTTACGGATGCAGATGGTAGTAATCCCGAGCTTATCTCTTATAACGTCCTGAATGTTGATTGGCACCCAAGTGGAAATAAATTGGCTTTTACTTTTAATCCTCATACTACACCTTATCTATATGTATTTACACTTGACCTAAATAACCAAGAACTAAAACTTTGGAATAGCAAACAGAATCAATTTTTTGACAAATATACTTCTGCAACAACTGGCTGGTTTGAAGACGGTGAGAGATTACTTATTGGGGTTAATGGAAAAGCCTACCAACAAACGTACGACCGCGGTATTTACATCCTCAACGTTACCGACACTTCCCATACAGGCCCTATCAGAACATTGTTTTCACCTGCACAGCTCGGCAATAATGAAAAATGGGTAGTAGGTTTTCAATATACCGATGATGATCTAAGTGCAAACCGGGGAGTCCTGAATTTAGAAACTAAAGAATTCAATTGGCTTACTACATATCCTACCAGTAGCGATTCGTTAAGAGAATTTACAGAATATCCTACTATTAACCCTTCAGGTAAAGAAATCATCCTCCCTCGTTTTGTAGAGAATGCTTGGCAATTATTTCACATTAATGAGAACGTGGAGCAGCTTACCGTGCTCGGTGGGCATGAAGTGACCTGGACGCGGGGCAAAGACTTTTTCATTTTTAACCGCGATACCCATAAAGCACCGGGGGCAAAATATATTCCTTACAAATACAACTTCGCCGAGGGCGCGGAAGAACCACTCTGGCCCAGCCTGCCGGATTCGGTCCCTGAATTTCCAGCCTTTTCAACTCAAAACCCAATCCACTTAATAAATTATGTGGATTAACTAACCTTATAAGAGGTGCTATAATGAAATATTTATTTACCACTTTAATGACCATTCTTGTATGCAGCTTGGTAGCTAATGCACAAAATGACCCCAAATACGTACAAGGTCAGCAATATTATATTAATGCCCATCGTATAGATGAGGTGTGGAACACTACCAAAGGGAGCTCTTCTACTCGCATTGCCATTCATTCTGCCATGGGTTTTTCTGTCAACCACGAGGATATGTCGGGTACGCGGTATCTAAATCCCATGACTACCAATGCTTATGATCCCGCCAAAGGCTTTGCCCAGGAGGTGGCCGGAGTGATTGGGGCGCGGACCAACAATGGTATCGGGATGGCCGGTATTAACTGGCATGCCAA
>Ga0136557_1000125_pt1 | contig 60682 bp, 50 predicted proteins | sample AntRauTorckE6832_FD_104796 | JGI IMG/M metagenome (GOLD analysis project Ga0136557, IMG submission 104796) | Saline lake microbial communities from Rauer Islands, Antarctica - Metagenome Torckler E6 #832 | ecosystem: Environmental > Aquatic > Non-marine Saline and Alkaline > Saline | place...
GTCATCGGAATCTTTACCGGACAGGGTAAAGAACCTGAAACTTTAATTTTAGCTCCATCTACATTTTTAGCAGAATTATTTTCAATTTCTGCTTCCATTAAATCAAGTAATTTCTCTAAATCAAGCTTTTTAAGATTTGCTGCCTGCTTTAAAGTAATCTGCTTACCAAAACTTTTTCTCTTTGCCTCATTATCTAACTGATTAAAACCCTTATTAACCAGTACTGAAATAAGTTCTGGATATTCTTCTGTTATCTCAAATAAATTATTATTAACATTAATTTTACCTGCCATTCTTAAAACACTCCTTTTTATTGAATTGGTACCTGTTACAAAACAAGAGTTTTGTAACAGGTACCAGTATATTATCGATAGTTTTTCTTAACTGTTTAAAGTTTAGCATTTTACTCAACTTTTTTCTGTGACATAACTCACTCAAATAAAACTTTTTATAATTACTACTTTTTGATAAAATATAGATACAGAATAATTTTAGTATAACATTATCAACCAATTCAAACTGAGTTTTAGATCACAGAAATAGTATTTTTTTATAATTTAACTTTAAAGCTGAGTAATTTACTTGCTTTTTTTTAGATAATTGCTTATTATAGAAATAGAAATTGAATTTGAGGTGGGAATATATGAGTATAGTTAAAGAAATACCATTTTTTAGTCTGCTTACAGAAACAGAATTAAACTTAATCGATGCTATTGCCAGTAACAAAAAATTTAAAAAGGAAGAATATATCTTTTTTGAAGGTGAGGCTGGTAACAAATTCTTTATTATTAAAGATGGACAGGTTAAATTAACTAAGATGATTAAAAATGGAGATGAACAAATTTTAAATATCTTCAGTAACAACGATATTATTGCTGAAATTGTTGCCTTTGATAAAGGAAATTACCCGGCCTCTGCTGTTACAATGACTAAGACTGAAGTAATTGTTTTTGATCAATCAGAATTAGAAAACTTAATTTTAAAACATCCTTCAATTGGAGTTAAATTACTCAGAGAAATGAGCGGTCGTCTGCGCCGGGCTCAGCAGAATGTTAGAGATTTAGCTTTAAAAGATAGTTCTGCCAGAGTTGCTGGTTTATTGATTTTTCTGGCAGAAAAATATGGAAAAAAGAAAGAAGATAAAATTGTTTTAGATATTTCTTTAACACAACAGGAGCTGGCCAGCATGATCGGCAGCAGCAGAGAAACTGTCTCCAGAGTCTTAGGTCAGTTTGAAAGTGAAGGTTTAATTAAAACTTCACGCAAAAAAATAAATATTTATCAGTTCGAAAAAATTAAATCTTACACCTAATCTATTTTACAGCAAATAGATTAAAGTATTTTTAGCACTATTAATAATTATTGTTAAGTGTTTTACTTGACATAACTAGCTAATTATATATAATGATAACAATAACCTTTTATAAGACTATAAGAAAATAAGAATAAGGAGGGTTGATATGATGAGAGATTTATTAATATCAGCACTAATGGTAGGAATAGTAATGATTCCGCAGTTAGCTGAATTATATGTTTCAAAAAATAACTAAAATAATTTTTTAGCAGACATCAAAAAAGTCCTGGGAATTAACTTCCCCAGGATTTTTTATTTTTCAAATTCTTATTTTTAATTTTTATATGCTGCTTTGGATTCTTCAATAACCTGAAGTGCTTCTTCTACACCGGCCCAGCCAATAATCTCTACTTCCTTTTCTTCTAAGTTTTTATAAACAGAAAAGAAATGTTCATATTCTTTGAGCAGATGCTCTTCCAGATCATACAAGGTATTTGTGTTCCTAAAACGCGGATCATGTTCAGGAACTGTGAATATTTTTTCATCTCTTCCCTTCTCATCTGCCATTATAAACATCCCAATTATTCTTGCTGTGATTATACAGCCCGGAAAAGTTGGAAAAGTAGTTAAAACCATAGCATCAAGTGGATCACCGTCATCAGCTAAAGTTTCTTCTATATATCCATAATCTGCTGGATAATATACAGGTGAATACATTACCCTATCCAGACGGAATTTACCCTTTTCCTTATCATACTCATATTTATTGTTACTGCCCTTTGGTATTTCTACCAAAACATCAATTAAATTATTATCCATTTTTTCTCCCCCAATTTTATTGAATTTAGCTGTTAAAAAAATTTAATTAATAAGTTCTGAAAGATTTTCCGCCATTTGAGTAATTTGATCAGCGGCATTATGTAATTTTTTTGTCATAATCTTTTCGTTTTCTGTAAAAGCTTCTACCTTTTGATTCATTTTGTCTATATTCTCTTTGGTATTTTCTGTTGACTCATTTAAATTATCTATAAATCCAGTAATTTCTTTCACTGAATCCCCAGTCTCATCTGCCAGCTTTCTTATCTCATCAGCTACTACATTAAAACCATTTGTATTTACATCAGCTCTAGCTGCCTCAATTGCAGCATTTAAACCAAGCATTTTAGTCTGATCAGAAACTGTTTTAATAAATTTAACTATTTCATTTGTCTTTTCAAGATTAGACTTACTATTTTCTGATGCCTGCTGTAATTTTTCTGCAGTCTGTTCCAGTTCATTTATGTTTTGACTATTACTACTACCTACTTCTTTAATTGTTCCTCCAATATCAGAAGCCAAATTACAGAGTTTATCTGCCTCTATTTCCATTTTATTTAACATCTCTTCTCTAGAATTTACTATTTTAAAAAGAATCAAAGAAGTTTCAGAATCAATAATTTTCGTATTTTGATCAGCTGCTTCCTTAACCATCTCTGACAATTTCTGATTACCTGTAACTTCTAAAATAACTTTTTCTCTTTTTATCTTTAATAAATCCTTAAAATCATCATAAACAGATATCCTATTTGCCTTTGCTTTTATAATCCCAGGGGCTTTTTGATCTTTATCACAAACACCAATAATTTTAACATCTTCCATATCTAAAAATGTTTCTAAAATAGAAGCTCCACCATCTCCTGCTCCGATGATTCCTATATTAAGCATAACAATTCCTCCACTTATTAATTATGATCACTTTACTAATATTTATTTCGCGCTAACTAATATTATTCCTGCAATTTGAGCCCCAAGATTTTTAAATATAAGATGAAATATCATGTTTTGACTTAATTAATATATAATTTTTAGCTGAAAAAATCAATAATTTAGAACAAGAACTTTAATTCACAATTATATTGATCACATTTAAATATAATTTTTAGCTGACTTCCGGTAAGTTAATTTACAATTTGTAATATATACATTTATAATAATTATCAACATTACTTTTAATTTTATGCTAATATGATACAATAAGTTAAACATTTACTTTTTACAACAATTATTGGACTATTAATCAAAACAGGGAGGAAATTAAATGTCTTTTAAAAATTTGAATATTGCTAAAAAAATATTTTTAGTAATCGGACTCAGCTTTTTAGTATTAATCTTGATTATGGGATATTTTTTCAATCAGCAGTTTAATAACTTACGTGAGGAAAACACAAAAACAGTCAGCAGCTATCTTTTGGATTTAGAAAAAGAGAGGATAAAGAATGCTACAGAAACCGCCTCACAATTTTTAGGAGAATTAAGTAATTCAAACAGTGATTTAAATGAACAAAATTTACAGAAAATTATCAAAGATTATAATCAAAATATAGGTTTTGGTGAAATTGGTTATTTCTTTATCTATGACAATAATGGAAATACTATCTCACTTCCCCCGTCTCCAGAAATTGAAGGTACTGACAGATGGGATCTACAGGATGCTAATGGCAAATATATAGTTCGTTCTTTAGCAGAAACCGCAAATAATGGTGGCGGCTTTGTTGATTATATTTATGCCAATCCAGATACAGGAGAAGCTGAAAATAAGATTAGTTATGCAGCCTCAATTGCAGGTACAAATTATTTTATTGGTGCCGGAACCTATGAGGGGATTATAAACGGACAGGTAAATAGTGTTAGAAGTGAATTAGAAACTATTATTGGAGAAATTTCAACTGCTCTAATTATTTTCTTATTAGTTGCGGCAGTTATATTTACACTTATAATTGTTTTTATTTCCCGCTACATATCTAAAAATATAAATGAAGTATTAATTGGAATGAATAAAATGGCAGCTGGAGATCTAACTTATAGAATGGAAATGGAAAGTAATGATGAAATTGGAAAACTGGCTCAGGCCTATAATAAAACGGCCGAATCACAAAAAGAAATGGTCGCTAAGATCCAGATGGAAATTAGCGAATTAAGTGCTCAGAGTGAAGAATTAGCAGCCTCCGGTCAGGAAGTAGAAAGAGCTGCCGAACAGGTTGGAGGAGCAATTGAAAATGTCGCTTCTGGAGCTGAAGAACAGTCAGCCCAAATATCTGAAACGAGCAGAAACTTAAATCAATTAATTTCTCAGATAGATACAACCAGAAAGAAATCAAAAGATATGGATCAGTCTTCAAATCAGGTTATCAAAAATGTTAAGACTGGAACTGAATCAATGCAGAGCTCAATTAAACAGGTCAATAAGGTCAAAGATAATTCTGCAGATATTGGAGTCACTATCAATAATCTTGGTGATTTATCAGAAGAAATCGGAAATATTGTTCAACTTATTAATAATATATCACAGCAGACAAACTTACTGGCTCTAAATGCTGCTATTGAAGCTGCAAGAGCAGGAGAAGCCGGCCGCGGTTTTTCTGTTGTAGCTGATGAAATTAGACAGCTGGCTGAAGAATCTGCTGAAGCTACTGATAATATTTCTAAGTTAATTGATAAAATCCAGGCTGGTGTTAATAATGCTGTTCAAAAAATGGATGGAACCGAAGAAGCAGTTAATAGTAGTGTAGAAGTAATTGAAGATACTGGAGCAGTCTTTACAAATATTGAAGAAGCTGTTAATCAATTAAGTCGATTAATCACAGAAATTGACAGTGAAACAATGGAAATGGCTGATTTAAGTCAGGATGTAAATAATATGATTAATAATGTTGCTGCAGTTAGTGATGAAGCAGCCAGTAATGCAGAGGAAGTTGCCGCTTCCAGTGAAGAACAGATTGCCTCAACTGAAGAGATTGTCTCTGCTGCTCATAGATTATCAGAGATGTCCGATAATCTTAAGAATATGATTTCTAAATTCAAAGTTGAATAAATAATTTAACATAATTAAGCAAAGATTTCAGTCAATCAAAATCCCCCGCAAACTTTTACTGTTGTGGGGGATTTTAGTATATAACTGCAGTTTTTTACCTGCTGCTTGATACTTTTTATTTTTCCAGCCTGACTGTGAGTATTCTTTAATCAGAGGAAAAATTTTTTCCTCTTCTTTTATTAAATGTTCTTCTAATTCTATTTTTAAAGTGTTAAACAAACGGTTCACTTTTTTTAATAATTCTCCATGATTTTCTCGATGGGCCCGCAAAATTTTAGCTGTAAGTTCTGAAAGCTGGGGCAGGCTCTGCTGTAAAAAGCCATGGTGCTTATCAACATAGAAAAAAGACCTGCCGGCAGTTATCTGCAGACAGATCTTTTAGAATATATTTTCAACAGCATTAAAGCTGTTATTTTATATTTTTATCGAGGTAAGCGGTACCCTTTTACTCACCAGCCATAATTGCTGCAACATCTTCTTTAACATCACCGGTTGGCTTAATATCAAACTTATCAACTAAGACATTAAGCACATTTTCTGATACAAAAGCCGGCAGTGTTGGTCCAAGACGGATTCCTTTGACTCCTAGAGATAGAAGTGCCAGTAATACTGCTACAGCCTTCTGCTCATACCAGGCAATATCATAAGAAATTGGTAGATCATTGATATCATCTACACCCATAGCTTCTTTAAGTTGTAGAGCAATATAAGCTAAGGAATAAGAGTCATTACACTGACCTGCATCTAAAACTCTTGGAATTCCACCAATATCTCCCAGGTCAAGTTTGTTGTAGCGGTACTTAGCACAGCCAGCAGTTAGAATTACTGCATCTTCCGGCAATTCTTTAGCAACATCTGTAAAGTATTCTCTATTTTTAAAACGGCCATCACAACCACCCATTACTACAAAACGTCCGATATCTCCATTTTGTACTGCTTCAATAACCTTATCGGCAACACTCATCACTGTGTTACGGGCATAACCTCCAGGGATTGTTCCTTCTTCTAACTGAACTGGAGAATCACAGGTTTTAGCTAATTTAATCAATTCAGAGAAGTCTTTGCTCTCTCCTTCTTTGCGGTCAGGAAGATGAGTTACTTCGGGATAGCCTGCCATACCTGTTGTAAAAATCCGATCTTTATAGGAATCTTTAACAGGGGTAATACAGTTTGTTGTCATTAGGATAGGACCATTAAATGATTCAAATTCCTTATCCTGATGCCACCAGGAGTTACCATAATTACCAACAAAGTGATCATATTTTTTGAAAGCCGGATAGGAGTTAGCAGGTAACATTTCACTGTGAGTATAAACATCGACTCCAGTACCTTCTGTCTGCTCTAATAGTTCTTCCATATCTTTAAGATCATGACCACTGATTAAAATTCCAGGATTATCGCGAACACCAATATTTACATCAGTTGGCTCTGGATGACCATAAGTAGAAGTATTTGCTTCATCTAAGAGAGCCATAGTTTCTACAGCCATTTCACCAGTTTCCATAACTAATCCCACTAAATCATCAACACTCATACTGTCATCTGTAGTTGCAGCCAAACATTTTTGAGTAAATCTATCAATTTCTTCTTTATGCTTACCTAAGACTCTTGCATGGTCACCGTAAGCTGCAATACCTTTAAGACCGTATGTAGCAAGCTCACGTAAGGATCTAACATCAACATCTTCAGTTTCTAAAACACCGACATCAGTACCCTTATCATAATAATCACTTACATCATCACTGTACCAGGTAGCATGCTCAGGTAATTCACCACTGAATTCTTCACCGTGGTTTTCTTTATATATTTTTTTGAATTCTGCTTCGACTTCATCTCTAAGTTCAAAACCTTCTTCAATTAATTCTTCAAATCTGTCAGTATCAAAGTTAGCATTAGTAATTGTGGCAAATAAACCTTCCATAATAAATGGAGCTGTCTTATCGGAAAGATTAAGACCTTCTTCTTCAGCCTTTTCTGCATAAACAGAAATCCCCTTGAGAACAAATACTAATAAATCCTGTAAGTTAGCAACGTCTGCATCTTTTCCACAGACACCCCTTACTGTACAGCCTTCATTTTTTGCTGTTTCCTGACACTGATAACAAAACATAGACATAAATTATTCCTCCTTTTAAAATAAGTATCTACTGCAATTATATTTATCATATAAAACCGCAGTTCAAACAAAATTTAAATTATAAGCACTTAACTCAAGTATCATTATATATCATTAAAATTTTTATTCTATGATTTATATCACATAAGAAAACAAAAAACACCTGCAGTCAGAATTACTTAGGCTTACACTTACAATTATTTGTCTAACTGAAATTAAGTTTCAAAGTCTCCATTTAAGAAACAAAAAAGTTCAGCAGAACATAATCTAAATGCAAAATCCATTATAAACTCCGACTACAGGTGTTGTTGCTAATATATTTAACTATTTTAATTTATTGTTTTTAGTAATCTTCCAGGTGGTTCCATTCGGCATCTTCCAGCCAGGTATTAGGACGATCTACCATTTCAGTAATATTATCCATAATTCTTTCGTGTTTCTTTTCCTCTTCTGCCAGGCGGTTAAAGGTCTTTTTAACCAGCTCAGAATCTGATTCTTCAGCCTTTTCGGTATAGAATTCATAACTCTTTCTTTCTAAATCAATAGCCTTTTTATAAACATCTACCTGCTCTTCAGGCATAAGACCTTTTCCAGTCGGCATAGTCTCAGAAATTTTCTGGAAAGCTTCCTTAGCCTTAGGCAGAATACCTGCTTCAACCTCATCAACATCTTTATTTTCCTTTAACTGACGCACAATGTCTTCATGCTTTTTTTCTTCCCCGGCTAATTCTAAAAACACTTTCTTTAAGTCTTCATGAGAGGTGTTAGCAGCACATTCTTCGTAAAACTCACGGTTTTCAATTTCAAAATCAATGGCGAAGTCATAAATATTCATGATATAAGCCTCCTTAAAATTTGGGTTAATTTAAACTGTCTGAAAAATATCAACATCTTAAATTTTACTTGAACTCATCAATTAAATATTTTAAGTCATCAACCTGAACATCGCGCTCTACTAAAGCCTTATCCTCTAAATATGGCATTCTATCTCTAAAAGTCGTCTTTTCTTCTTTATAAATAATTCCAATTGGAATTTTATCGCCAAATTCCTGGGCAACCTTCATTGCCGCTTCATAATCAGTTGGATCATGGTCCTCTAATTTATAGACCCTTTTATTGTACCATTGATAGGTATTAATCTTATTAAAAGAAACACAGGGCTGGAAAACATCAATTAAAGCATAACCCTTATGTTTTTTTGCTTCTTTGATCATTTCCTTTAAATGCTCGCGGTCCCCAACACTGCTGCGGGCAACAAAACTGGCCTTCATTCCCACTGCAAATTGAACTGGGTTGAGAGGCTCAGCATTAACTCCATGAGTCTGAACTGGAGTTCTCAGTTCCGGTACACTGGTTGGAGAAGCCTGGCCTTTGGTTAAACCATAAATCTGGTTGTCGTGAACCAGATGAATAATATCTGGATTACGTCTCATATTATGCAGAATATGATTTCCACCTTCACCATAACTGCAGCCATCGCCAGATTCCACAATTACTGTCATCTTTGGATTAGCAACCCGCATTCCAATAGCAGGTGGGATTGAGCGACCGTGTAGTCCATTGAAACCATTAACTTTAATATAATGAGGCATCTTTGCTGCCTGTCCGATTCCACTATACATTGTAACCTGCTCTGGTTTTAAGTCCATCTCAGCTAAAGCATCTGCAAGTGCAGTTCTTAAGGGAAAGTTACCACAGCCCGGACACCAGGAAGTTTCGCGGTCAGCCTGATAAACATTAACATCTACCATTATTTACTCACCTCTTCTTTAAATCTTCTATAAATTTCCTTACCAGAAAATGGTCGGCCATCATCTTTTAAAATATTATAGTCTGCCTTAATTCCTGTTTCACTTCTAACCAGTCTGTCAAACTGAGCTCCTGCATTGTTTTCTACAAAAACCAGTTTAGCATCAGTTTCTGCCATTTCTACTAAAGTTTTAGTCGGCAGCGGCCAGAGATCATTAAAGGCTAAATGTCCAACTTTGTACTCATCAGAAAGAATTTTTCTACCCTCTCTAAGTGGACCTGCTGTTGAACCCCAGCCTACTAAAATATAATCTGGTGCTTCTGGACCGGTATATTCTGGTTCCAGCAGATCTTCTTTCTTTAATTTTTCCATTTTCTTATTTCTTTTCTCTACCATCTTATTTCTGGTTTCTCCATCTTCAACAATGTGAGCATATTCGTCATGCTCATCACTATCTAATAAGACAATATTATCTTTAAGCTGTCCCGGATAGGCCCGAGGAGAAATTCCATCTTCAGTATATTTGTAACGCTTATACTCTCCTTCTACTTCTTTAGGATCAACTAGATGTTTTTCAATTTTCATTCCTGAAGTATCTATTTCTTTAATTGTTTTAGAACCGTCTCCAATAAATTGATCAGAAAGAATAATTACAGGTATCTGATATTTATCAGCCAGATTAAAAGCTCTAAATGTTTGATAAACTGCATCTTCCTGATCTTTTGGAGCTAAAACCATCAGTGGAAACTCATCCTGGGCAATATTAACTGCAAAAAGTAAATCTCCCTGACCGGTTCTGGTTGGTAAACCTGTTGCCGGGCCCGGACGCTGGACGTCTGCAATTACAATAGGTATTTCTGCAATACCAGCCAGTCCAATTCCTTCAGCCATTAAAGCAAGTCCACCACCTGAAGTACCAGTCATCGAGCGCATCCCGGCATAAGAACCACCAAGAGCCATATTAATAGAAGCAATTTCATCTTCAGACTGTTCTACAACTATTCCTAATTCTTCCTGTTTACCCGCTACATAATGTAAGATACCAGTAGAAGGTGACATTGGATAAGCAGTATAATAACTTAAACCAGCCAGTAAAGCACCCAGACCAATAGCGCTATTACCGTCAATCACCATATTATCTTCTTTTTTACCAAGGTCTTTAAGATTATATAATCCATCAACTGCCTGATAACCCTTTTTAAGCAGCTCTAGATTATCATCAATCACTGATTCTTTTTTAGCAAAATGTTCTTTAACCGCTTCTTCAGCCTCTTCAGTCGGCAGACCCATTATCTTGAAAGCAGCACCTACAAAAACGGTGTTTACCGCCCGGGGATTAACCTCTTTGGCCATTCCCTTAGCATCAATATATACCATAGCATCTTTATCCGATTCAAGTTCAGATAAGATTGTACCATCTTCATCCATCTCTGAACGATGTATTTCTACACTTTCTTCGTTCAGGGCTAATAATAGATCTATTCCTTCATCTGGACCTTCAACTTTTTGATCACTTATTCTAATCTGCATAAAGTTATGCCCACCTCTAACTCGGGACATATAATCTTTAGTGCTGAATAAGTAATAACCATGACGGGAAAAAGTTTTGGTCAGCATTGCTTCAACTGTTTTTAAGCCCTGTCCCGCTTCTCCAGCAATTACAATATTAAAATCCAATCTTATTACCTCCTTTTCTAATTTCGAAAATTTCTTTTTTAATTTTTTACAAAACTTGAGTAATTCTCTTTCTAATATTATTATTCAATAGATAGCTGGTAAATCCTGCTTCACACTGGAAATATTTTGTCCTGTTTGTGTAAAGATTGCGATTTATTAAACAGTAATAATAGTTATCATTGCCGACATAAAAAAGCTCCCAGCTAAATATATTTTAACTGAGAGGTATCTAAAATTTCTCGTATTATTTTGTAAGCAGCAGTTTTATCTCTTTAATTCTACCTCAAAATCCTGTGGCCGCTGATTCTTATCTCCAAATTGGTAATCTAAAACCTTAATTATTCTCTCAACAGCTTTTCCATCACCATAAGGATTAACTGCTGCTGCTCTTTTTTGATATTCTTCTGCATCAGTTAATAATTTTAAGCTCTGCTGATAGATTGCTTCAGCATCTGTGCCAACTTTAAGCACTGTCCCCGCTTCAACAGCCTCCGGTCTTTCAGTAGTATCTCTTAACACTAAAACCGGTTTCCCCAGTGATGGAGCCTCTTCCTGAATTCCACCAGAATCAGTTAAAACCAGATCCACTCTCGCCATTAAATTGGCAAAAGGCAGATAATCAAGTGGTTCAATTAAATGTATCTGCTCATTTCCGGCCAGCATTTTTCTGCTTAATTCTCTGATCACAGGATTTAAATGAACTGGAAAAATAACCTCTAAGTTATCAATTTTTTCTGTCAGGCGCTGAACTGCTCTAAAGATATTTTTCATTGGTTCTCCTAAATTCTCTCGGCGATGAGCTGTCAGCAAAATCACCTTTTTGCTGGCAAAATCTAAATTTTTGAGCAGTTCATTTTCAAATTTATAATTCTCATCTACCACCGAAAGCAGGGCATCAATAACTGTATTTCCAGTCACAAATATTTTTTCTGGTGCTGTATTTTCCAGCAGCAGATTTTCTTTAGCCCTTTTAGTCGGGGCAAAGTTTAAATCAGCCAGTACCCCGGTCAGCTGCCTGTTCATTTCTTCAGGAAAAGGTGAATATTTAGTGTGAGTTCTTAATCCGGCCTCTACATGAGCGATTTCAATCTGATGATAAAAAGAAGTTAAAGCTCCAATAAAGGTGGAAGAGGTATCTCCATGTACCAATAATAGATCAGGTTTTTCCTCCGCCAAAATCCCATCCAGTTTAGTTATTATTCTGGCTGAAAGACCACTTAATGTCTGCCTGTCTTTCATAATATCCAGGTCATAATCTGCCTCAAGCTTAAAAAGAGCCATCACCTGATCCAGCATTTCTCTGTGCTGAGCAGTAACTGTAATAATCAGTTTATAATTTTTATTTTTTTGAAGAGATTTTAGAAGAGGTGCCATTTTAATTGCTTCTGGTCTGGTGCCGAAAACTGCCATAATTTTTTTCTGCATTTTAATCATCCTAATTCAATTTTTAAATTTGATTACCACCTATTATAATATAATTAATTAACTGTAATGTAAATACTATTTTATTTTAAACCGGCTGCTGCTGCCCGGTTTTTCTATTAAATGCTTCCAGTATTTTTTCGGCATAAACTGCTGCTGAGTTCTTGGATTTTTACGATTTTTAATACTGACTGCAGAAAAGAAAGCCTGCCAGAGATCCTGGACTTCCTCTTCTCTTGCAGTTAACTCCGGCTTAAAATCTTTTTCGAGGTCAATTAAAAGCCATTCTTTTTCTGAAGCAGAAAAAATAATAGCTTCTTCTCTTTTCTGATCATGGATTATCCAGTCCATTGTCGAAAATCTATTTTTAAAATGAGGAGCTAATAAGACTAAAGTTTTATAGTCTGGCTCAACTGCTGCATAATATTTACCTCCTAAAGCTTCCTGGAGGCGGATTAAGCCTTTTAGACGGTGACTTTCGTGTCTGACCCTATGAGCCAGATCCTGAACCTGCCTCACATAATCTTTTGTTAAAAATTCATCTACTTTTTCTCCCACTTTAAAGCCTGTAAATAAATAGCGAAAAATATAGAGCTCCATTTTCTCTGCCTCTGATAAATAGGCATGAAAAATATTATTTAAGGCCTGAGCTGAAATATGCTCTTTAATCTGCTTGCTGAAAAATTCAGCTTTTTCATTATTTGTAATTATTTCTTCTCTTTGATAAAAAAGATCATCTCTAAACTCAGATTTAGCTAAAATCCTGGCCGGTACCTCTCGCTGCTTAAATGCTCCATATAAAGCTGTCAGCAGGCCCTGATAACTGCCGTCATAAATATATACTTTTTTATCAACCTGATTGGTTTTCATAATTATCTTACCTCTTTAATTCAAATACTGTATTTCATTAATCTAAATAGAAGCTACTTTACTTTATCCAGCTCCCATCCCTGTTCACTACCTGAATTGGCCGTAAATAAGGAAAGCTGCTGACTTTCGGTTTCTGCCAGCCTGTTGTAAATCACACTGCTCTCAAAAGGAACTGCAGCTGCATATTTGCCATTACAGGTAATAAAAAAGTTGGCTCTTTTTAACACAATTCTCATCTTTTTTAAATTATAATGACTTAAAGTCTTTTCTTTTCTGGCTTTAAATATTTTGGCAGCTGAGCGGGGACCAATCCCTGGCACCCGGAGCAGCATCTCATAATCTGCTGTATTAACTTCGACCGGAAACTGATCCAGGTTATTAAGAGCCCAGTCAGCTTTGGGATCAATTTTTAAGTCAAAGTTTTCTCTGCCGGGAGTTAATAATTCTCCTGCTTTGAAGCCGTAAAAACGAAGAAGCCAGTCTGCCTGATAAAGGCGGTGCTCTCTTTTTAGTGGTGGCCCGGGTAAAGCTGGTAAGAGTGAAGAATTATTAACCGGTAAATAGGCAGAATAATAAACTCTTTTTAAATTAAAATGATCATAAAGTCCTTCTGATAGAGAAATAATTTGTCTGTCAGATTCCGGACTGGCACCCACTATTAATTGAGTTGACTGACCGGCAGGCACAAATTTTTCTTTTAGCTTATACTTTTTTCGCTCGACTATATTATTTTCTATTCCTTCTCCGATTCCCTTCATCGGAGCTAAAATGCCAGCCTTTTTCTTCTGTGGAGCCAGTTTCTCGAGACTGCTTTCACTCGGCAGCTCAATATTTACACTCATTCGATCTACCAGCAGTCCTGCCTGATAAATCAGCTTAAAATCTGCTCCAGGAATTGCTTTTAAATGAATATAACCCTGATAATTATGTTTATTTCTGAGCAGCTCAACTGTTTTTAAAAGTTGTTCCATTGTCCAATCTGGGCCTCTACTGACTGCAGAGCTTAAAAATAAGCCTTCAATATAGTTGCGCTTATAAAAATCAACAGTCATCTGGGCCACCTCCTCTGGACTAAAAGAAGCACGCGGACGATCATTGCTGGCCCGGTTAACACAGTACTGACAGTCATAAATACAGTAGTTTGTAAATAAAATTTTAAGCAGAGAAACACAACGGCCATCATCAGTCCAGCTGTGGCAAATTCCACTGGCTTTAGTATTCCCCAGACTTGAGCTGTCACCACGACCACTGCTGCCGCTGGATGAGCAGGAAACATCATATTTAGCTGCATCACTTAAAATTTCTAGTTTTTTCTGTAGCTCCATTTTCTCTCACTTTCCTTTTTTCGCTCACCGTGTCTCTCCATGCATTTTTCTCTTTTGTAATTAAATACGGATTAGAATAATCTTCAAAAACCACAAATAAATTAATTTCTTCGATATAATTGATTCAATCGGAATAGCATTAAATTTAATTTATGAGGTTTTAAGCTTTCCCCTGTCTGACTGAAAGGAGTTAGGAAAGCTCCTCATAAATTTAATTTTATGCTTTAAATGGAGATTGTATTTATATCGAAGAGATTAATTACATTATACAATATCTTTAAACCAATTTCAAACAAATGTTTGTCAGTTTGATAAAAAAATACCGCCTACTAAAATTCATTAGCAGACGGCGATTTATAATTTAACTTATCCAAGTTTTATTTCAATACTACAGCGGCTTCTGGACCATTTACTCTAAAGGTAAAGGTTTCGAGGAAGAATAATTCTACCTCATCACCATCTCTATCTTCATAGCCAAGAGAAATGTCCTGACCAACTGTTAATTCAAAGTCTCCACCGCGCTCAGAAATTAAAAGACCTCTGTTGCCGAGATCAGGTACTAAAACAGCACCATTATCAACCATTTCTTCAACCTTGCGCTTCAATGGATAACCTTTATCATCCAATTCATAAAGCAAAGAATAGAGTTCAGGTCCTAAGAGTAAGCGCTTGGAACCTCCAACACTATTTTCTTCAAATAGATTTATTGCTTCCAGGAGACCAGAAATCAACTCTTTTTCGCCACCAGATACACTAACTTCAGCATATTCGGAAGCCTCTACAATCCCTTCAATATTAACCTCATCAAGGCCATAGAATACAGCTTTATTTTCTGCCTTAGCAAGTTTAGAAGCCGCATCAATCAATTCATCAGTATCAACATCTTCTGCTCCCCTAGCTAAAGCTTCAATTTCACTGAGCTTCATTTTAAATGGAACTTTTAATTCTACTAAAGGTAAAACCTCTCGAGTAGAATAACTAACACCTTCCACATCTTCAATTCCTACAGGGCTAAAACGACCTGTACTTATTGATGATAATTCTAATCCTTTAGGGCCCAGAAAATCAACCTCTTTCCGAGCTTTTAATTTTTGACTTAATACATCAGTCGCCTCTTCATCTAAGAAATCCCAGGCTTCTGCTGCAAATGGTGCTAATGAGCGTTTTAAAATATCCATTTATTCTCCTCCTTTCATATTACCTAAACCAAGTGATTTACTGGAAGCAGGAGCAGTTACAGTTTCTTCTTCTCCCTCTCCACCTTCACCCTCTTCTTCTATTTCAGTTATTTTAGCTGTTTGAAAAAGGAAAGTTCTTAACATTTCATCCCAGACAGGATTATTACGGCGCAGCCATTCAAGTCCCATACAGGCATGTTCAATCTCTTCATCACGGTTATGTTCAACAATTGCCTGAACATCTGGATCATTAGTTGCTTCAGCACGCTGATTGTACCAATCAACAGCCTCTAATTCTTCAATCACACTCTTGATAATACGATGATAATCAATCGCTTCTTCCGATAATTTTTCTTCTGGTTCATGATATTCGCTCATAAATCTGACCTCCCTTTAATTTTTATTCCTTAAATATAACACAAAATTGATATTCATTCTCAACAAATATTATATAATCATTTCCATCAAAAGTCAAATTTTCACTTTGTCGAAAATTGTTGTTTATCCCTGTCAAAACAGTGTTCCTAACTTAAGCACAGGCTGATGATTTGATAAAATTTAAGCATGAATGGCGCCATCTGCAAGATCCAGGGCAGCTTCGTGAATCACTTCTGCAGTTGTAGGATGAGCGTGAATTGTCTCTCTTAAATCTTCTGCAGTTAAACCAAGATTTACGGCCAGAGTAAGTTCTGCAATTAAATCACTGGCTTCAATTCCAATCAGAGCAGCTCCAATAATTTTATCACTTTCCTTTTCAGTAATTATCTTAACCTTACCTTCTCTTTCACCCATTGCCATTACCTTACCACTTGCAGCAAAGGGAAAAGTCCCAACTCCATAATCAATACCCTCAGCCTCAGCTTCTGCTTCGCTTAAACCAACAGTTCCAATTTCAGGTGAACTGAAAATTGCTCCCGGGACAGCCTGATAGTTCATTTTTCTATCCATTCCCATAATATTTTCTACAGCAATAACTCCCTGATGTGATGCTACATGAGCTAAAAGAATTTTATCAGTCACATCTCCAACAGCATAAATGCCATCCACATTAGTCTTCATTTTTTTATTTACCAAAACAGCTTTTCTCTTATCTAAAACTTCAACTCCTGCATTATCCAGCTTCAATCCCTCAGTATAGGGTTTGCGGCCGACTGCCATCAGCACTTTTGCGGCTGAAACAGTTTTTTCTTTATCTTTTTCCTGATAAATAACCTGATAGCTGCCATCAGTTTTTTTAATTTCTTTGACTTCTGCAGAAGTTTTGACACTTATCCGGCGGCGTCTGGCAGCACGATTAAGTTCTGAAGCAATATCTGTATCAACTCCACTCACCAGCTGATCTAAAAATTCAATAACTGTTACATCAACCCCAAAATTGTTAAAAATAAAAGCAAACTCCATCCCGATTACTCCACCACCTACAATAACCATTGAATCAGGTAAATCTTCTAAATCCAGAGCCTCTCTGCTGTCTAAAATCCCTTCCAGCTCTGCTCCTGGAATCGGTAGCACAGCCGCCTGAGAACCAGTTGCAATGATAATATTTTCTGCTTCAATTTCGACAGTTCCAGACTCCGCTTCTATTTTTAAATGTTTCTGATCAACAAATGAAGCTTTACCCTCAATTCTATCTACATCATTTTTCCCAAGCAGATGATCTATCCCGCGCACAAGCCTCTTTACTATCTTATCTTTTCTTTTTACTACTGCTGGAAAATCAAGTTCGGCTTTTTCGACTTTAATCCCAAAATCTTTGGCATTTTGAATATCTGAAAAAACTTCAGCCGAGCGGACAAAGGCCTTGGTTGGAATACAACCCCAGTTTAAACAAGTTCCTCCCAGAGCCTCTTTTTCAATTAAAACTGTCTCAGCCCCCAGTTGACCTGCTCTTAAAGCTGCCACATAACCACCTGGGCCACTGCCGATGATTGCAATTTTATATTTCTTTTTTTCCATTTTCTCAGCTCCTTTACCGCTTTTTCTGATTTTCTTAATAACTTTTCTGCTTTAATTTAATTAACCTGAATTTATAAGTCGATTTCTAAATTTTTGCAGTAATTATAACCAAGATCATATAATTCCTGACTGTACTTTGTATTTAAAATATTATATTTCTCAATTCCTGTTGGCTCGATATAAATATCTGCTTTTTCTCGAAGTTCCATTGCATTAACACCTGTTTTAATCTGAAAAGTTCTAACAGCCATATCTGTAATACTCTCTATCTTTTCTTCCAGATTTACCGGCATTACATTAATAGCTATCAATTTATCACATTTGTTGACAAGTGGATTAACCGGAAGATTTTCAAATAGACCGCCATCAACATAGAGGTCACCGTTAATCTCAACTGGAGAAAAAAGCACTGGAATTGAAGCAGAAGCCTGAATGATTTTGATTAAATCACCACTGCTAAAATATTCCATCCTGGCTTTTTCAATATTTGCTGCTCCCACATAAAATGGAATTTTCAACTCTTCAAAAGTTTTAACTCCGAGTGATTTTTCTAAGTTTTCTGTCATATTTCCCAGAGTAAAAAAACCACGGTCTGGAATGCCCAGTTTGGCAAAATCAAAAAAGTCATTTTCATTAATTAAATCCATTACCTCTGCTGGCTTTTTGCCGGCTGCAATAAAAGCCCCCACAATAGCACCAGCACTGATTCCTGCCAGCACATCTGCCTCAATCCCTTTTTCTTCTAGAGCCTTTAGAACACCTAAATGAGCAAAACCTTTAACTCCTCCCCCGGATAAAGCTATACCTATCTTGGGCGCCATAAAATCATCCTCTCTTTCTATTTATTGATTTGATCTTATAATTTAAATTAAATTTCTCCTTAAACTAAAGTATTCAATGCAATATTCAAAGCTAAAATAAGTTTTTTATATCTTCAGCTGCATAATCTAGATCTGAAACTAAGCCAGTGAAGATTTCCATGATATTTTCCAGCTCCTGATAAATTTTAGGATTAGCAATTTTTCGATTATCTCTTGCCTGAGTTATTTTTATTTCTTTTTTTATTCCCTCAGCTTCTGAGGCCAGAATATAAATCCTATCGGCCAGCAGCAGTGCTTCCTCTGGATCATGAGTGATTAAAAAAATTGTAATTCCACTTTCTGCCTGAATTAAACTGATTAATTTTCTTAAATTAACCCTGGTTTTCATATCCAGTGATTTAAAAGGCTCATCTAAAAATACAAGATCAGGTTTGACTGCAAAGGCTCTGATTAACTCCAGGCGCTGCTGCATCCCGCCTGAAAGTTCGTGCGGAAAACTATCTTTAAACTCAGCCAGACCTGATAGTTTGAAAAGTAAATTTCTGAGATCTACTTCTTTTTCCAGACCATAATTTTTTTGAACAAAAATCAAATTTTCCTCTGCCGTTTTCCAGGGTAAAAGTCTCGGAGATTGAAAGACATAAGCAAAACGAGAATTTTCATTTTTAATTATCTGACCTGAATCTGCTGCTTCTAGACCGGAGGCTATTCGGAAAATTGTTGTTTTACCACTACCTGAAGGTCCCAAAAGACAACAGATTTCTCCAGCATTGATTTCAAGGTTTAAATCTTGAAGAACTTTTAGATTCTGATATGATTTATTAATATTTTTAAGTTCTAAAATCTTATTAGTTTCAGTCATTTTTCCACCTGCTGACATGCTCTTTTAATTTTTCTAAAAGATAGTATTCTACAAATAACATAAATAAAATTAAAACTATTGTCCATGCAAAAAGCCGATCTGTTGCCATCATAGAATTTGCCCGACTCAGCTGATAGCCAATTCCACTCGAGGAAGCAATAAATTCTGCAAAAACTGATGATTTCCAGGCAAAGGCAAAGGCTAGACTCAAAGCAGATACTAAAGCAGGCAGTAATGATGGAAAATAAATCTCCTTTAAAATTCTAAAACGCGGAGTGGAATAAGCTTCTGCCATCTCGATTAGATCAGTATTCATTTCTTCTAAGCCCTGAAATATATTAACAAAAATCACCGGTAGAGAAACTATAAAAATTAAAAATATCGGGGTTAAATCATCAGCTACTCCAAACCAGACAACTGCCAGTGAAACCCAGACAACCGGTGGTGTAGCCTGAATAATTGTAATTAAAGGCCTAAATGTCCGCTGCAAAAGCTGAAATCGGTGCAGAAGTAGTGCCAGCATAATACCTGCCAGTACAGCCAGGCCATAGGCAATCACAGTTCTCCTTAAAGTAATTAAAAAACTTTCAACTAAAATTCCGGAAACTGTAATTTCTTTTAAAGCCTGATAGCTTTCCCCAATCGAGGGCAGGATGAGGCTGTTGAGACCGGCCGCACCCCTTTCCCAGATTAGAAAAAGTATAATTAATAAGATCCAGAATGGTTTAGTAATAAAATTCTTCATCAGGTAAGCTTCCACCTAATAAGTCTGGATACATTTTTAAGATTTCTCCAAAGTAAAGTTCAGTTAACTCACGGCTTTCTGCATCAGAATAAATATTCAAATTTACTCTGCTGTATGACTGCTTTAAAATAGGAGCCGGCATTTCAAAATGTTTAGCTGCCAGTTCAGCTGCTGCTTCTGGATTAGTGTTAACCCAGTCAACACCCTGTTTGTAATAACCATTGATAATATCAGTAAACTGAGGGTTTTCTTCAACAAAATTACCATTAGCAAAAAGGGCGACAAAGGGAATCCTCTCATCACCGTGAATTTTTGCCCATTCCTTCTGAATATCCATGGACATTTCAGTATTTTCGCCTCGTGCCAGACTAATAGTTACCAGCGGTTCCGGTAAGATAATAGCATCTAATTCTCCAGCCATAAATAACTGAGCTCCTCCGGGTAAAGCTCTATAGACTAAGTTTAAATCTTCTTCTGGATCTAGTCCATTTTTTTCTGCTAAATAGCGTGCCAGAAAATCCAATGGGCCTCCCTGCAGCGGTATAGCAAGATCTTTACCCTTTAAATCCTGCCAGCTTTCTGCTTTAAAACCATTTGTCAGCAGATAATCAATTCCCCAGATGTTAACATTAAGCATTTTAAGATTAACACCGCGGTTATAAGCGTTGGCCCCAACATTAGTTCCTGTTATTAAAAAATCAATGTCATTTTGAGCCAGTAGAGACATTCCCCGCTGGTGGTCAGATGATAAATTAATATTTAAGTCCACTGCAGCCGGTAGTTCTGCCTCTTCCTGCATCCACAAAAATGGCAGTGCTGCCGGTACAGTTGGCGCCTGTACATTAACTTCCTTTGCTGCTGCAGGTAAAACTGCTAAAATCATAAAGCTTAAAATTAGTATAGATGTTAATAATCTCTTTTTATTTAACATAAATTATTCCTCCTATATTTTTCGTTTAAGTTCTTTTATGTTTATTTGGGTGCACGCACCGTGAACCTGTCGGAATTTGTCTTTTTCTATTTTTTTATGTCTAAATCAGACCGCTTTCGACAAATATAGACATAAACCAGGTCGTGCACGACACCTGTACGTTAATCGTTTAAAAGCCCCTGGATAATTACTTCTGAGGCCTCTTCTTCGTCCAGACCGCGGGCCATCAGTGTCTGCAGCTGGGTACTGTCAACACTACCAATTGCTGCCTCATGAGTTACTTTGGCCTCTGGATGACGGACATCTACAATTGGAATTGCTCGGGCGATTGCCTGATCTTTAATAATTTCAGTACAGTCCACATGACCCATCGCCTCTGCGGCAACTGCTGTCAGTTCATTGTAGATTTCTGCCTCAGCTTTATCTTTTAAGGCAATTTTGGAATCTAAAATACCACGAGCTCCTCTACCATTTAAATGTGCTGCTTCCCTAATTTTAATCAAATCATCTTTTTGCCCGCTGATCCGGGCCAGCATTTCTACTGTTGCATGTTCTGCTATTTCTGCCTCATAATCAAAATCTATTTTTCCAACTCTGCCTTTAAGCAGATCAAATTTTGTCACCAGTTTTCCGTGGGGCTCAACATTGATATTTGATTTAGCAATAACTTCTACCCCTCCATTATCACCGTGAAAGTGATGCTCTTTATAAATATAGCTGCCTCCTTCTCCAATGTTGATCACAGCATCCATAATATGCTGAACTTTAACCGCATTTGGAAAAACACAGTCAGCTGTTACTTCTACATGAGCATTTTTTTGAATTTCAACATTCATATCAATTATCTGTTTACCTTCCTTAGGTAAAACTCCAAAACACATATGCACCGGATTTTTAATTTTATATCCTTCTCTGACAGTAACTTTTACCTTTACTTTATTAGCCTCAACTTTATCAGCTTCGACTTCCAGTCCTTCTACTGCATGCATCCCCAGGATCTTATCCTGTTCTAAAACAACATGTGCTACTTCACTATCAGAAAATATATCATCTCCACCGGCATTTTTATAGGCATCAACCATCATTTTATAATCATTCATCAGCTAGCCACCTCCGTTTCACATTCTTCTTCCTTGACACAGGGGCCACAGAAAGACTTAAAATATTCACTAATATCTGCAGGTTTACCCTGACGAATAATTTCTCCCTCACAGACTAAAGCTGCCTGATCTGCATATTCCAGCATCTCTTCTGAATGTGTAATCATTAAAATTCCACTGCCGGAATCTTTAAAATAATTGATCATCTCAGCGATATTATTCAGAGCAACAACATCTACCCCGGAATCAGGTTCATCTAAAATAATTAATTCAGGATGCATTAAAATTAAAGAAGCTAATTCAATTCTTTTTCTTTCTCCACCACTTAAACTTTTATCTACAAAGCGGTTTAAATACTGATAAGGATTGATAGCCACCTTATTTAAAGCATCTTTTAATTTTTCCTCAGTAACTTCTTCTCCTTTACTTTTAAGACCTAAGGATAGAAATTCTCTGACAGTCACTCCCTGATAACGGGCCGGCTCCTGCCAGGCTAAAGTCATTCCTTTTTTTGCTCTTTCATTAATTTTTAAGTCATTAATTTTTTCACCTTTAAAAAAGATTTCTCCTTTTTGGGGATGATAATTATTGAGCCCCATCAAAGTATAAGCTAAAGTTGATTTTCCACAGCCGTTGGGTCCAATTAAAGCAAAGACTTCCCCTTTACTAAGAGAAAATTCCATCCCCTTTAAAATTTCTGCATCTTCAATTTTTAAATGCAGATCTTTAACTTCTAATAATTTCGACATCATATTCCTCCTGTAAATTTAATTTTATTCCATACCTAAAAATTCATTAATTTTATCTGCATGATTACCTGGAATAATCAGATGATGATTACCTATGGCATCATTTAAGAAATAATCTGAGCTCTGCGGCAGAGATATTTTAAGCTGAGTTCTGCAGGCATTGGGAGAGTCCAAGTTTTCAATAATCTCACCTTCTGCTACAAAATACTGCTCCAGGCCGGCTCCACCTATTTTAAAGACTGTTACCGGTCCTTCTTCTAAAATCCCCTGAATTCCAACTCCAATTCCAGTTTCAAAATGGGAGCGAATTATATAATCTTTACTGATATCTGTAGCTACAGTACAGTGGGCAAATAATATTTCATCTTTCTTTTTATCGATTGCTGCTGGATTGGCCATAAATGGCATTTGTCCAGTCAGCTGATGAGCTAAAAACATGCTAAATGCTGCCGGAATATCTCCTTCACAGCCTGCAACAAGACCCTCATTATTTAAAAGAGCTAAAGCCAGACAGCCAGTTGTATTAAGCTCCATTACAATATCAAAACAGCGGATTGTCAGCGCATCTAAATCACTGGCAGCAATTACTTCTTTTAGAGCCAGATAGATTTTAGCAGCCTTTACCAGCTCTGCTTCATTGCTTTCTACAATTTCAGCAGCATTTTCTAAAAAATCAGCGGAAATTCTTTTTGCTTTAGCAGAATCAACACTTTCTAAAGCCTGATAGACTTCCTCCAGTTCAATATCCACAAATTCAGTTCCCCAGTGATGAGCAGCATGCTCATAGTCAACCTGACTGCCAATTAACCAATCAGACGGACTGCCGATTACACCAATTCGGGCTGCAGCAATACTATCTCTAACCAGCTTATATTCTACAAGCTCCTCAATTTCTGTCACTAGCTCTTCCATTTCTCCATGCAAAATTTTCCCATCCAGCCCTTCTTGATTTAAAAAACTTAATATCTCTAAAGAAGCAGGTAAAGAATTATGAAGTTCAGTTGACAGCAAATATGATGGCTGCGGCAGATACTCCACATTTTCTGCAAAAATACTTTCTGATCCACCTGATTTAATAAAATTTATTGTCAGATCATATTCACTAAAATCAGTATAAGGAATCTCATCAGCTGCAATCTCTTCCAGCTCAAAATTTTCTTCTAAAACCTGATATTTATTTTTTAAAGTCTCATTTATTCTCTCTTCATCATGAATTTCAGATACAATAGAAACAAGTGCTATTTTCATTATTTAGCCTCCAACTTTTAAATAAGATATATTTTTGAAGTTTCCAGTTCAGTTTTCTCTACTCCTATTATATTTAATCTAAAAGCTTTAAGCAAACAAAAGTGAAAATTTATATTCTTTTGTGATATTTTTATCAACACTTAATAACGAAAAGACCGCCAATTAAGACGGCCTGATCATTTATTTTATTTAAATATAATCCAGGATTTAGATAGTTAGCAGCTTAGATATTTTCTGGTATTTCTTCTTACCAATACCCTTAACCTTTGTTAAATCTGCTTTCTTATTAAACTTACCATTTTCTTCTCTAAAAGTTACTATTCTTTCTGCATAAGCATCACCAATTCCAGGTAGTTCAGCCAGCTCTGCTGCTAAAGCTTCGTTGATATTAAGTGCTTTTTTCTTTTTTCGAACATTCTTTTTTTTCTCAACCTTAGTTTTAGCTTTAGATTTAACTTCAGTCTTAGTTTCAGCTTCAACTTCTGTTTTATCAACACTTTCCGGCTGATAAACCTTAATCGTTACTTCTGACTGATCACCTTTTTGCAGAAGTTTCTGTTCTTCATTGCTGGTTAGCTTATTATAAAGCTTGGAATATTTTTTAGCTGAACTATGCCAGCTGTAATCAAGATTCATAACTCTATTAACCAGTTTATTCCAGATTCCCTTCTGGTCATAAAAAGAAACTGCCCGCTCAATTGTATGCAGCATATCATGAGCATTGTAATTACTGAAACCAAAGCCTGTACCCTCACCTGTCTCCTCATTATAAGGAACTACAGTATCATTTAAACCACCGGTTTCTCTGACAACCGGAATAGTACCATAACGGAAACTAATTAGCTGACTTAAACCGCAGGGCTCAAAACGAGAAGGCATTAAAAACATGTCACTGCCGGCGTAAATCAAATCTGCCAGCTGGGCATCATATTTAATATTAACTGAAAGGTTATCCGGATACTCATGCTGTTTAGCTTTAAAGAATTCTTCGTATTCTCTCTGACCTGTACCCAAAATTAAAAACTGAGCCCCTGAAGCCATTATCTCGTCAAAAACAGCTTTTACAAGATCTAAACCTTTCTGCTCAACCATTCTGGAAATAAAACCAATTAAGGGTTTATCACCATTAACTTCAAGCCCCAGTTTCTGCTGAATATGAACCTTATTGGCTAATTTTTTATCAATTTCTCCCTTTGAAAAACGAACTGCTAAGTTTTTATCGGTCTCAGGATCAAATTTTTCGTAGCTGATCCCATTTAAGATCCCGCTTAAATCATCTCCACGCATTCTTAATGAATAATCCAGACCTTCACCATAATAAGAAGTTTGTATTTCATTGGCATAACTTTCACTTACTGTTGTTACATGATCAGCATACATAATTCCTGTCTTCATGTAATTGAGCAGTCCATTATGTCTGATATTTCCACTTTCCCAGTGGTGTGGTGCTACACCTAATACATCTCCGGCTGAATGACCACCAAACTGTCCCTGATACTTTAAATTATGGATTGTAAATACCGTTTTAATGTCCTGATAATAGCTCTGCTGACGATAGCGATCTGCAAACATCAGCGGCAGTGGACCTGTCTGCCAGTCATTTGCATGAATAATATCTGGTTTAAAACCAATTACCGGCAGCATATCTAAAACAGCCTGTGAGAAAAATGCAAACTGCTCATGTTTATCTCCATTCTCATAAATCGAATCACGATCAAAGTAATGTTTATTGTCTATAAAATAAACAGGAACACCATCTTCTTCTAATCTATTAACCCCTAAATATGTATCTCTCCAGCCCAACTTTGTTCTAAAATGGCAGACTGATTCCATTCTATCTGTATATTTTTCCGGTATCTGTCTGTACTGTGGAATCACCAATCGAACATCGTGCCCTTCTTCTCTTAACGCCTGTGGTAAAGAACCAGCAACATCAGCCAATCCCCCAGTTTTTATAAACGGATCCGCCTCTGAAGCTACAAATAAGATTTTCTTTTTTTCTTTTTTCATGGAGCCACCTCCTATTAATATGCGACTAAATTCTATCTGCTGACTACTAATTTACAAATTCAACTAAATTTTAACTCATATCATTAGTTTAATAAAAGTAAAGTATAATGTCAACTAAATCCTTTTCGTAATAAAGAATAATGATTAAAAAAACTATAGACCGATTAATTAAAGGAAAATTAAAATAAATAGAGAATAAATATAATACAACAGACAATTTATATTAATATTAATTCAAATAAACTTTTTAGATTTCAAGGGGGGAGTTTAATGCCAAAAAATAATTATCCTGGTGATTACGACAGATATCTTTTTCATCAGGGCAGACATTATGAAAGTTATAATTTTTTAGGAGCACATCTCACAGAAGAAAATGGAACTAAAGGAGTACGTTTTACACTCTGGGCACCAAATGCCGAAGAAATCAGTGTAATTGGTGAGTTTAATGATTGGGATAAACATCAAAATCCAATGGAAAAGATTAAAGACTCTGGAATCTGGACTACTTTTATAGAGGGTGCAGAAAATAAAATGCATTATAAATACTGGATCAGAGGTTACAGAGGAGTAATCAGAGTTAAAGCAGATCCATATGCCAGCAGACAGGAGCCAGCTCCAAAAACTGCTTCTCAAATTTATGAGCCTGAAGCTTACAGCTGGAATGATCAGAAGTGGATTAAAAAAAGAAAAAATTCCAATCATCTTAAAGAACCTTTAAGCATTTATGAAATGCATCTTGGTTCCTGGAAACAGGATGATGGGGAATTGATGAATTATAGAGAAATTGCAGATGAGCTGGTACCCTATATTAATAAAATGGGTTTTACTCATGTAGAACTAATGCCCTTAACTGAATATCCATTTCCCGGTTCCTGGGGCTATCAGACTACCGGTTATTTTGCTCTAACATCTCGTTATGGAACTCCCGAAGATTTTATGTATTTTGTAGATCAGCTGCATCAAAATGATATCGGAGTAATTATGGACTGGGTTCCCAGCCATTTCTGCAAAGATGACCACGCCTTAAGATTATTTGATGGTTCGCATCTATATGAAAGTTCTGATCCCAGACGAGCAGAAAATATTCAGTGGGATACTTTAAATTTTGACTTTGCCCAAAATGAAATCTGGAGCTTTTTAATTTCCAGTGCCAACTACTGGCTTGATGAATTTCATATCGATGGTTTAAGAGTTGATGCAGTCAGTAATATGCTTTATTTAAACTACGAAAAAGAAGATGGACAGTGGGCTGCCAATGAATATGGTGGTTTTGAAAACTTGGAGGCTATAGAATTTATTAAAGAATTAAACAGTGAAATGTTTGAACGCTATCCTGGTGTTTTGATGATTGCAGAAGAATCAAGTGCCTGGCCTTTAGTTACAGCACCTGTTCATGATGGAGGGCTCGGATTTAATTTTAAGTGGAATATGGGCTGGATGAATGACACCTTAGATTACATGAAACATGATCCAGTTTATAGAAAATGGGAACATAATAAGTTAACTTTTTCCAGTATGTACAGTCAGAGTGAAAATTATTGCCTTCCTCTCTCACATGACGAAGTTGTACACGGTAAAAAGTCACTGCTTGACAAAATGCCGGGAGATTACTGGAGAAAATTTGCTAACTTGAGACTTCTTTTCACTTATATGTATGCTCATCCTGGTAAAAAACTGGTCTTTATGGGCGGAGAATTCGGACAATTTATTGAATGGGATTATAAGCAGGACTTAGACTGGCTTTTACTTGACTATGAAAACCATCAATTAACTCAAGAATTCATGCAGGAATTAAATCAGGTCTATCGCAAGGAAAAAGCACTCTGGGAATTAGATCATGAACATCAAGGTTTCCGCTGGATTGAAGCAGATGACTATGAGCAAAGTATAATCAGTTTTATTAGAAGTTCAGAAAATGCAGCTCAACAGCTAATAATTGTTTTAAACTTTACTCCAATACCACGCGATGATTATCGAATTGGAGTACCAGGCCCTGGAGAATATGAACTACTTTTAAACAGTGATCAAAAAGTCTTTGGCGGCTCAAATTATGAAACGGCAGCCAGAGTCAAAGCAGAATCAAAACCATATCACGGTTTTGATTATTCAATCAGTATTAATTTACCTCCACTGGCCGGTATCTATTTAAAGTATAAGCCAGAAAAGAAAAAGGAAAAAGAATCTAAAAAAGCAGAAATAAACAAATAAAAGGAAATAAGAATATTTATCTAAACTAAAGCAGAAATATAAATGGCAGTATAATGATTTGGTACTCTATAAGGAGGTAATAATTATGCCGCAAGAAGAAATGGTAGCTATGTTACTAGCCGGTGGTAAAGGAACAAGGCTCGGAGTTTTAACAAAAAATATAGCAAAACCTGCTGTTCCCTTTGGTGCTGAATATAGGTTGATTGATTTCCCTTTAAGCAACTGTACCAATTCTGGGATTAATACTGTTGGAGTTTTAACTCAGTATAAGCCTCTGGTTTTAAACAGTTATATCGGCAACGGTAGTTCCTGGGATCTTGACCGCAATAATGGTGGGGTAACAGTACTCCCCCCCTATGTTAAAGAAGGTGGAGGCTCCTGGTATAAAGGAACTGCAGATGCAATTTATCAAAATATAGAGTTTATAGATCTTCATGATCCAGAATATGTGCTAGTTTTATCAGGTGATCACATCTATAAAATGGATTATGAAGAAATGCTGAATTACCATAAATCCAAAAATGCTGACATTACAATTGGAGTACTGGAAGTACCATGGGAAGAAACTCATCGCTTTGGAATTATGAATACCAATCAGGAACAAAAAATTATTGAATTTCAGGAAAAACCGGAAAATGCTAAAAACAATTTGGCTTCAATGGGGATTTATATTTTTGACTGGCAGCATCTTAGAAAATATTTAATTGCTGAGGCTGAAGAAAATGAAGATTCAGCTGGAGATTTTGGTCATAATATAATACCAAAAATGATGGCTGATCAGCTTAACTTTTTTGCCTATACCTTTGAAGGTTATTGGAAGGATGTTGGTACAGTAGAAAGTTACTGGCAGGCTCATATGGATCTCCTGGGTAAAAGTCCAGAACTTGATTTACAGGACAGAAACTGGATTATTTACAGTGTAAATCCCAATCGTCCACCACAGTATCTATCTGAAGATGCCGTGGTAGATAATTCAATGATCAATAAAGGAACTCAAATTATGGGGACAGTTAAAAATTCTGTTCTCTTCTATGGGGTTAAAGTAACACAGGGTGCTGTTGTCGAAGATTCTGTTATCCTGCCAAATACCAGAATCAGCAGTGGAGCTAAAATTAAAAATACCATTGTCGGCAGAAATGTAATAATTGAAAAAAATTCAAAAGTAGGAATCGAAATAGATGATAAAAATGCAGATAATGAATTGAAAATCACTGTTATCGGTGATGATGAGGTTATTCCAGAAGCCTCTAATATAAAAGCGGGAATGGTGGTGGGATAAAATGATGACACCTATTTATAAAAAAGGCGGAACAAATATGAATAATGTAATGGCTATTATCAACAATGCCCTGGATGAATCATTTCTGGAAAAATTAACAGGCCACCGTTCTTTAGCCTCTGTTCCCTTTGGAGCTCGCTATCGATTGATTGATTTTCCTTTATCCAACCTTGTTAACTCAGGGGTGACAAATGTAGGGCTGCTTTTACAGACCAAATATCGATCTTTAATGGATCATATTGGTTTTGGTAAGGCCTGGGATTTAGACCGCAAACGCAATGGCCTCTTTATTCTACCACCAGCCCACATTTATCAGGCTAACAGAGCCTATAAAGGTGATCTGCAGAACTTTGCCAGCAATATTGATTATATTAAACGCAGTAATCAGGAATATGTTATCATTGGCAGTCCCAGTGTAATTGCCAATATTGATTATCGTGATGCTTTTAAATATCATATAGAAAACGATAATGATATTACAATAATTTATCGAGAACTTGATGTTTTCCGTCGAGACACAACCTATACAGTAATCAACACTGATGATAATGACCGAATTATTGACATGAAGGTTGATCCGAAGAAGAACTTTTTTAAAAAGATATCACTGCAGCGTTATCTAATGAAAAAGGAACTGCTTTTAGATATTATTGATAATTGTATTTCCAAGGGAGAATGGGATTTTGTTAAAAATGCTATTATTGGTAATCTTAATAATTTAAAAGTTTATGGCTATCCTTTTCGTTCTTATGCAGCTGTAATTAATTCAATCAACGGTTATTATAAAAGTAACCTGGAGCTTTTAAAACCAAATGTCTGGCAGGATCTCTTTTTAAAAAATGGTCCAATCTATACCAAACCTAAAGACGAAGCACCAACAGCCTACAAAAATGGAGTCAATGCCAGAAATATTCTGGCTGCAAATGGCTGTTCAATCGAAGGGGAGGTTAAAAACAGTGTTTTATTTAGAGGAGTTAAGGTCCATCCCGGTGCTGTAATTAAAAATTCTATCATTATGCAAAAATCAGAGATTGGATCCAATGCTCATCTGGAAAATGTTATTTTGGACAAAGGGGTGCAGATAACAGCTGATAAATCGCTCAAAGGAGATACTAATCTCCCGATGATTATTGGTAAAAATACTATAGTGTAATTTATTAAAGCTAAAAAAAAGGCAGGAGAATTTTATCCCTGCTTTTTTCTAATTAATATTAACTTTTTATTAATTTAACTTCCAATTTAGAATCAATAAAAACCTTCTATTCAATCAGGCAGCCTGATCATATTTCTGCTTCATTTTCAAATCTCTGCGAAAATAATGACCAAAACTTTTGTCCTATGATAATTTAAAATATTTATCCATATTTACATTTAAATTTTGCTAAACTCAGGCTGATTCTCTGATAATTAATTCTACATCTAGAATATTTTCTCTCCTAATCTTCTCACCAGCTATTGCTTTTAATAAAAACTCTACAGACTTGCGGGCGATTTCTGCTGCTGGCTGCCTGATAGTTGTAATTTCTGGACTGAATAACTCTGCCAGCTCAAGATCATCATAACCGATAACCTTTAAATCCTCTGGAACTTTAATCATATTTTTTGCTGCCTCTTTCAGCACAGCAGCAGCAATCAAATCACTGCTGGCAAAAATACCATCAATCTCTTCTTTTTCAGCAAATATCTGAGCTGCCAGTTTTTGATATTCTCTGAGATCAAAGCTATTTAGCTGACACTGATAGCTTTTGTATTTAACTTTATGGGAGCGCGCAGCCTCTGCAAAAGCTCTATAACGCTGATTAGATAAAAGATCCAGTTCTAAGCTCCCTCCAATATATGCCAGGTTTGTGCAGCCCTGACTGATTAAGTGCTCAGCAGCTAACTTTCCTCCTTTTAGATTATCAGAACAAATATAGGGAAGACCCTCAATTTCACGATCAAAGGTTAATATAGGCAGATCAACCTTCATCTCTGCTGCAATATCAAGAGTATGGCTGGCCAAAAATATCCCATCTACCTGCTGAGCCCGCAGCATATTTATATAATCCTTTTCTTTTTCTGCCTCCATCCTGGAATTACAGACCATTATTTTATAATCATGTTGATAGGCAAATTCTTCAAAATATGATAGCAGTCTGCTGAAAAAGGGATGTTTTACAGCCGGCAGGATTACTCCTAAAATATTTGATTTCTTTTTTGAAAGTGAGCGGGCAACAGCATTCGGCCTGTAATTTAAATCATCCATTACCTGATAAACTTTTTTTCTGGTCTCTTCGGCTATATAACCCCGATTATTGATTACTCTGGAAACTGTAGTCACTGTAAGTCCTGCTTTTTTTGCTACATCTTTTTGAGTAGTCATCTTAATTAAACCTCCCTGGTTGACAAAGCCCCTTATTTTAATAGTGTTTTGACTATTTTACATTAAGGGGCTAAAAATATGCTGCTGTTTAAATTTAAACTATTATCTTATTTTAAAGATTTATAGTTTTCATCTCTGCTTCTTCCAGATTAAAATACTCAATTTCAAAACTATCATTACTAAAATCTACCTTTAAATGAGCTTCTGCATCTCCATTCTGCCAGCTAATTTTCAATTTCTCTTCCTGCTGAGAATCATGAATCAGATAATCTCCCTCAAAGGCGGGATAAGAATTGCGGAACTCCATCAATTTAATCAGCTTCTGGACAACCGGTCTTTTAACTTCCTGATCTATTTCTGATTTAGAATAATAATGGCGGTTAATATTACGGCCAACCTTTGTCTCCTCTAAAAGATCAATGTCATTTTCACCGGCCAGCATCCCTACATAATAGACCTGTGGTATACCGGGCGCAAAAAACTGAACCGCTCTTGCCAGCAGATAGGAATCATCATCATTACCTAAAGCTGAATAATAACTGCAGTTAATCTGATAAATATCAAGATTATCATAGGCCTCACTACTATATACTTTTTTAACATTTGACCCCTGTTGATAAAGCATTTCTCTGGTTTCTTCTATTTCCTGGTCTGTCATTAAATCTTTAACATCAACTACACCTATCCCATCATGAGTATCCAAAGTTGTGTACTGATTAGCAGGTGCTTTTTTGAGCCAATTTCTAAGTCTTTTAGAAGTTGAGCTGTAAATCGAATGCAGTAAAAGCATAGGCAGTGAAAAATCATAAACCGGGTGAGCTTTTTCTGCAATTTTAAGCTGAATTGAATGATGCTCATGAATTTCAGGTAAAATCTCAACATCTTTTGCTGCTAAAATATCCTTACAATAGTCTAAAAGCTCCCAGATATCAGGCTCAATAAAAAAACAGCTCGTAGCTGCCTTTTTAATCGCATAGGCAAAAGCATCAAGTCTAATGATGGAGGCACCTCTATCTGCTAAGAATTCCAGACTTTCTTTAATAAAGTTTTTGGCTACCTCTGATTCCATATTTAAATCAAGCTGTTCTTCGGCAAAAGTACACCATATTTTTTCACTTGTTCCATCCGCAAATTCTACATCAATATAGGGAGCGCGTGGTTTACGCTTATAAATTAAATCAACCTCTTTATCTGTTGGCTCACCCTTTTCCCAGAAATCCTTGTAGCGAATGAAAAAATCAGAGTACTTAGATTGATCTTTATGCTGCTGAAAATCTTTAAAATACTCGGACTGTTTTGAAATATGATTGACCATAAAATCAAACATCAGATAATAATTTTCTTTTAATGCTTTAATATCATTCCAGTCTCCAAATTTAGGCTCAACTTCTCTGTAAGTTAGAGGTGCAAAACCTCTATCTGCAGAAGAAGGATAAAAAGGTAGGATATGAACTCCCCCAACCGCATCTTTAAAGTGACTGTCCAGTACTTCCTTTAGATCCTTCAAATTACTTCCCATACTATCTGCATATGTAATTAACATTATTTTATTCTCTGCTGACAACTTAATCCCTCCAGATTTTTACTGATTTATTTTTAAAATTAAATTATACTCTTATTTTATTATGTTAAAATTTATATGTCAAGCGCTTAACATATTTTCCAAAAAAGAAGAGCTATTAACTCTTCTTTAATTTTTAAAACTCTATTTTATTACTTTAATCAATAATATTTCAGTTCATTGGCTCAAATTGAAATAATTAAATCTGCCTAATTATTGGCTCTCCTTCTATTAAGGCACAGTAATCATCAACACTACCATCATTAAGAGCTGTCTCAATAATTTTTCTGCCCAGAGGATCAAGTTCAGGCTCCAGATACTCTTTTATACATTTTTTGAAGAAATCTGAAAGTATCCTGCCCCCAATATCATAGGCCTTTTCTCCAACTTCTGGCTGACGATGAACCTGCAGAAATTCCCTTTCTATGTGCTGGCCTTCAACTAGTAATTCCTGCAGTGAATATCCAAGCAGCGACATCCGGGCTGGTTTTAACTGCTCTTCTGTAAACCAGGCTCCTCCCCGGCGAGCTAAATATTCTCTGGTAATCCACTCAGGCATAAAGCCCACCTTCCAGGCTCCAATATGCTGATTAGGAATTAAAATATATTTGACCTTAGGAGTTTCCATAATCTGTTCCAGAAGTAAATTAGCCTGATCAACCTTTTTACCAGTAGCAAAGGGCCAGTAAGACCCAACTCCCTCTGAACTCATTTCTGCTCCTGTGATAATACTTGGATTGCCGTGACCTCGAGGAGCTACCAGCCGCCAGAGCCAGGCTAAGGCAGGTGGCAGCACATGGAAAAGTCCTAAAATTCCGTAAGTTGGATTTTCTTTAGTACAGGGCGGAACTCTAACTCCAAAACTGCGGACATCAATAGAAAGTGGTTCTTTTAAAACATCAGGTATAATATCTCTAGGAATCGTCACTCGAGGATTGGGACAGGATTTACCGGGCTCATCCTCAATATGTTCCCAAATTAAAGCTGTACTATTAGGCGCTGCATCAATATTTAAAAATAATAAAGGTTTATCCGGATTGGCCGTAATGGATTCCAGATTAGGTTCAGTACCATATTTATTAATATGATCTACCCTGACAAACCAGGAATTTTCAGCATCCATTAAAGTTAGTTTTCCATCATTTTTTTGCAGTGAATTATGACAGATTGCCATATCATCAGTCATTGGCCGCAGTCCACAACCCTGTGGTAGGGTAATATGGAATTTCTCATCTGTTATTGAATTTCTACCAAAGAGCAGACGCCCACTTCTTTCGCGGTGCATATCCTCTAACATCTCACTTTTACCACCACCACTGGCACCTTCATGTGAAATATTAACTGTATTTCCATAAGGAGTCACCACCTGCACGGCCGAACAATGTAAGGTCACCCATTCTTCCTTTTCTCCCTGATTAATCAGCATCCCATAAACACCCTTTTTTGCACTGGGACCGGGATAAAGATTATAGGCAAACATTTCATATTTGTTATCCATTCTCCTATGAACTACCACCTGTTTCCCATCAAAATGAGTGTGTCGGAATGGAGGTGCAATGTAAATATGGGAAGTGGGTTTAAATACTTCCTCATGCTCACGAGTATCAACTATTCCCTGCAGTAAGGAAAGTCCGAAAGCAAAAAAAGCAGCATTTGCCGGCACCAGGGCCAGCGCTTTAACTCCAAGTCCATTCGGTCCAGTTTCAAAAAAGAATAAAGCAAGTTCCTGAGTTTTTAACCACTCAAAGGTCTCCTGTCTCATATTATCTTCAAATTTTTCTCCAAATCTCTCTTCATATCTTTCCTTATCTGTAGGCTTTTGATCTGCTATTAACATACAGTTTGGATCCCGACGGCGCATATAAGGATCAGGATAATTGGCTGAAATACCATTGCGAACTTTACAGACAACAGCTTCCACAACCTGACCGCACTCAGGTATATCATATTTTACTTCCTGACAACCATTTTTGGCATCTCTAACTGATAGTTCAACCAGCTGCTGCTCATTATGAGCAACTGTATATTTAGGACAGGCCTGCAGTAATTCTTCAACCTCTTTCGGCAGTTCAACATTCTTTAAATTCTCATTTTTAATCATATCTACTCTACTACTCCCTTCTCTGTGCTAAATTTTTAAAAATAAGTGAAGATTTCCACAATTTTTAAAAAAGAAAAACTAATATCTTTTCAAATACTTAGTCTTAATTTTACCATAAGAACAGAAAAGCTACAAGCTTTTAATAGCCTGTAACTAAATCTGCTGCATAAATTACCATCCCTGTAATTGGAGGTACAAGGACTTCATGAGAATGAAAAAAACGTATTGGTTCAGTTCCTGCTTCCTTATCATCAACTACAATGGCCCAGGTTCTATTTTCAGGTAAATAAAACTGCTTCCACTCTCTAGAAGGATTTAAAAGCACTAAAATTGTACTCCAGGCATCTTCATTCGCATTATTAAAAATCCCATAACCAACAGTTCCAAAAGGAGAATCAATAAAGTGTAAATTCTTTTTGACCTCTGTCCTTTTGCGCATTCTAAAAGCAGGATGATGGCTGCGCAAATTGATCAAACCTTTAACATAATTAAAATGATCACGATAAGTAGTTTTTCTCTCCCATTTTAGTTCATTAACTTCAATTCCAGAATCATAACTATTATTATCCCCGAATTTAGTCCGCAAAAACTCAGTTCCAGCCTGCATAAAAGGAACTCCCTGAGAAGTAAATAGAATTACCTGCCCCAGTTTATGCATTTTTTTCCTCTGCTTTTCATCAGCTCCTGGACAGGAGCGGCTCAATTTATCCCAGAGTGTTAAATTATCATGAGAATCCAGATAATTAATACTTTCGCCAGGATGCAGGGTAAAACCATATAATCGTCTTTCTTCTAAACCGATTGCTCCAATAACACCCTCGTCAATTTCTCTTTCCAGCCCAATTCCTCCCTGAATAAAACCCTTGTCTGTGCCATCACTGTTACCTTTAAGAGAATTGCGGAAATTATCGTTAAAAACGGAAATACCTGTTCCCCGCTGATCTCCTTTACGAATTTGCTGATATCTCTCCAACTGTGGCTCCAGTGCTGTCCAGGGTTCTCCATAAACTAAAACTGAAGGATTTTCTTTTGACAATTTATGTTCAGCTAAAAGCAATGTTTCCCGATCAATAGAAGACATTAAGTCAAAGCGGAAACCATCAACATGATATTCACGGCTCCAGTATAAAAGTGAATCAACAATATATTTGCGCATCATTTCGCGCTCACTTGCAATCTCATTCCCACAGCCAGAAGCATTGGCAAATTTGCCATCTTCTGTAAATCTATAAAAATAGTTGGGGAAAATCTTTTGAAAAGGTGAATTCTGAGTCTGGTAGGTATGGTTATAGACTACATCCATAATTACCCCAATTCCATATGTATGAAGTGTTTTAACCATCTTTTTAAATTCATAAATTCTGCTCTCATTGGAAGGAATAGAGGCATAAGAACCTTCAGGCACCATATAATAAAGTGGATCATAACCCCAGTTATAATCATCTGGATCACTATCATCAACTGTCGCAAAATCATAGACGGGCAGCAGATGTACATGAGTAACTCCAAGTTCTTTAAGATGAGCGATTCCGGTCAGCATTCCTTCTTTATTTACACTGTGTCTTTCGGTAAAAGCAGTATACTTTCCCTGATGTCTAATTCCACTTTCTTTTGAGATAGAAAAATCCTTTACATGCAGCTCATAAATTACTGCATCAACAGGATCCTCAAGTTTAACTTTTTGATCATGAGTCCAGGTTGGAGGATAAACACGAGATGGATCAACTATCAATCCATATTCACTATTTTTCCCCACAGCCTTTGCCCAGGGATCAACAAAATTATATTCCTTACGGGCCAGATTCAGTTTTAGACGATAATATTTACCATAATATTTTTGTGAGAAACTAACTTCCCAGGTGTCACTCAAAGAAGACTGCAGTTCAAACTCGTCCAGCTTCTTTTGCCCCTCATCATCAGCATAAATTTCAATAAAAGCTGATTGAGCAGGCGGTGACCAGATTTTGTACGTTATACTTTCTTCAGAAAATGTTAAACCTAAATCATTACCTGCATAATATAGTTTTGCAGGTTTAATATTTACTTTTTGCTTGAACATAGAATCATCCCCACTATTATAACGATTTATCGGCTGACAGTATTAAAATTATTAAAGTTTTACTGTCATTATTAATTATTCTTTTAATCATATTATTTGTCTGTACTATTAATAATTCTTTATCTTTCATGTTATTCCTGCTCTAACTTAAGATTAATTATTTTAAAAACAGGTTATTTGCAATTTATGTAGAAATAATATTTATAAGAGAAGTTTAAAATTAAAAATGTGAGGTGAGGCGATTGTTAACAATTAATGACAGTTTTAATTTCCAAGAAAACGACTTTGATGTAACTGCTTATGGAGAAGTTTTGCTGGATATGATATCCAGGGAGGAAGCTCCACTTAAAGAGTGCGTTAATTTCACCCGCTATTTTGGTGGTTCTCCTGCCAATGTTTTAGTAAATATGCAGCGCCTCGAAAACAAAACAGCATTTATCAGTCGAGTTGGAGAAGATCAATTTGGAGAATATTTGACAGAAATTTTAGAAGATGAAGGAGTTAATCTTGACTGCATGCAGTATGATCAGGATGAAGAAACTCCAATTATTTTTGTGAATAAGAGTAAAGAAACTCCGTCCTGGCTTGCTTATCGAGGGGCAGATATCAATCTGCAGCTAAATGACCAAATATATGATAAAATCGATAATTCTTCAATATTTTTTACAGGTAGTTTTATTCTCTCCAAAAACCCTGCTCGAGCAACCGCAATCAAAGCTATAGAATATGCGGTGAAAAATGATAAAGTTTTTGCCTTTGATCCAAGCTTTAGAGCTAATCTCTGGCCCGAAGGTGAAAAAGGTAGTGAGATTATAAGAGAACTTATAGCCCAGGCAGATATCATTAAACCATCTTTAGATGATGCCTATCATCTTTATGGACAGGACCATCCAGAAAACTATCTAAAAAAATATCATAGTGATGGGGCTAAAATTGTCATTTTGAGCTTAGGAAAAGATGGTGTTCTCCTTTCTGACAGCAGCAATCAACCTCTGCATATACCTGTTTTCTCAGAGAAGGTAGTAGATGTTACAGGTGCAGGTGATTCTTTCTGGTCAGGATTTTTAACAGGTATTCTAAAAGGCCTTCCAGTCAAGGAAGCAGCCAGATTGGGAAACGCTGTAGCAGCATTTAAAATTCAGGGAGTAGGAGCCCTATCTTCAGTACCGCCGTTAATGGAAATTATGTCTTATTATGATATTCAGCCAATTGAAGGAGGCAATTTTAATGAGTGAAATTAAACATGTAGCATTTTTGAACCCACAGGGTAATTTTGATCAAAATGACAGCTATTGGACAGAACATCCTGATTTTGGAGGCCAGCTGGTTTATGTTAAGGAAGTTAGCCTGGCCCTGGCCAAAATGGGAATTCAAGTAGATATAATCACCCGCCAGATAAATGATCCAGCCTGGCCCGAATTTAGTGATCTTTATGACAGCTATCCGGGGACTGAAAATCTAAGAATTATTCGTCTTCCCTTTGGTGGTGATCAATTTTTAGCCAAAGAAAAGTTATGGCCGCACTTAAAAGAATATATAGATGCAGTTGCCGCGTTTTACGATGAAGAAGGCGCTTTTCCTGATTTCTTTACAACTCACTATGGAGATGGAGGCCTGGCTGGAGTACTACTTAAAGAAAAAATGGAGACTCCCTTTTCTTTTACAGGTCACTCACTTGGCGCTCAAAAGATGGATAAACTTAATTTCTCTAAAGAAAACTCAAATCAGCTAATTGATCGCTTCCAATTCCATAGCCGTATCATTGCAGAAAGATTATCTATGAAATTTTCCAATCAAATAATTGTCAGCACTTCTCAGGAACGAATGGAACAGTATTCCCATCCTTATTATGAAGGAGCTGCTGCTGTAAATAATAATGATAAGTTTTCTGTTATACCTCCAGGAGTAAATACTGAGGTTTTTGATGGCAGCCACTCTAAAGCTACAGCCGAAATGATAGAAAAGTATCTTGAGCGAGATTTAGAAGCTGATAGAATTGATAAACCTGCTATTATCTGTGCCAGCCGTCTTGACCAGAAGAAAAATCACCTGGCTTTAGTTAAAGCTTTTGCTGGAGATGAAGAACTACAGCAGAAATCAAATTTAGTTATTACCCTGCGCGGAATAGAAAACCCTTTTGAAGATTATAGTAAAGCAGCAGGTGAAGAAAAGGAAATTCTGGATCAAATTATGAAAGTAATAGAAAATAATAATTTAAAGGGTAAAGTTTCAATGTTCCCCTTAGGCAGCCAGCAAGAACTGGCTGAATGTTATGGTTATCTGGCCGAAAGGGAATCAGTCTTTTCTCTCACTTCTTTTTACGAACCATTTGGCCTGGCACCAGTCGAAGCAATGGCAGCTGGCTTACCTGCCGTTGTAACTAAAAATGGTGGTCAGAGTGAAATAATGGCAGATGACGAATATGGAATCTTAATTGATCCCGAAGATCCAGTCGATATAGCCAGAGGACTCAGAAAAATAGTTGGAAAAAGTGGAGTCTGGAGAGATTATCAAATAAAAGCTAGAGAAAGAGTAGAAACTACCTATACCTGGGAACAGACTGCAAAACGATATCTACAGGCAATGGAAAAAGGGTTGAGCTCTGAAATACCAGTAATCCACAGCGAAATACCGGCTTACTTTTTTCTACCAGATAGTGACAATGAACATAAATTATTAGAAAAATTTAAAGAAAAAGTTTTCAAATAATAGACATTCGCTGAAAATTTGATATAATAGATAACTAGGAACAAATATTATTATAAATTTTGTGCAAGCGTTTGAACTAATTATTAAATAGGGAGTGATTTGTTAATGAACAACAATAAGCCGCACACAGCTTATTTCTGTATGGAATACGGATTAGATGAAGATATGCGTATTTATTCAGGTGGACTTGGAATTTTAGCAGGAGATATACTTAAAGGGGCAAAGGAATTTTCTTATCCTGTCACAGGGATTGGAATTTTATGGCGTAAAGGTTACTCAAAACAGGTTATCAATAAGGAAGGCAGACCTGAAGACCAGCACCCTGAAAATAAAGAGATTTATGAACATGCGAAAGATACTGGTGAAACTGTAACTGTAACAATTAGAGATCAAGAAGTAACATTAAAAATCTGGAAATTAGATAAGTTTGATAATGCTACATTATATCTACTTGATGCTAACCTTCCAGAAAACAGAAAGTATCAGACAATTACTGATGGTCTTTATGACGGCTTTAATGAAAGAAGAATTGCTCAGGAAATTGCACTGGGTATCGGTGGAGTTAAAGCAATTCGCAAGCTAGGCCTCAATATTGATATTTACCACTTTAATGAAGGCCATGCAGCCTTAGCAGGAACAGAATTAATCAAAGAAAAAATGGCAACTGGTATGGACTTCCATACAGCCTGGGATGATGTTAAAGATGATATTGTCTTTACTACCCATACTCCGGTTAAAGAAGGTAATGAATCTCACAGTTTAGACAGCCTCAAAAAAATGAGTGCTTTTAATGGTCTAAGCAGAAAACAAATGCAAGAAATTGGTGACAGCCCATTCAGTATGACAGTTGCCGGCTTGCGTCTGGCAAGAATTTCAAATGGTGTTGCTAAATTACACGGACAGACTTCTCGCGAAATGTGGAAGGATGTTGTCGGTAAATCACCCATTATCTCTATCACTAATGGTGTCCACAGAGGTACCTGGGTTGATGATAGAATTATTGAAAATATGGGTGATAAAGAAGCTATTTATAGCACACGTAAAACAATGAAACAAGAATTAGTTGACTATGTTAAAAAGAATAATGGGGCAGAACTTGATCCAGATAAATTAATTATTGGTTTTGCTCGTAGAGCAACTGCTTACAAAAGACCTAATTTAATCTTCAAAAAGTCTGATGTAATTGATCCATACTTAAAATCAGGCGAGATTCAATTAGTCTTTTCCGGAAAAGCTCATCCAACAGATGACAATGGAAAAGAAATTGTAGCTAACTTAGTTAAAAAAGCAAAACAATTTCCAAATAGTGTAGTTTTCTTAGAAGATTACAATATGGAAATTGCTCGATACATGACCCGCGGTGTTGATATCTGGTTAAATAACCCCCGCAAACCACTTGAAGCAAGCGGTACTTCCGGTATGAAAGCTGCTATGAATGGTGGACTAAACTTAAGTATCCTTGACGGCTGGTGGGTTGAAGGTTGTGAGCACGGAATCAACGGCTGGCAGTTTGGAGATGGCTATGTAGGTGAAGGTCAGGATGAAAGTGATCTTTATGCACTCTATAGAGTCTTATTCAATGATGTTGTGCCTACTTTCTACGAAAATAAAGACCGCTGGAAAGATATGATGATAGAAAGTATTGATACTACCTATGAAAGATTCTCCGCTAAGAAAATGTTAGAAAGATATTATGGAGAAATGTATAATAAATAAAAGAATAAAGATAATTAGCATAGTCTCCACGACGACTACAGCTAGATAAAATTAAGGTCTGCCCTAACTCGTTTCACTCAAACATGGGGCAGACTTTTCTTAATTTTATTTGCTTTAAGTCTGTTACGACTAAATTGCTAATTATCTTTTTCTTTTATTTTGTGGTCAACTTAAATAATAAGCTGCAATCTTAAACAGTGCTCGTATGCTCTGTTTAGATCGGGAGTGGCCCAGGCGCTCCGGTTAAAGTGCCAATTCTTTTTTTATTTATATTTATTTGGAGATGAAAAAGCCCTGCATGAGAGTTTTATTACTCCCAGCAGGGCTCTTATTTTATTATTTAATTTATTTAACTTTTTCAATCTTCACTGCTGTTACTTTGAGTTCCGGGATTTTTGCATCCTTGTCTAAAACTGGATTGGTCAGCCTATTTGCCGGGCTCTCTGCATAATGGAAGGGCATAAATATCTGACCTACCTGAACTCGATCTCCGATTCTTACATTTGTTTCTACCTCTCCTCGACGGGAAGTAACTCGAACCCGATCTCCTGCCTTAATTCTTAACTTTTTAGCATCTTTTTCATTTATCTCTAAATATGCATCTGGCTCGTGTTTATCTATTGGATCTGAATTTCTGGTCATTGTACCGGTATGGAAGTGATAGAGCATTCTTCCGGTCATCATTATATAATCATATTCTTCATCTACCTCTTCTGCTGGTGGTATATAAGTTACCGGATGAAATTTACCTTTACCACGGGCAAATTCTCCCTGATGTAAGAATTTAGTTCCAGGATCCTCTCTATCTTTGCAGGGCCACTGCAGTCCCTTTTCTCCCAGCCGATCTGCATGAATACCACCATAAATTGGCGTCACTTCAGCAATTTCTGCCATAATCTCTGCAGGAGAATCATAATCCATCTGATAACCCATTCTTGTTGAAATCTCAGAGATGATCTTCCAGTCAGCTCTTGCCTTACCTGGAGGATCAATAACCTGATTAACCTTTTGAATTCTTCTTTCTGTGTTAGTAAAAGTACCCTCTTTTTCAGCAAAACAGGCCGCTGGTAAAACTACATCTGCATATTGAGCTGTTTCAGTTAAGAAAATATCCTGCACTACCAGAAAATCAAGGCTTTCCAGTGCTTCTTCAATATGACGCTGATCCGGGTCTGAAATTACCGGATTTTCACCAATAATATATAAACCTCTAATAGCCTTTCCTGCTTCTTTAAAAATTTCTACCACAGTCAGTCCAATCTCAAGTGATAGTTCTTCAGTTTCCCAATCTCGAGCAAATTTTTCTTTAATGGCTGGATCCTCTACAGACTGATAGCCGGGATAAACATTGGATAAGGCTCCTAAATCACAGGCTCCCTGAACATTATTTTGACCGCGGAGTGGATTCACACCAGTACTTTCTCGGCCAACATTTCCGGTGAGTAAGGCCAAGTTGGCAACTGAAAGAACATTATCTGTTCCCGTTCTGTGCTGAGTTATTCCCATAGCAAAATAAATAGCTCCTTTATCTGCCCCAGCAAAAAGACGCGCTGCTTTTTTTATTTTAGCAGCAGCTACACCAGTTATTTTTTCAACTTTTTCGGGTGTATAATCAGCCACAATTGACGCCATTAATTCATAGTTTTCTGTTCGCTCTTCAATAAATTTCTGATCGGCAAGTCCTTCTTCAATTATTACATTCATTAAACCATTAAGCAGGGCTACATCAGTACCAGGCTGCTGCTGAATTGAAACTTCAGCCAGTCCAGAAAGTTCAATCTGACGGGGATCAGCAATTATTAATTTTGTTCCATTTTTCTGAGCTTTTTTCATTTTACTCCCGATTACCGGATGATTTTCAGTTGGATTGGAACCAATAACAAATATCACATCTGAACCTTCAATTTCTCTGATCGAATTGGTCATTGCGCCAGAGCCAAAAGCTTTAACCAATCCGGCAACAGTTGATGCATGACACAATCGGGCACAGTGATCAACCGAATTTGTTCCGATCACTGCCCGCATAAACTTCTGCATTAGATAGTTTTCTTCATTTGTACATTTAGCAGAACTTAAGCCCGCCAGGGCTCTACCTCCAAATTCGTCTTTGATTTCAGTTAAATTTTCAGCCACTAAAGCCAGTGCTTCCTCCCATTCAGCTTCGTGAAACTTACCATTCTTTTTTATTAATGGTTTTTTTAATCGATCTGGATGATTGATAAAATCATAGCCAAAACGACCCTTAACACAACTTTCTCCATAAGGATTAGGAGTTCCTTCTCGAAAAACAGAGCCAACTTCCACAACTTTTCGATCTTTAATTTTCAATTCCAGCTGACAGCCAACACCACAGTAAGGACAGGTAGTAACTGTCTTTTCAAAATCATATTCTCTTCCTTTTTGTTTGGAAGGGATATAACTTAAAGCTCCTGTTGGACAAAGATCCACACACTGACCACAGAAGACACAGCTCGAATCCTCTCCACCTAAACCCTCATCATTTGCCGCTCCAACTTTGGTCTTAAAGCCTCTTTCGACAAAATCAATGGCATCAGAACACTGAATTTCCTGGTCAACTCTAATGCATTTGCCACATAAAATACACTTATCAGGATCCAACTCGATAAACTCATTATCTCTTTCAACTTTAAACCGCGGCTCTGCCTTGGTCCCAAAAGAAGAACGCTCAATCCCATACTGATAAGCTAAATCCTGAAGAGTACAATTTCCATCTGCCTCACAGGTCATACAGTCTAAAGGGTGATCTGAAATTAATAAATCCAAAATTGTTTGTCGTGATTCTTCTACTCTCTTGCTTTTAGTTAGAACTTCCATCCCCTCGACAACTTCTGTTGTACAGGAAGTTTTTAATTTACCATCAGCCAGATCCTCGATTAAGCACATTCGGCAGGCTCCAACATTACTTAAAAACGGTGTGTGACAGAGAGTTGGTATTTCAATCCCATTTGCCTGAGCTGCTTCTAAAACAGTTTTTCCTGGTTCAACCTCAAAACTTTGATTATTTATTTTAAGCTGCACCATTTATTTAACCTCCTCTGCATCTGTGATTAGTTCTTCGTATTCATCTCTAAAAAATTCTAGAGTACTTAAAACTGGATTTGGAGCTGTCTGCCCCAATCCACAGAGTGAGGTTTCTTGAATAACCTTTGCCAGCTTTTCTAATCTAACTAAGTCATCACTATTTGCCTGACCAGCCAGTATTTTTTCTAAAATATCAAGCATTCTTTTGGTTCCAACCCTACAGGGAGTACATTTACCACATGATTCATCTTCAGTAAAATCTAAAAAGAAACGAGCCACATCAACCATTGAATTATCCTGATCCATAATCACCAGACCACCAGAGCCGACTATGGCCCCAATTTCAGCTAGAGATTCATAATCAATTTTTAAGTCTAAATGCTCGCTGGGAATTGTTCCACCTGAAGGGCCACCGATCTGTGCTGCTTTAAATTCTTTGCCGTCTGCAATTCCACCTGCTATCTCAAAAATAATTTCTCTTAAAGTTGTGCCCATTGGAACTTCTACCAGTCCAGTTTCTTTAACATCTCCAGCTACAGCAAAAACCTTTGTGCCTTTGCTTTTTTCAGTGCCAATGCTGCTAAACCATTGACTGCCATTATTAATAATTGGTACAATATTGGCCAGAGTTTCCACATTATTGATAATAGTTGGTTTTCCCCATAAACCTGAATTAGCTGGGAAAGGTGGTTTAGTAGAAGGTTGACCCCTTTTCCCTTCAATTGAAGCTATTAGAGCTGTTTCCTCGCCACAGACAAAGGCTCCAGCTCCAACTCTAACCTCAAGCTTAAAAGTAAAATTACTGCCGCAAATATTGCTGCCCAATAAACCGGTATTTTCTGCCTGTCTGATTGCTATTTTTAAATTTTTAACAGCCAGTGGATATTCTGCTCTGACATAAACATAGCCCTGATCAGCTCCGATTGCATAACCGGCAATGGTCATTGCTTCAATAATACTGTGCGGATCTCCTTCCAAAATGCTGCGGTCCATAAAAGCACCTGGATCTCCCTCATCTGCATTACAGATTATGTACTTCTGATCTGATTTATTTTGCTGAGCAAAACTCCACTTTAAACCAGTGGGAAAACCCGCTCCTCCTCTTCCCCTGAGGCCGGAGTCCTTAATTTCTGCTATTACTTCACTGGGAGTCATTTTATTTAAAACTGTTTTTAAAGCCTGATAACCGTCTCTTTCAAGATACTCTTCAATTTTATTGGGATCAATAATTCCTGTATTCCGAAGAGCAATCCTTTTCTGCTTTTTCATAAAGCGAATATCTTTAAAATTTTCAATTTTTTCTCCCTCTTCTTCTGTTAAAAGCTCCTCCACAATCTGGCCCTGTTTAAGATGCTGTTCAACAATTTTGGGCACATCTTCAGTCTTCAGTTGACCATAAAAAGTATTGTCAGCTTTAACTATTGCAACTGGACCCAGACTGCAGGGGCCAACACAGCCTGTACTACTAATCACCGTCTTGCATTCAAAATCTTCTGTCAAATTTAATTTTCTGAATTCTTCTTCGAATTTAGCTTTTATTTCTTCTGCACCAGCTGAAATACAGGCAGTGCCGGCACAAATTAAGATTTCTTTTTTTGCCATTTTAACACCCCGCTTAATATTTATTAATTATCTCTGTAACTTTTTCAGCTGTTAAATTGCCATGTACCTGATCATCAATCATAATCACCGGTGCCATGCTGCAGGTTCCAAGACAGCGGGTCATAGTCATCGTAAATTTATTATCTTTAGTTGTCTGTCCTGTTTTGATTCCAAGTTCTTCTTGCAACCTCATCAAAATATCCTCTGCACCTTTGACATAACAGGCAGTACCCATGCAAACTCCAATTGTATGCTCACCTTTGGGTTCAGTCGTAAAAAATGAATAAAAACTAATTACACCATAAACTTTACTCATCGCTACTCCCAGGTTTTTACTGACATAACGCTGTACTTCAGTCGGGAGATATCCTATCTCTTCCTGAATCTCATGTAAGACCGGAATCAAATTACCTCTTTTGCCGCTGTGTTTTTCGATAATATGGTCGAGTTCACTCAATTTAATTGCTGCCATCATAACCCCCCTCAAACTAAATAACTATTCTCCCCCAAGATGGGGGAGAATATAACTGAAGTTTATTTTCTAGCAAGCATGGATGCCGCTAATTCTTTTCTATCTTTTCCACTAAGCAGATATTCTACTATAGTTAAAGCAAACTCCTCAGCAACCCCTGGTCCACGTGCTGTAATAATATTACCATCAACAACAACTCTTTCTTCCTGGTAATTTGCTGAAACCATCTCATCTGAAAATCCGGGATAACTGGTAGCGTTCTTTCCTTCTAAAACTCCTGCTGCTTCCAAAACAATTGGAGCAGCACAGACTGCCGCACAGAGGCCATCTTTTTCATTAACCTCTCTAATCAGCTGTAATAATTTAGAACTATTCCTTAAATTTGCTGCTCCGGGCATTCCTCCGGGTAAAACTACAGCAGAAACATCACTGGAATCAACATCTTTTATTTCAATATCTGCCCTTAAATTAATATCATGATCTCCCTTTATTTCCTTACTATCAATTCCTGCAGTAAGAACATCTAATCCTGCTCTTCTTAAAATATCAATATTTGTAACTGCTTCAATCTCTTCAAAACCTTCTGCTAAAGGAATTAAAATTTTACTCATAATTTAGCCTCCTAAATTTTATAATTTAATAATTAAAACTAAGCCTGATCATTTACTTTATTTTGTTGATTTTTTTGAACTTTACTTTGATCTAAATAGTTCTTTAAATCATCCGGCAGTGATTTTAAATGATAATCCTGCTGGGGAAAAGGAATTTCGATCTCATTTTCTTTAAAACTGTCCCAGACAGAAAGTAGAACCTCACTGCGGATATTCTGAATTCCATTGCGGGGATCGCTAATCCAGAAGCGGAGCTCAAAATTAACTGAACTGTCACCAAAATCCATTAGAAGAACATTGGGTTCAGGATCGGTTAAAATTCTTTTCTTTTCTTCAACTGCCTTCATCATCAGTTCCTGCACCAGCCTTAAATCACTTGCATATGAAACTCCTACTTCTGCATCGACTCTGACAAGCTCATCACTATAAGACCAGTTAATCACCTCTTTAGTAATAAAATCCTCATTTGGTATCAAAAATTCTTTACCGGAGCGGGTTACTACCGAAACAAAGCGGGTGTCCAGCTTCCTTACCCAGCCGTAAACACTACCAATTTCTACTACATCACCTGGTTTTATTGATTTATCTGCCAGAATAATAATTCCACTGATAAAATTAGACACAATTTTCTGCAGACCAAAACCTAAACCAACACCAACAGCACCACCTAGAAAGGCAAAGGCACTTAAGTTAACCCCAACTGCACTTAAAGTAAATAAGATTGCTGAAGTGAAAATTAAAAACTTAGCTATTTTATTTAGTAAAACTTTTATAGATGGTGTCAGCCCGTCACTACTGTCAATTCTATTTGTCACCAATCGGCTCAATTTTCCAGCCAGCCAGAACAAAATGCTAAAAATGATTATTGTCTTTATAATTAATAATAACGAAAGACGTAAATTGCCGCTGTTAAAAGCTAAACTATCAAGCAAATCAAGTGTTTCCTGATAGATATTAAGTATTCTCAAGGCTGCAATAATCCAGATTAAAGCTGATAAAAAACGAAACATCCGGTTGCGCGGAAAAAATAGAGTTATTGCTTTAACTATCAACCAGGCTGAAACTAAATTACCAAAGATGCTGATAATGACAATCGGTAAATTAAAAGAAGCGGCAATAACATAATAAACACCAACTAAAATCATTAAAATTAAAGGATACAATAATTGATCAATTATTCGAAGCCTTTTTCTTTCTTTTAAAGCCTCAATTTTAGCAAACAGTTCATCAACCTGTTTATATAAAAGCTTAGTTAAAAAGTAGGCTCCAACAACTAATAATAGAAAAAGTATCAATTCAATTAAATTAGACCAGACTAAAAAGTTATTTTGAATTTTATCAATTAAAATATTTATATAATTTTCAATTTGTATTCCTTCAAACATTAAATCACCTCACTCAATTTCTTTGATCATATTTGAATTTTAAACCACTGATCTGATAAATACATTCTGCATAAAAAACAATAAGAAAAAAGAAATAAATGCTGCTGTAATTGGTGTCAGAATCCAGCCAACTCCAATTTTCCCCAGCAGTTTAAAATTAATATTTCTCCCACCTTTTGCCAGCCCCAATCCCAGAACAGCACCAACTACTGCCTGCGAACTTGAAACCGGTACCAGCGGTAGAGAAGGAAGTCCAAGCATAGTTAAAAAGTTTTTTAGAGCAGCAGAAGCAAAAATAAAAAGAGTGGTAGAACTTGCCAGCACAACTATAAAGGCTCCAATTGGCGAAATATCCATGATATTCGAACCAACAGTGAGCATTACTCTTTTCGAATAAGTAACTACCCCGACTGAAATCGCAATTCCTCCCAGTAAAAATAACTGCTGGGCACCGCTGAAATTGAATATTCCCAGGTTATAATCCGGAATCTCCATAATTCCAGTAAAAACTCCCATCACATTGGCAATATTATTAGCCCCCAGTGAATAAGCTCCAAAAGCACCTACAATTAAAAGACCCCAACGGGTATAAAAATCAAGGTGAAGCAGATGTATTTTTGCATTATTTAAGACTTTTTTAAATATAAAATATAAGACTACTGCAAAGGCAGCCGATAAAATTGGTGAAAATATCCAGGCACCTACAATCTCTCTTAAGACACTTAAATCAGTAGAAAAACCGGAATAAAGGTTCCAGCCAATAATACCCCCAACAATTGAGTGAGAGGTAGAAACAGGTAAACTTAATTTTGTCATCCAGTAGACTGCAAGTGCTGCTGCAAAAGCAACCACAAAGGCTGCAGGCAGAGTCCCAATCTGACCTAAGGCACCAAGGGTATGTGAGGCACCAGCTCCACTGACTACAGACCCCAGAATTACAAAAATTGTCATGATCAGTGCCGCTGTGGAAAATTTAAGCATTTTACTGCCAACTGCCGTCCCAAAAATATTTGCAGCATCATTCGCACCTAAGGACCAGCCTAAAAAAAGACCACTGGAGAGATATATTATGACTTCAATCATTTTTTACACCACCATTTACTGATTTAAATTCTTCTTTTAACAGCTGCTACAGATACTTCCTCACTTACCATTTCTGCCTGGTCAGATAAAGCGGCAATCTCTTCAATAAAATATCTCAACTGCAGTTTATAGGCTATCTCAACTTCCTGACATTCTTCAGAAAAAATTCTCCTTTTCAATCTTTCTTCATTTTTATCTGCCTGATGTTCAAAAAAATGAACCTTATTGACATAATCATTAACCTGAGAAATCTCTTCAAAAAATGATCTGACTGCTTTAACCAGCATATCAACTGCCTCTGAACTATTTTCTACCAGCTCTAAAAAATCACTTTCCAGTTCAGCTGGAATCACAGGCTTTTCTATAGAAATTTCATAAATCACTTCTTTAGCCAGATCTGTAATAGTATCTATTTCTTCAATAATTGTTAATACATCTCCCCTTGATTCCGGAATCAGCATATATTTGTAGAGCTTATACTTTATATTTTTTTGATGTTCATCAGCATTATTTTCAATCTCTTTAATATCGGTCAGCGATTCTTCAAAGAGCTTAAAATCTTTTTTAATATATCTCTTTAAATCTCTTTTAAAAGTTAGAGCTCCCTGATTAACAAGGTCTAAATATTCTGTAATTTCAATTTCCAGCTCTTTGGAACGGCCAAATAAAATATGAGGCATAGTCTCACTCCCTGAGATATAATTTTAATTCTTTTTCGAAACTGTCTGCATCCTTAAAATGAATTACTCTAATTCCTTTTTTAAAGGCGGTCTTAATATTTTTCTTAGAATCATCAATAAAAACTGTTTCTTCTGCTTTTAAATTAAATTTATCTAGAAGATAATCATAAATTTCAGCATCGGGTTTAATTAATCCAATATCTGCTGAAATCACCTGACCATCAAAAAATTTAAAGAAATCATATTTACTGCTGACATAGTCAAATGCCTTTTGATGAAAATTTGACAAAATATATAGTTTATAATTTTTAGAAGCAAGAGACTCCAAAATTTCTACAGTATCTTTTTTTAAAGTTAAGATTTTTTCCCAGGCAGCCATTACATCTCCAATTTCCTCTTCTAAATTAGGATTGCGCTCCTGCCATTTTTCAACAGCTTCTTTTTGAGTGATAGTACCTCGATCAAGCTGCAGCCATTCTTCTGTCTCAAAGATTTCTCTTTTTAGCCTATCTTTTGTTTTCCCATTGTAGCCTAGATCCTCTAAATAGTTGTTCGGATCAAAGTCAAGCAGTACATTTCCAAGATCAAATACTATGTTTCTAATCAAGATTTACACCCCATTCTTAATGGTCCCAGTTACTTGTAAATATTTTCCTTGTTTAGATTCATCAAATAATATTTAGTAAATATTTACAAGTATTCGGTACCGTTATATTTTTTAAAATATCTTCTTAATATATTATTCTAGCTTACTTAAACTTTTCCTGTTTATTTTTAGCTTTAAAAGCAAAAAAACCCGACTCAAAGGCCGGATTTTTAATAAATAATATTTAATTATTGCTCTTTATTCTTCAACTTCTACTTTCATTTTCTCTATTAATTTATTAAATCTTTTATTAAAGCCTTCTTGAAACTCTGATACTTTCTGAGCCAGCTGCTGCTTCATTTGAGCGTTCATTCCGTTCTGACCTTCACTTCCATTCTGGGCTGCCGCCAGTGGATTCTGTGACTGCCCCTGTTGTGCCTGCTCTAAATGCTGTTTCACCTGCTCATCCAGCTGCTTTTTCTGTGTCTGATACTGCTGCTGTAAACTCTGAGCCTGAGTAAACTGCTTTTCAAAAAAAGTAGTATTCCCACTTTCTTTTAACGACTCAACTGCGACTACAGCTTCTTTGCGTCTTTTTATCTGCTCAGAAGAATTACGAAGTCCAATTGATTCAATTAACATCAGCTGAGCTTCTTTTAAGTATTCATCTTCTTTATTTTCTAATTCATGCCATAAAGCTTCAGCATCCATTTCTCCCTTAAAAAACGGTGCCATAATTTCTTTCAGTTCTTCTCTAAGTTCTAAAGAATTGAGATCCTTATCACTTTTTCTATAAACTTCATCTGCTCTTTCCATTGCAATTTCATAAGCGCTTTTCATAATTATCAATCCTCCTTAAACAGATCAAAAAATCTATCTTGATATGCATTGAAAACTCCCCAGCGATCAAGTTCCTGTTTTAAGCGGGAAGGGTCTTCATTACCATTTTTAACCATCTCAAACATTTTTTCAATCTCTTCACTGGCTGCAATTGGCAGTCCTTCAAGATTTCTGGTAACTACAGAATATCCTTTGTCATCTGTACTTAAAAATCCTTTTTCCTCATAATCAGGAAGCTGTGATTTATAAGCACTCTTTAACATTAAAGTCTGAATAAATTTCATCAAAGAAACATCCCAAAGTTCATCTACTCCTTTAATAATTACTGTTAAAATACTATCATCTTCATTTATATCTTCTCTTATTTCAGCTTCAGCAGCATCTATTTCTCTGCTGATAGTAAAAGTACTAATTGATTGTTTTTTATAATTCATCTTATAAAGCAACCCGGCCAGATCTGGATTTTCGCGAGCAATAATCTGCATGGCCTTTTTTGCTTCACCACTAAAACCGCTCATGTTCATCATATAATCCGGAGTTAAAAGCTTAGGCTTTTCCCAGGTAATCATCCCTTCTCTCACCTTAGTTTCAGGACCTTCCTCCGGAAATTCGTCCAGATAATATGGCTTGCTGATTACATAGTAATGGAGAGTTGTATCATGCTCTGTAGAAATTAAATCGTCTGGCTCAAGCAATATTTTGGTATTTTCCAGTACTTCTTTAATTCTCTGCTTATCTTTCATTTTAACTCCTCCTCTCAAGCCTCAATCGGAGTTGATTACTCCTAATCTATATAGTTATTATACATTATTTGGAGTAGTGAAGTCAAAAACAATATTTGTGAAATATTTCTTTATAACCAGGTACAAAACGGCCGTTTTGTACCTGGTACCAACATGGTACCAACAACTAACCAAAAAAGACTGAAGTATCGACTCCAGTCTTTTTTATATCTAACTATTTTTTTGAAAGTTAATTAAAGCTTTGCCAATAATTAATGAAAATACAGCAGCTACAATTATTTCTGGTATTCCATTTGTAAAAGCAACTGCCCAGGCAGCACTTGCAGGTAAATAACCTCTGACTACAGCTAAAACCAAAACACCGGCTGTGTTAACAATTGTTCCAACTGCTCCTGCCAGAATTAAAGAAGTACTCTGATTAAAATTCTTAGTGGAGCGATAGGCATAATAAGCAGCAACTCCGATAAATAAACGCGGCAGTACAGCAATGACTGGATCTGCAAAAATCGGATTAGTTGCTCTGATAAAACTAAAAACTCCAAAGATTAAACCAATCAGCAGTCCAACTATCGGTCCTTCAATAATTCCTCCTAAAATAGCCGGCAAATGCATTATTGTTGCATGACCGGCTGCACTGGGCCAGGGAATCAACCCCAGTCCTGTAGCACCTAAAATAATAGAAATAGCCCCCAACATACCAGCAATCACGATCTGTCTTGTCTTGAGTTTTATTTTCTTTTCCTCCCATCCCAGTCCATCGATCCAGGTGGACTAAACTAATTGTATTTAACAGCTTCTTTAGGGTGCAGCTCTTAATTTTAAGATTCCGCCCCAGCTGTTATAGCTATATTATAATAATTATTAGCTTAAATAACAAGTGTTTTAAGAAATTTTTCCTAAAGTCTTTTTATTTAATTTCTTCTTTCAGTCAGCTTTTTTAAATAATTAATAATCATCTCATCAACTTCCATTGCCTTAAAGTGTTCGATCAACTTATCCTGTTTGAAGTAGCGCAGCAGTCTGACCAGATAACTCATCACCTTATTGCGTTTGCTTTCTCGCATCAATTGACGGTGGAAAAGTTCAGTCCCCATCTCATAATAGTTGAGTTTAAGGGCTGCAATTAATCTATAGAAATCTAGATACTCATCATCTAAATATTTTCCGTGCGGAATCTCTGTTAAAATTGGTGCCGGGTCTGCAAATTTCAGTATTGTCTCATAATAGGCAACTGTATCAAAATAACTTTCTACATCAGCATTTTCAACTTTATTTACCAGCTCTTCTTTTTGAGCCTGCTCAAGTTCTGATTGATATTTGAACAATCTTAATTTAGCGTAACTTAAAGCTGGAGTATCAATTTCTGCAGCTTCAACCTCTGTTATAACTTCTTTTAATTCCTGAGTGGTCATCTCTCTTCCCTGATCATAGATCGTCTCATCTCCGTCTAAAGCCGCCAGACTAATAAATAAACGGTTGTTGTAAATATCTTTTTTCTGAATTTGTTGGATCAGCCCAGAATCAATGAGTTCTAATAACCTGTTTAAAAGTAGCTTCTGGTAATTTCTAGATTCTTCATTTTCAATTAACATCATCAAACTTGCCAGCAGATTATCCTCTTCCCCCAGCAGCCCATCAAAGTCTGCCACAAAATCAGCCAGCTCCTCGTCAGCTCCATGCTCAACCAGAAATCTTAAATAATCAGAAGCTACCTGCCAGTTGTGAAAATGTCCATCTTTTCTACTTTTTTCGATGGTGAAAGCAGTTTTAATCTTTGCTTCTGCTTCTTTAAGCTTCCCCTGCTGAGAATCGGCCAGGAATAATAGTCTCAGGTAATCAGGGTTTTTCAGGTGCTCAGCTTCAAGCTCTTCTGCAAAATCAGCAAAATCAGCATATAACTCAGCTGCCAGATAGCGGGCCAGAATATCAAGAGCTATCTGTGAATTTTTTGGAGGCAGATCTTTAATCTCAGCTAATAATTCTCTACCTTCACTCTCGGCTGAACTCATCTTTAAATTATCCAGCTGCTGAAAAACATGGAAAATTTCTGCTGCCTGAGATAGAGCTTCTTTTGTCTTAAACTTTTTATTCTCGGCAAAATTAAATCTTTCCTTGATAAAATCATCTAAAAATGAAATCACGCGCATATGCTTATAATCTTTAAGCTGATCATAATATTTTTCAAAAAGACTTAAAGCACTTACCACATCATCTAAGTCCATTAAGGTCTCCAGACGGAAAACTATCAGCTGTAAATTTTCGGCATCAATCTCCATCGCTCGCGCAATAATATCATTAACCCGCTGAAAGTTCTCACCCTTTTTATAGACTTCAGCCAGGGCAATTAAAAGGGGAATGCTTTCTCCCTTTTCTTCCAGGGCCTGACGCACAAGCTTTTCTGCCTCATCAATCTCTTCCTGATCCAGCATAATATTTACCAGTGGAGAAATAAAGGCTTCATCCAGTTTAGTTCCCATCAGCTGCCAGGCATGTCTTAAATATTTTCCAGCCTCCTGATAGTTATTACTCTGAAGGGTGTAAACAATTAAAGGCAGCAAAAATCTGTGTTCCAGAGGATAATTTTTTGCAGCCTCCTTTAATAAGTCCAGAACAGTTTCTTCAGTTTCAGCTTCTTTAATTTTCTCAAAATATTCATCTACACTTTTATCCGGATTATTCCGAGCACAGCATTTTTTAAACTTCTTACCACTGCCGCAGGGACAGAGCTCATTCCGGCCGATACTGTAGGAACGCACTGTTTCTTTTTCTTGTCTTTGAGCAATACTTTCTTTTAAACCTTTGAGTCTTTTATTCATTTAATTCCCTACCTTTCTTTAAAAAATTAATATTTTTTACATTAATAGAGCTCCATCAAGCTGTGAGGCTTCTGGAGCTCAATCAATTTTTATTCAAATTTAATTATCATCTCCTATAATTATAGCAGATGCAGTCAGTAATTTAAAGTTAAATGATCACTACTCAGCTCTAATTATTTCTTTAATATTTTCAACTAAAAGATCCATATCTTCTTTTTCCACAACTAATGGTGGTAAAAAGCGCAGTGTATGTTCTTTAACTGCATTAATTAAAAATCCGCGTTCAAAAAGCTGATTTGTAATCTCTTTTGCTGATAAACTATCACCAAGCTCGAGGGCCAGCATTAAACCCTTACCTCTTGTTTCAATTAGATTATCATTTGCAGCCACCAGTTTATCCAGTTCAGATCTAAGATAACTGCCCTTTTCCTTAACTGAATCCAAAAAACCGGGCTCCAGCATAATGTCCATCACCTCTGAGGCAGCTCTGGTTGCCAGAGGATTACCACCAAAGGTTGTACCGTGATCTCCAGGCTCAAAAGCCGAAGCAACCTCCTCTTTGGCCATAAAAGCTCCAATTGGAACTCCACCACCTAAGGCTTTGGCCAGCGAAATAATATCTGCCTCCACCCCATAGTTCTGATAGGCAAAAAGCTCACCGGTTCTGCCCATACCACATTGAACCTCATCAAAGATCAGAAGAATATCTTCTTGATCACAGAGTTTGCGGACTCCCTCTAAATATTCCTGTTCAGCTGGATAAATTCCACCTTCACCCTGAATCGGCTCCAGCATAATTGCAGCAGTTTTTTCTGTTACCGCCTCTTTTAAAGCTTCAAGGTCATTAAAAGGAACTGTATAAAACCCCTCTGGCAGTGGAGTAAAGGGTTTTTTGTATTTATCCTGACCGGTTGCTGTAACTGTAGTCATTGTCCGGCCGTGGAAAGATTTATCTGCTGTAATTGTTTCAAACTTATTAGTTCCCTTTTTCTTAAAATATTTGCGGGCCAGCTTTAAGGCACCCTCATTGGCTTCCGAACCACTGTTGGCAAAAAAGACTCGATCATAACAGGAATTCTGACATAACTTCTTTTCCAGCTCAGCCTGGGGCTCTATATAATAGAGGTTAGAACAGTGAATAATTTTATCAATCTGGTCCTTCAGAGCAGCTTTAAATTTCTGATTGCTGTAGCCTAAGGCATTAACACCGATCCCTGCTAAAAAATCGCGATAAACCTTGCCATCCTTACTGTATAATTTGATGCCTTCCGCTTTTTCTACATAAAGCGGATATCTGCCGCTGTAAACATTCATAAAGTGTTTTTGATCCATCTCAACAATCTCTTCTATTTCCATCTTATCAATTCTCCCTTCTCATAATAGAAATAATAAATCAGTAAATAAATTAGTCCCTTCAGAAAATCAGCAATATATTCTGCCAAAGTTGAAACTTTAATCCTTTAAGATCATTGTTCCTACACCCTGATCAGTAAAGATTTCTAAAAGCAGGGGGTGAGCTACAAGTCCATTTAGAATATGGGTTCTAATGACCCCACTCTCCACAGCCTTCATACAGCCCTGAACTTTGGGCAGCATACCTCCCTGAATCTTACCGTCTGCAATCCATTTTTTTATCTCAGAAAATTTAAGCTGAGAAACTCTGCTCTCTGCATCTTCTGCATCATAGCGAATTCCATTAACATCAGTTAGATAAATCAATTTTTCCGCTTTTAAAGAAGCTGCCAGTTCTCCAGCAACACTGTCTGCATTAATATTTAAGCCCTCTCCCTGATCATTAACTCCAACCGGTGCAATTACAGGAATATAACCATCTTCAATTAACTTTTCTACCAGTTCTGGATTAATCTGCTCAACCTCACCCACAAAGCCTAAATCTTTTGCCGGATCAGTAAATTCTTTCTTTTTTGCCCTAATTAAATTACCATCTTTACCGGAAATTCCAACTGCTTTGGCCTCCATCTTATTGATCAAAGCCACTATTTCTTTATTGATCTGAGCTGATAAAACCATTTCCACAATCTCCATAGTTTCTTTGTCTGTAACCCGCAGCCCATCGATAAAGTTGGCTTTGATATTTAAACGGTCTAAAGTTTTATTAATCGCCGGGCCACCACCGTGAACAATAACTGGATTGATTCCGACATATTTAAGCAGAGTAATATCTTCAATCAATTTCCCCTTCAGTTCTGGATCAGCCATGATGCTGCCGCCATACTTGATGACAAAGGTTTTACCAAAAAAGTCTTTAAAATAGGGTAAAGCTTCAATTAACACATTTGCCTTTTCTATTAATTCTTCTATTGTACTCTCCTCCTTGCTGCTAAATACTAATTTTAAGGAAATAAGGCTGTTGATTTAAGTCCGGTATTTTCTGGATAACCAAAAATAACATTCATGTTCTGAACTGCCTGCCCGGCTGCTCCCTTGAGCATATTATCAATCACAGAAACAATAATTAGTCTTTCTGTGCGCTGATCATATTTAAAACCAATCTGAGCAAAGTTTGAACCGGCTACATTTTTGATTTCTGGTAGATCATCAGCCAGAAGCTGTACAAAACCTTCCTGACTGTAAGCCTTTTGATAAAGCTCTAAAATTTCAGCCTCAGAACTACTTTCATTTAAATTAAGATATATTGTTGCTAAAATACCTCTTTTAATTGGAACTAAATGGGGAGTAAATAAAATTTGAGCTCCACCTGATGCAGCAGATAATCGATCTGTTTTAAGGTTTTTTAAATTTGAATCATACTCTCCTGCTAAAAATCGGTTTGCAATATATTCAATTTCTGAACTGTGTCTGTGTACTGCTGGGCTGTAGGCTTTCATTGTGTTATGAGTCTCTGTAAAAAGCAAATTCTCTTTAAGACTGTGACCGGCTCCGCTGACACCTGATTTAGCATCAATAATTATAGAATCAAGTTCTACTTTAGCAAAGTTCAACAGAGGTAAAATTCCAAGCAACGATGCTGTTACATAGCAGCCAGGATTTGCTACCAAATCTGCCTTTTTTATTTTTTCGCGATTTAACTCTACCAGACCATAGACGGCTTTTTCAGCCAGTTCAGGATGCTGATGCTCAACTCCATACCACTTTTCGTAAATATCTAGATCATGGTAGCGAAAATCTCCACTCAAATCAATGATTTTTGTTCCTTTGCCATAAAGCTCTCCCACAATATTCTGCGAAACTCCGTGAGGTAGAGCTGTAAAAACTAAATCACTGGCTTCCACCTCAAATTCTGCCAGAGAACTTAGCTTTTTATCTGCCAGCTTTGAACCCCTAAACTGAGGATAAATATTAACCAGCATCTCCCCAGCACTGCTTTTAGAAACTAAATCTTTGATTTCAACTTCTGGATGCTCGTGTAAGAGCCGCATCAATTCAATCCCGACATAACCAGTAGCTCCAACTATAGAAACTTTAATCATCTGCTCAACTCCTTTAATGCTCAAAGACTACTGAAAAATAATTATAAATTATAAATTATATCTTTGGCTTATTTTATCGCATTAAAGTATTTGAATCAAGCTATTTGCTTAATTTAATGGGATAAAGTAAATAATAAATGTTAAACAATTAATATTAATTCTAAGATGAATGGTCTAAAATTAATATTAGATAAGATTTGAAAAGCTAAAACATTGAAGCAGCTGCAGACAGCAATGAAAGATTATGTTTTCTTTACAGTTTTTACAGTCCAAAAAGCTGAAGAAAATTTTAAATATCTGGGAGTATTCGATACTTTCTTTAATATAAACTGATTATTTGAAATGGTTAAATTTTAGAAATTAATTAACTTCAACTAAAAAAAGATGATAATTAAATTGAAAGGGTGAGTTTATGAAATATTTCAAACTCAAAAATGGAAATGAAATTCCAGCCTTAGGTCTTGGAACTTCTGGCTTAAAAGGGGAAGAATGTACAGAAGTAGTAAAAAAGGCTCTGGAACTCGGTTACAGACAAATAGATACAGCTGATATGTATGGAAATCATCAGGCAGTTGCTAAAGCACTAAATGAATCTGATATTGATCGCGAAAAAATCTTTATCACTTCTAAAATCCAGAGTGAGGATTTAGAATACGGCCAACTTAAAAAAACAGCAGACCGACTTTTAAATGAACTGGATATTGAATATTTTGATCTGCTTTTAATTCACTGGCCCAGCCCAGATATTCCAGTTAAGGAGTCCTTAAAAGCAATGAATGAATTAAAGGAAGCTGGTAAAACTAAAAATGTTGGAGTCAGCAACTTTACAATTCCACTTTTAAAAGAAGCTCTGGCAGCTTATCCTGATCTAATCACAGTCAACCAGGTAGAATTTCATCCGACACTTTATCAAAAAGAACTTTTAGATTTCGCCTTCAAAAATGATGTAATACTGACCGCCTACAGTCCGCTGGCCCAGGGAAAAGTGTTTAAAAATAGTGTCTTAAAGTCACTGGGAGAAAAATATGATAAATCTCCTGCCCAGTTTGCCTTAAGGTGGCTAATTGAAAAAAATATTGTGGCTATTCCCAAAGCAAGTTCTGAAGCTCATCTTCAAAATAATTTAGATGTTTTTGAATGGAACTTTCCAGTAGATGCAGCCCGCGAAATAGAACTTTTAGATCAGAAAAATCGGCTGATTGATCCCGGTTATCCTGATTTTTAATAATAAAGAAATAGCATGGTATATGGGACTGAAAGAACTCTTAAAGAGATAAATATTTTATAATTAATTAAACATTTTTTTAGACGCGATATAAGATAAAATTATGTAGATTATTATTATCAGAAAGGGGTTTCCCCATTTTTTAAAATAGCAAAAACTCAAAGTTATCAACAAGCAAAATTGTGGATAAATTGCTCTTAGAAACTCTTAAAATAGATTATCCACAGATTACGTAAAAAAGGTGAA
>Ga0136557_1000128_pt1 | contig 60139 bp, 52 predicted proteins | sample AntRauTorckE6832_FD_104796 | JGI IMG/M metagenome (GOLD analysis project Ga0136557, IMG submission 104796) | Saline lake microbial communities from Rauer Islands, Antarctica - Metagenome Torckler E6 #832 | ecosystem: Environmental > Aquatic > Non-marine Saline and Alkaline > Saline | place...
ACAGCAGTACAACCATCCGCAACCAGCGCACACGCGCCCGACTACTCAACAGGCTTTCAGACATGGGTATCCCGAATCGATTCCAAAGGGGGGGCCAGAGAAATATCTGATTGAACAACTCATTTAACTGTATCAGTGGCGCTTGGTAATCGCCATGGTGAGACGGGAAATGCAGGTGAGCTTACCCTGTTCATTTTCAAGCCGGATTTCCCATACCTGAGTGGCACTACCAAGATGCAACGGCCTTGCTATGCCGTAAATCCAGCCACTACTGGCCGGGCGAATGTGATTGGCATTGATGTCCAGCCCAACGGCCATCATGCCCTTGTCCCTGACGCACCAGTTTGCGGCCATACTGCCCAGCGTTTCCGCCAGCAGCACAGAAGCGCCCCCATGCAGTATACCGAAAGGCTGAACCGTACGATGATCCACGGGAATGCGCCCTTTGATGTAGTCCTCGCCGATTTCAAGATACTCAATACCCATATAACTGACCGCAGTATTCCTGCTCAGCGCGGTCATTTGCTCGAGATCAGGGGTGGTTGTCCAGATTGCCATGGTGGAAATTCTCCTGAATGAACTTTACCCTCTTATATCTGTCAGGAATTAGCCTATACAGGTTTGACAGTTCGGACCACGCCTTTATAGCGCTTTTTCACGATTAACATGATGAAACAAGAGGGATCTGAAATGAAAAAAACGACCGCCTTTTTTGCTGCTCCGCTGGCGACTGCCTTACTGGCATCCGCTCTGGCCATGCCGGCCGCTGCCCAGATGAGCATTGAAGACCAGATTGAAACGCGCCAGTCCGCCTATCAGTTTGCCGCCTGGAACATGGGCAAGATCAAGGCACAAACCGTGGAGGAATCTGCCGAGTTCGACGCAAAACAGATTGTTGCCGCTGCTAACGCTATTGCCGCTGTCGCCAACTCCGGCATGGGCACTCTGTACAGCCGGGACAGCGCCAACGACCGCGCCGACGACACCCGCCTGAAGCCGAACTTCTTCAATGAGCTGGACAAAGTCCAGGACATCGCCATGAGCTTCGCAAAAGAATCCGGGAAGCTGCAGGAAGTCGCTGAAAGCGGCGACAAAGCGGCTATAGCCAAGCAATTCGCCAAGGTTGGCGATACCTGCAAGGCATGTCACGACGATTTCCGCGCCGAGTAATCAGCGCGGAAATCTTCACCAGCCCAGATCCTGGGTTGGTGGCGGTGGCGGCACAAGGCCGCCATTCGCTACCCAGACGATGGCCACCGAAACGGCCACTGCAATTACGAACACGATCCAGCCACCGCCCCTGGCATCCGCTGCCTGTTCATCCGCCACGGTCTTACGCCCGGTTACCATTGGCCGCACCAGATTGTCTTTTTTGACACCGGCATAATAGAGCACTGCCAGCACATGCAGCGCTACCAGCCCGTACAGATACCATTCCGCCTGTCGGTGCCAGCCACTCAGGGTGTCGCTCCAGCCGGAAGAAACCAGCCGGTACAGAGGGCCATTGAAGGCAATATCATCGTTGGCGAACAGGCCGGTAACCGCCTGAAAGCCGAACACCCCCATCAAAGCAAGCACAGACAACGCACCCAATGGATTGTGGCCAACACCCTGCCACTGGCCACGCAGGTAAGACACAACCGCGCCAGGACCACGCACAAACTGCCTGAACCGGGCGTAGGTGGGGCCAGCAAAGCCCCAAAGCAGACGGAAGCTGAGCAGGCCGATAACCACAAGGCCGAAGCGTTCGTGCCACGCCATCCAGCTCCCCCCCATCTTGGTGGTAGCCACAGAGCCAACCACAGCCAGAACCAGCAGCCAATGAAACAGGCGGGTCGGCAGGTCCCACAGGCGGATCGTTGTCATATCAAGTCCCTTTCCCTTTAGATTGCAAAGGATAGCTGACAACGATAAGCAAGCGAAGTTCCAAATGCCCATAACAGGTTCCGCCAAACCGGCAGGATCAGTTAACGGTCTGCCCCATATATTCCTGCACCAGGCTCTCCATCAGACCTTCGCGCTCAACCTGTTCAAGGACTTCGATAAGTTCATCAGCACAGGACATGACCTGAGACTTGTTCGAGACTGCAATCCACGATGATTTCCCGGGAACAGAAAAGGGCGAAACTTCCGCTTGTGGCACCAGGTTCCTGGCAGCGGCCAGGCCGGCGAACTCCGGTGCCACAACAACATCCACGCGGCCTTTTTCCAGCATCATCATCAGGTTTCTGTATCTGGGCGCAGTCTGCTTGTTCAACTTTTCATCCTGGTCAAACCGTTCGAAATACGTTGCGCCTTCCAGTACCCCAACGGCTTTACCGTACAGGTCGCTGTACCGGTCAATGCGGTTTTCCTCATCCAGATAGAAAAACAGACGCTTCTCCGGTGGAAACGCCGGCGCCACATAGGTCATGAAGTCCTGGCGACTCTCCACCTTCACCGGCCCCAGCATGATATCCACCTCTCCTTCACGCATGAGCATCAGAATACGGCGGAACGGCACTTCTTTATAAACCACCTGCCAGTCCAGGCGTTCGGCAATTTCGTTAAAAATATCCAGATACAGACCGGACTGTGTCTGGGCATTCACTATCCGGTAGGGCGGTGAATGGTCGACACCCACGGTCACCGTGAACGGCGAATCCGTGATGTTATCACCCTGCGCCCCGGCCGTGATCGAAAACGCCACCAGCAAGGTAAAAAAACACGCTTGCCCGAACAGATATTTCATCAGAATTCCAGTTCCCAACATTCTATATACTTCAATTCTCAGTATAGCGCTTATAAACATCCATGCTCCGGATTTGCGCGTAACCCCCATTGAAATCATGACAAACCAACACAACCTGTTCTTACAGGCAGTTGAAAACCACATTCCAGACTCCCGACAGGAGGGTCGAAACTATGAAAATACTGATGGTTCTGACGTCGCACGACCAGATGGGGGACACCGGCCACAAGACCGGCTTCTGGCTGGAAGAATTTACTGCGCCATTTTATGTGTTCAAAGACGCCGGCGCGGATATTACTGTGGCTTCACCCAAAGGCGGCCAACCACCGGTAGACCCAAACAGTGAAGCCGACGACGCGCTCACCGACACCACCCGCCGCTTCAACCAGGACTCACATGCCAAAGAAATGCTGGCAAGCACCAAGAAGCTGGCCGATGTGGAGATGAACCAGTACGACGCCATCTTTTACCCGGGCGGTCACGGGCCACTGTGGGATCTGGCCAATGATGACAAGTCAGCAGAGCTTATCAAGACCGCTTATGAACAGGACAAGGTAATCGGCGCAGTCTGCCATGCGCCGGGTGTGTTCAAGAACGTGTTCATCAAACCCGGGCAGAATATTGTTGGCGGTCGGGAAGTCACCGGCTTCACCAATACCGAGGAAGAAGCCGTGCAGCTCACCAATGTTGTGCCCTTCCTGCTCGAGGATATGCTGAAGGAAAACAACGCCCGCTACAGCCGCGGAGAGGACTGGGCCCCACACATCGTGGTGGATGGCAAGTTGATCACCGGCCAGAATCCGGCCTCTTCGGAGGGGGCAGCGAAAGCCGTTCTGCAGACCCTGCAAGACGGCTGATAGCTTGACCTCAATACAAGGTCGGGATTGGACAGATCCTTTGTCTGATCCCGACCTCATTTTTCCTGCCCCGATCCCCGATTAAACTTGAGTTACTCTCGCTAGCGACCTCTTGTATCTGTGCTAACGTTTTGGGGAACACCTCAAAAAACTGGCCACTCCCATGAGCAATCCCAAACACACCCTCTTCTGGATGACGCTTTTCCTTGGCGTGGTCGCTATTGTCGGCGCCCTGATCCACCAGCCCCTGACCTCGGCTTTCATGGCGAACTGGGTCTTTAATCTTCTGATTCTCGGGGTTTTGCTCATCGGCATTGGCCTGACCTATCGCCAGGTGTTTGTTTTATTTCCAGAAATGAAGTGGATTGCCCAGTTCCGAACGGGCAATGCCGGTCTCTCGGTGGTTCAGGAGCCCCGCCTGCTGAAGCCGCTGGCCAGACAACTTGGGGAGGATGCCACGAAGGACCGTTTTACCCTGTCCACACTCTCCTTACGCACTGTGCTGGACGGCATTCATTCCCGCATGGATGAACAAAGGGAAATCACACGGTACTTCATCAGTCTTCTGGTATTTCTCGGGTTGCTGGGTACCTTCTGGGGGCTGCTGGGCACGATCAACTCTGTGGGTCAGGTCATCACCGGTCTGGACATGAGCCAGGAAGATTTCAGCAAGGTCTTTGCGGAGCTCCAGGAAGGCCTGCTGACGCCGCTTGAGGGCATGGGCACCGCATTCAGCTCCTCGCTTTTCGGCCTTGGCGGATCACTGATTCTCGGTTTTCTCGACATCCAGGCCGGCCATGCCCAGAACCGGTTCTATGACGGGCTCGAAGAATGGCTGACCGGTGTTACCAATCTGGTCGACCGGGTGGATGACGGGACTGACCCGTCATGATCGGATCCAGGCGCCGCAGCCGAAGCACTATCAACGTCTGGCCGGGCTATGTCGATGCCCTGTCGGCATTGTTGATGCTGGTAATTTTCATGTTGCTGGTTTATGTGGTCAGCCAGCTTTACCTGTCCCAGACCCTGTCTGACCGTGATGCCCAGCTTGTCCGCCTGAACACCCAGCTGAACGAACTTTCCGAACTGCTTGGCCTGGAACAAGAAAAAACCGACGCACTGGAAACACGGATGGCCGACCTTCAGGATAGCTACAGCGCCAGCCTGAATCGAAATGAGCAAATGCAAAACCGCCTGGAATCGACCCGCGAGCAGTTGATGCGGCAGACGGCTATTGCCGACGCCCGCGCCGGGCGACTGGCAAGCCTGGAAGAGTCCATCGACGAGAAAGATGAGATGTCAGCGAGCCAGCAGGCAATGATACTCCGCCTGTCCAATCAGATCGCCTCGTTGCGGGAACAGCTGAGGCAGATTGCCTCAGCGCTGGAACTGCAGGAACAGTTAACCGCGGAAAAAGAGGAAGCGCTGGCAAACGTCAGCCAACGGCTGAACACCCTGCTGGCGGAAAGAGTTAATCAACTCAAACAATACCAGTCTGAATTCTTTGCCCGGCTCCGGAATATTCTGGCCGGCAACGAAAATGTCCGGGTGGTGGGCGACCGTTTCCTGCTGCCTTCGGAGTTGCTGTTTGCCTCGGGTTCCGCACAGCTTGGCACAAATGGCCAGAGGGAACTGGACAAGTTGGCGGGCGTACTACTGGATGTGGTTGAGCGCATTCCGGAGGACATCGACTGGATCCTGCGGATCGACGGCCACACCGATGTCATTCCGATCAATACTCCCCAGTTTCCCTCAAACTGGGAACTTTCTACGGCCCGCGCGGTAGCAGTGGTCCGCTATCTGGCTGACCAGGGCGTGCCTGAGAGGCGCATGGCCGCTGCAGGCTTCGGTGAATTTTTCCCGGTAGCGGAGGGAACCTCGCCCGAAGCACTGCAAAGAAATCGACGAATAGAGCTCAAATTGACGGACCGTTGAGTCCGTCCAACCGTCGAACCGTCAGAAATGAATCACTGAGCGAATGCTTTTGCCTTCGTGCATCAGATCAAACGCCTTGTTGATGTCTTCCAGTGGCATTTCATGGGTGATGAATACATCCAGCGGGATTTCACCGGATTCCGCCTTTTCCACGTATGACGGCAACTCGGTACGGCCCTTCACACCACCAAAGGCAGAACCGCGCCAGACTCGACCGGTTACCAGCTGGAACGGACGGGTGCTGATTTCTTCACCGGCACCCGCCACACCAATGATGATGGATTCACCCCAGCCTTTGTGACAAGCCTCAAGTGCAGCCCGCATCAGCTGCACATTGCCCACACACTCGAAGGTGTAATCGGCACCGCCATCGGTCATCTCAACGATCACTTCCTGGATTGGCTTGTCGTAATCGTTCGGGTTTACAACATCAGTGGCACCCAGATCTTTGGCGATGTCGAACTTGGAAGGATTGATATCCACACCAATAATACGCCCGGCTTTGGCCATTTTGGCGCCAATGATGGCGGCCAGCCCGATGCCACCGAGACCGAAAATGGCCACGGTGGCGCCCTCTTCAACCTTGGCGGTGTTCAGAACCGCACCGATGCCGGTGGTAACACCGCAACCCAGCAGGCAAACCTTATCGAGAGGCGCCTCCTTGGGGATTTTGGCCAGAGATATTTCCGGCAGCACGGTGTACTCGGAAAACGTGGAGCAACCCATGTAGTGATACAGCGGCTGGCCGTTGTAGGAAAAACGGGAGCTGCCGTCCGGCATCACCCCCTTGCCCTGAGTCGCCCGCACCGCACCACACAGGTTGGTCTTGCCAGAGGTGCAGAACTTACACTCACCGCACTCGGCGGTGTAGAGCGGAATCACATGATCGCCCACTTCCAGATTTTTCACGCCGGAGCCAACGGCCTCCACAATGCCACCGCCTTCATGACCCAGAATTGTCGGAAACAGGCCTTCGGGATCGGCCCCCGAGAGCGTGTAGGCATCGGTGTGGCAAACACCAGTGGCAACGATGCGCACCAGAACCTCACCCTCCTGCGGCGGAGCAACATCAACTTCAACGATTTCGAGCGGCTTGTTGGCTTCAAACGCCACCGCGGCACGGGATTTAATCACTGGCAGGCTCCTATGGATCGGTTGGGAATGTCGTCTTTTTCGGATTCAGGGTGTTCTGACAACCGTCCTATTTTAGCAAACATGACCTCAAACAGCCCCCCGCCAGCGTCGATATCACTGAAATCATCCTGCGGACTTGTGACGAACTGTTTCTCAGCTTAAGTCGTATACACCCCACTAACCCATAACGTTCGGGGGGCACTTTTCGTTGCATACACTTTACTGGTTTACACGTGATCTTCGCCTGCATGACAACCCAGCCCTGCTGGCTGCCTCGAAAGCCGACGCACTGTTATGCGTATACGTGGTGGATCCCCGCTGGTTCGAGGCCGGGCCGCTGCAAAGCAAGGCCATGGGTGATCATCGCTGGCGATTTCTATGGCAAAGCCTGATGGCGCTGGAGCAAAGCCTGCGACCACTGGGCCAGCGCCTGCACATAGCCTTTGGCGAGCCAGAGACAGTGATCCCGCAACTGGTGCATGCCCACCGCATTGGCCAGGTTATGCGCTCCCGATTACCCGGCACTCAGGAAGCCAACCAATGGCAGGCAATCAAGGACTCCTTACCGGCTACTCGGTTCCAGCAGTTCGAAACGCTAAGCCTGTTTACGGAAGGCTCGCTGCCCATGCCTTTACAGGAGCTGCCGGACACCTTTTCTCAATTCAGGAAACGAGTGGAGAAAACTGGAGAACGCGGCTCTTTCGAACGCCTGAGGGTCCGCACTCTGACGGCGCTCCCTCCACCGCCGGGTTTTCCAGACGATAACCGGGGCGACTGCCCGCCCATCCCCGACCCGGTGCATCCAGTGACGTTTATCGGTGGCGAAGCGGCCGGGCTCGATCGCCTGAACGAATTCCTTTACGTGAGCCACAGCATTGATGGTTACAAGCAAACCCGCAACGCACTGGATAGTTTGAATGCTTCGTCCAAACTCTCACTCTGGCTGGCCAATGGCTGCCTGTCGGTGCGGGAAGTGGCAGAAACCATCCGCGAATACGAAGCTACCGAAACCGAAAATGAGTCCACCTATTGGCTCTGGTTTGAGCTACTCTGGCGGGAATATTTCTATTGGTACGCCCTCAGGCATGGCGCCAATCTATTCTGCCGTGATGGCGTGCAACGCAAGCGCCGTCATAGCACCTTCTACGCCCAGCGATTCAAGGCCTGGTGCCATGGCAACACCGAATACCCGATTGTGAACGCGGCTATGAACCAGCTTCGTGAAACCGGCTATATCAGCAATCGGGCCCGGCAACTGGTCGCCAGTTGTTTCATCAACGAGCTGGGCCTGGATTGGCGTTATGGTGCAGCGTGGTTTGAAGAGCAACTCATCGACTATGATGTGGCAAGTAACTACGGCAACTGGCAATACCTGGCTGGCGTCGGAGCGGACCCCAGAGGACTGAGGCGTTTCAACCTCGAAAAACAGGCGCACCAGTACGACCCGGCGGAAACATTCATCGATCGCTGGGGCGGACACGCGGAGCAACCGGTAGGCTTACACACCGTGGATGCGGCAGACTGGCCCCTGCAGTAAAAGGCAAATCGCCATGACAAATATGACGGACAACCGAAACACCATCGCAGCAAGGGAGGCCTTGGCCCGCGTCATCGATATCAGCTCGCCCGCAACCCTCCTCAGCTGCGGCACACTGGCCACCGAAATGTCTCAACTCTGGCAGGGTCACCAGAAAGGTGTGGAGGTTCAGACACTGGACCCAGCCGCAGCCAACGCGGGTCTGAACCTGGACAGGGTGGCAGACCTGGCACTGGTTACCGATACCCTCGAACACCTACCCCACCGCGAGGGCGTCCTGCTTCTGGGCCAACTCAGAAACTACGGCACTCATCAGATTGCCGTTCTGGTGGGCGAAACCCGGGGCTGGGCCTTTAACGATTTCATCGGACTTGGCTTTCGCCGCCATTCCGAGCTGGGGACTGATAGCAGCGCACTCACTCTGTATACCTACAACCTGGACACCTACAACTTCAAACGTGCCTGGAACAATCCGAAAAACTGGGCCAATCCGCAAATGTGGGGGAAAGCCTGGTGGTGAACCGTTAGCGCCAGACTGTTGGCAACATCAGCGGCCATACGAGATCATGGTCGCCCACGCCTCACGCAAGCAAGAGAACCTGTTTATGGCCCTGTTCAGCCAGAAAAATGCCGAAAAGCAGTTAAAGGCGGAAGCCAAAAAAATCCATCGGGCGGACCTCAAAAAGTTGCTGGAACGCCAGCGTGACATCGAAAAGAAAGTGAAAGGCAGCGGCAAGCTCAAACGATTCGGCGCAGACGTTCGGCTGATGTTTGCCTTGGTCCGGGATTACTGGCAAGGCCGCTACCGCGCGGTACCCTGGAAAAGCATTGCGGCCATAGCCGGCGCGCTGTTGTACGTAATGAATCCGCTGGACCTCATTCCCGACCTGATCATGGGCATTGGTTTTCTGGACGACGCCGGGGTAGTAGCCCTTTGCCTGAAGCTGGTAGAAGCCGATCTGCACCGCTATGCGGCCTGGAAAGAGATCAAGAACGATCATTACGAAACGTAACATAAATTGATCATCCCTTGCGCAACGGGTATTCTTTCCACCCTTAAACACCAACAAAGCACCCTGACGGAGTAGCCGTGGATTTCGCCACCCTCATTGGCCTGGCAGGCGCCATTCTTCTGATCGCTTCAGCGGTTATTCTTGGCACCTCACCACTTGTTTTCATTAACCCCTCCTCACTATTGATCGTAGTCGGCGGTACGCTGTTTGTGGTGTTGTCGAAGTTCAGTTTCCGGCAATTTCTGGGAGCCTTCAAAGCCGCAGCCAGGGCTTTCAAGTTCAAGCTTCCCGAAACTCAGGACAGTATCAATGAGCTGGTCGAAGTCGCTCAGATTGCCCGAAAAGAGGGCGTATTGGGCCTGGAACAGAGAGAGGTGAATTCACCCTTTCTTTCACAGGGCATACAGATGCTCGTAGACGGGCAAACTGCAGGCACCATTCAGCAGCTGCTCTCGAAAGAGCGGCTAATGACTCTGGACCACAATCGTTCGGGGGCCAAGGTATTTACCGCCATGGGCGACGTTGCCCCCGCCATGGGCATGATCGGCACCCTGATTGGCCTGGTGCAGATGCTTTCCAACATGGAAGACCCGAAATCGATCGGTCCAGCCATGGCGGTAGCTCTGCTGACAACGCTTTATGGCGCGATGATTGCCACCATGATCGCGAACCCGATTGCTGACAAACTGTCTCTGAGAATGACGGAGGAAGCCCGCATGCAATCGCTGTATATCGATGCGCTGGTCGCCATCCAGGAGGGTACAAACCCCCGGATCATTGAGCAAATGCTGTCCAGCTACCTGCCCCCCGGCGAGCGGGAGAAAAATAACGACGCAGAAACGGCCGCCGGATAAATCATGGAAGAATTACCGGAAGAGGAAAAACCAGGCATACCAGCGTGGGTTGTTACTTTCGCCGACCTCATGTCACTGCTGATGTGCTTTTTCGTATTGCTGCTTTCCTTCTCTGAGCTCGACGCCCAGAAATTCAAACAGATTGCCGGTGAGATGGCGAAAGCCTTCGGCGTGCAGCGGGACGTACCGGCGCTGGAGATTCCGGAAGGCACCAGTCCGATCTTTGACAAGTTTTCGCCGGCACCACCGGAACCGACGGTCGTGAACGAGGTCAGGCAGTCAAAAAGCGAGGACGAACCCGAGCTGGAAACCCTGAAAAGCCCGGAAGAGAAAGCGGTACAGGAGCAGATCCAGGAGAAAGTGGACGCCAACATGGCGGAAATTCTGGAAGTACTAAAGCCAGCCATTGAGGAAGGCAGAATCAATGTCTCCGAAGATCAGCGACGGATTATTATCCGGATCGAAGAAAAGGGCTCCTTTCCCTCAGGCTCGGCACAGTTAACCTACGACTTCGAAGGCCTGCTGCTGGAAATGGCCGAAGTCCTGGCCGACATGCCTGGTGAACTGGCCATCGAGGGCCACACCGATAACGTTCCTATTCGCACAAATCGCTTTTACAGTAACTGGGATCTGTCCGCCGCCCGGGCTGCCGCCGTTGCCAACACTCTTCTGGCGCGGGGAGAGGTCAGTGCGGACCGGCTACGGGTAACCGGCCTGGCCGACACCGAACCACTGGTACCCAATACCCGCCCGGAAAATCAGGCACAAAACCGACGGGTCGAGATCATCGTCGATCTTGCCGGCCCTCTGGAGGAAGAAGAAGTCCGGCTTCGCGAGATGATGAATGAACGTCAGCAGGACAACGAGCCGGAAGCCATCATTGATGTGACTGACGAGCCTGGCAACATCTCCGGCGAACTTACCTGGTAAGCCGCCGGCGGCTTCTCAATCTCCGAGAGGCTCAGCATGTTTTCCGTGACGCTGTGCCTGCCATTCCCGGACATTTTCCAGCCAGCTCAACAGTGCAGGAATCACCAGCAGCACCAGGAACGTGGAGAGCCCCAGCCCGAAGGCAATCGAGGTTGCCATGGGAATCAGGAACTGCGCCTGCAGGGAGGTTTCAAACAACAAAGGCAGCAGACCACCGATGGTCGTGAGAGACGTGAGTAACACCGCCCTCACCCGCTGAACTGCGGCTTCATTCAGGGCATCGGTAATACCCAGACCCTTCTGACGCTGCTGATTGTAGAATGACACCAGAATAATGGCGTTGTTCACCACAATTCCGGAGAGGCCGAACAGGCCAAACAGGGACAGAATCGTCAGCTGAAGCCCCATCAGCCAGTGCCCAAGCAAGGCCCCAACCAGTGCAAACGGAATAATAGCCATGACGATCAACGGCAGGCTCCAGGAAGCAAACACCCACGCCAGCACCACGTACATCAATGCCAGACCGATCATGAGCCCGGTTTTCATATCCTCCATGGTTTCGCGCTGGTCGGCGGAGCGGCCTTCAAAGCTGTAGCGCACACCGTAACGGCTGGCAATGTCGGGTAAGGCATCGGCCTCCAGGCTCTCCAGAATCTGGTCGGTCGTGGCAACGTTTGTGTTCAGCGACGACGTCACTTCCACTGCCAGGCTGCCATCCGCATGGCGTAACGCCTGAAAGCCCTGGCGGTGGTCCAGGTTCATCACCTGGGTCAGCGGTACAAAGCGGCCATCGGGAATGCGGACGGTCATCCGCTCCAGCGTGGAATAACGTTCCCGCTGCTCTTGTGGCAACTGAACCCGCACTTCCATTTCATCCCGGCCGTCCTGGTAAATCTGGGCGATACGGCCATCAAAAGCGGACCGTAGCTGCTGGCCAAGATCGGCCGTGGTCAGCCCAAGTGCTTCGCCATAGGGACTGACCTGGTATATCAGCTGCTCGCGTCCCCAGGGCATATCGTCTTCCACGTCCAGCACACCGGGTAACGTACCCAGAGCCTGGCCCAGTTCATCGGCAGCCTGCTTCAGATCTTCTGCATTGTCCCCGGTCAGGCGCACATTAACGTCCCTGCCCGGAGGGCCTGACTGGCGTTCATTGATATTCAGGGAATCCAGCCCCGCCGGCAGGTTCATCCGCTTGCGCCATTCAGAAATGAAATCGACATTGCGCACAGAGCGCTGATCCGAAGGCACCAGCTCGACCAGAATGGAACCCAGCTCGTCATCGTTGCGAGAGCTGCCTTCAGACCCTTGGGTCGCACCATAGGTAGTCACGGCATGCAGAATGAGATCGCCACCCAACGCCTCTTCCGTTTCATTCAGGGATTGCTGCATCTGCCCCATGAAATCGGCCACGGTGCGCTTGTTGGTGCCGGCAACAAAGCTGGCATTGGCGTAAAGGACCGACGGCTCCGGCGTCGGGAAAAAGTTGAATCCAAGGCGACCACCCGCCAGCAGACCTGTGGTGACAATGGCCAGAGCCACCGCCGTCGCCACGGTGGCTCCCCGGTGCTTGAGGCTGTAACGGGAAAAACGCCGGAATGCCCCCTCGCGGAAAGCATCAAAACGATGCTCAAACCCCTGCCGTAGCCGGCTGACCGGATTGGTTCGGGGGGCTTTCTCCGGTTCAGGTTCGCCCTTTTTCTTTGTCTTCTTGATAAAAGCTGAACGCAGGTGAACTGGCAGCACTATAAAGCACTCCAGCAACGAGGCCACCAGTACACAAATCATCACCAGAGGGATGTCGCCAAGAATGTTGCCAATAATGCCACCCACCACCAGCAATGGCATGAACGCCGCCACCGTGGTGAGAGACGACGCCAGAACCGGCCACACCATTCGCTTTGCGGCACCTTCGGCCGCGTAAATCGACTGTTCCCCCATCCGGGCGTGGGCATCGGCATCTTCGCCCACCACGATGGCGTCATCAACAATCACCCCCAGCGCCATGATCAGGGCGAACAGCGAAATCATGTTGATGGAACCACCCACCAGCCAGAGCACCGCCATAGCGGCCAGGAAAGCGGTAGGGATGCCAATCGCGACCCAGGCGGCCACACGGCCCGGCAGAAAGAGATACAACAGTGCAATCACCAGCACCAGCCCACCCAGACCGTTATTCACCAGCAGGGAGATCCGGTCTTCCAGCAATTGCCAGGTCTGATCGTACACTTCCAGGTCGATGGTTGGAGGCAGGGTCGGACGGGTGTCTGCCAGCCAGCTTTCCAACACTTTTGCCGCCGCCAGGGAGTTGCCGTTTTCCGACCGCTGGAGCTGCATCTCCACCGCCGGCATGCCTTTGTTGGTCATGACCGTCTGGTTGTCCCGGGCTTCCTGCCGGATGATCGCCACATCGCCCAGCTGCATACGGATACGATCACCACTGAGTACCGGAAGGGTCTCGAATGCCTGCGGGCTGCGCCGCTGTTCCACCGAGCGTAACTCGCGGGTGGCATCCTGCTGGGCCATCATGCCAGCCGGTAGATCCCGGGACAGCGACGCCACCCGGTCGGCAATCTGGTCCAGCGACAGGCCCAGTGTTTCCAGTCGCTCAGCGGGAACATCAATGCTGATCTGTTGCTCCGGCAGACCCCGGATGTTGATCCGGTCGATGCCCCGGTCCAGCAATTCATCCTCGAAGCGGTGCACTATCTGTCGCAGTTCGCTTCGGTCAACGTCGCCATACAACAACAACCGGGCCACCGGCTCATAACGCTCCACCCGGGTCACCTGAGGCTCCTCGGCATCGCCGGGCAGATTGTTGAATTCGTCTACCTGCTGGCGCACATCGTCGACCGCCTGGATCGGGTCGGTGCCTTCGTGAAATTCCAGGCTGATTGATGAAACACTCTGGGCCGAGGTGGAGGTCATCTTTTTCAGACCATCAACACTGCGCAATCGCTGCTCGAGCGGATCGGTAATGCCGCGTTCCACGTCTTCTGCGGAAGCGCCGCTCCAGACCACACGTACACTGACCACATCCAGAGCAAAGGTGGGAAAGAACTGGATGTTCATGCGGGTGAGTGCCAGCACGCCGCCAAGCAGCATCACCAGCATCACCAGATTACCGGCGACCCGATGGTGAACAAAAAAGCCGATCACGCCTTTCTTGCGATTCATGACGCCGGCTCCCCGGCCGCGCGGGCTTCCTCAACCTTCAGACCGGTAACGGCGTTGGGCAGATGGGTGGTAATCAGACGCATGCCGGACTTGAGTTGGTCGCTGGCAATCAGCAGGTGGCGCTCTCCGTTTTCGCTCCTGGCTTCTCCGATCCGTTGCACGGGCACCCGCTGCATCCGGCTGTCATCGGTCATGATGTATACACTGTCGGCGCCGTAAATCGCACTGAACGGAATGGCCACGGTGTTTTCCCGGGCCGGTCGTTCCAGAGTCAGAGTCTGCAGCGCCCCCGGGCGCAATCCCCGGGGTTCGTTCAGCAATTCAAGCACGGCTTCGGTGCCGGCCGGGTCCGACAAACCCGCAAAACGGCTCAACACAAACGTCCGGCTGCCATCTTCGGCCTGTGCCGTCAGTGTTTCACCGCGCTCAAGGGCAGCAATCAGTTCTGACTGGAATACCTGTGGCACCCTGGCCCGCACTTCCAGCCCGTCTACCGGATAGAGCGAAAACAATGCCTGGTTTGGCGATACCCGATCCCCCACTGCCACCTGCACATCGGTGACCATGCCATCAAACGGTGCCTGCACCCGTGCCCGTTCACTGTCCAGCTCGATGGCGGACAGGTTAGCCCGGGCCTGGCTGAGTTTGGCCTCAAGGCTTTGCAACCGGGCGGGATGCTCATCAATAGCACGTTCACGGGTGGTTACGGTCAGCTCGGCCCGGGCGAGGGCATCGGTGGCCACTTCCAGATTCTCCCGGGAGGCCAGATTGCGCTCGACCAGAGAGCGTACCCGTTCATGCTGGCGTCTGGCGTTTTCCAGAATGGCCTTTTCACTTTTCAGAGCCTTCCGATCATTCTGATAACGCACCTCTTCAGAACGGATCTGCGCCTCAAGATCAGCCACCTGGGAACGGGCCTGCGCCAATACCGGCTGGATGTCCGCCTCATCCAGGGCAAGCAACAGTTGCCCCTTCTTTACCCGCACGCCTTCACTGACCGACTTTTCAGCTATCCGACCAGCCAGGCTGGCTGTGATGGCCTGCGTTTCAGGTGCGACCACTTCCCCGTAAAGCGGCAAAACCGGCACTCGGGTTGCCAGCTCGACTTCCTGTACCGCTACCCGCCAGCTGCGCTCAGTGGCAGTGACTTCGGCCGGTTCAGGGCTGGTCATCTTGAGCAGCACAAATGCCGCAATACCGGCAACAATAATCAGCAGGGGCAGAATTTTTCTGATCATGGACAATTAAAGCTCTGATTGGTTGGAGATGTGATGCAACGCTGAATTACTATACAATTGGCAACTATTTTCAGATTAGCCCGACTAACAACCACAAACCTCAGGATCCGCCTGGATGGAAAACAGTCACGACACTCTGGCGAACGTCACCCTGCTTAACGTTTTCCTGGTTTGCCTGGTCGTGGTAATTCATAACGAAGCACTGATGCGCATGAGTACCATGCTTCCCAAGATGCATCGCAGCCATCATTTCCGTCTGACCTTTTCCGTACTGGGTTGCCTGACCGCCCACGCCCTGCAGGTCTGGATTTTCGCCACCGCCTTTTATTTTATGCACCACGCCGAAGGCTGGGGCCACCTGGCCGGTAACTTCAGCGGTACTTTGCTGGATGCCGTTTATTTCTCTTTCACGACCTTCACCACTCTGGGCTACGGCGACATCGAAGCCCTGGGCCAGCTCCGGTATCTTACCGGCATAGAGGCGCTTACCGGCTTTTTGTTGATTACCTGGAGCGCCTCCTTCCTGTTTCTGGAGATGCAGCGTTACTGGCCAACCCGATAAACGTGGGGTTTACACCCATTTGCAGCGGGCGAGCGTGTAATACAGCAGCGGCACTACGATGACAGTAAACAGTGTAGACATCGCCAGGCCAAAGATCAGGGAAATGGCCAGCCCGTTGAAGATCGGGTCACTGAGAATAAAGTAGGCCCCCACGACGGCCGAAATCGCCGTCAATGCAATAGGCTTGACCCTCACGGCGCCGGCCAGCACCACGGCCTTCTCCAACGCCATGCCTTCATCAAGCAACTGCCGTATAAACACCACCAGAAGGATAGAGTTACGCACAATAATGCCGGCCAGGGCAATCATGCCGATCATGCTGGTTGCGGTGAATTCCTTACCCAACAACGCATGCCCGGGCATGATGCCGATCAGGGTCAAGGGAATGGGCGCCATGATCACCAGCGGCAGGATATAGGAGCGGAACTGGGCCACCAGCAGCACGAAGATCATGAACACGCCCACGCTGTAGGCGGCGCCCATGTCGCGGAAGGTCTCATAGGTTATCTGCCACTCACCGTCCCACTTCAGCGTGCCTTTTTCCGGTAGCGGCGGCTGCTGGATAAAAAACTGCTCCGGCGCCTGCACCTGCTGTTTCAGCAGATCCACCATGCGGAACATGCCATAAAGCGGGGAATCGATATCCCCGGCCATGTCCGCTGTCACGTAGGTAACCGGCAACAGATCTTTGTGATGAATGGCGCCCATCCAGTCGGCCTCGCGAACCTCGGCAATGCTGGCCAGTGGTACCAGCTCGCCACTGCGACTGCGGATCTTGATCGACAACAAGGCCGACGGCTGGGCCTTGTCGCCCTCGCCCAGTATGACGCGAATCGGCACCGGATATTTGGCCTGATCATCGTGCAGATAGCTCACGCCTCTGCCTCCTAATGCAGTCTGTAATGTGCTGACCACCTGAGCCTGGGAGACACCCAGGCGCGCTGCCCGCGCGCGATCCACCACCACTTCCCACTGCCGGGTGGGAGCTTCCAGAGTGGTGTCTATATCCACCAGGCCCTCAACGCGGGTCATGTCATCGGCGATCAGGTTCGCCAGTTCGGCACGCCGGAAGGCATCGGCGGCGTAGACCTCTGCCACCAGCGGTGCCATCACTGGCGGCCCTGGAGGCACTTCCACAATTTTCACTTTCGCATTGTGTTTATCGGCAATCTCTGTGAGCGGGCCCCGAATGCTCTGAGCAATGTTGTGAGAGGGCCGAGCACGTTGCTCCGCACTCGCCAGGTTGACCTGAATATCGCCCTGGTAGGGCTCACCACGCAGGTAATACTGGCGAACCAGACCGTTGAAGTTGATCGGCGATGCCGTACCGGCATAGGCCTGCCAGTCAGAGACTTCGTCTACCGTTTCCAGGTGGTGGCCCATTTCTGTCAGCACCCGCTGGGTCTGTTCCATGGGCGTACGCTCGGGCATGTCCAAAACCACCTGCAGTTCGGACTTGTTGTCGAACGGCAGCATTTTCAGAATCACCGCCAGAAATACCGGCAACGAAGCAGCGGCAAGGGTAAGGCCGACCACACCCAGACCCAGAAAGCGACGGCGCCAGGGATGCTCACCCAGGAACGGCCCCAGCACACCATTGAACAGCTTCAGGGCCTTGGGATTCACGCCATCGGCCGAGCTGGTCGCCTCGGCGCTGTTCTCCTGGTCTTCTTTGCCTTGTTCGGCCTCATTGCCCTCAATGGCATCGCCTTTTTTATGTTTAAGCAGCCGGAATGCCAGCCAGGGCGCCACCACAAAAGCCACAATCTGGGACATCACCATGCCGGCGGAGGCGTTGATCGGAATCGGGCTCATATAAGGGCCCATCAGCCCGGACACGAAGGCCATGGGCAATAGCGCGGCCATGATGGTCAAGCTGGCCATGATGGTGGGCGTGCCCACTTCGTCGACGGCCACCGGAATAATGTCTTTAACGGCTCGCCGCGTGTTCTGGATCCGTCGATTGATGTTTTCGGTAATAACAATACCGTCGTCCACCAGAATACCGATGGAGAAAATCAGGGCGAACAGCGAGACCCGGTTCAGTGTGAAGCCCCAGGCCCAGGAAAAAACCAGGGTCAGCAGCAGGGTGATCAGCACTGAAATGCCGACAATCAGGGCCTGGCGCCAACCCATAAAGGCCAGCACCAGCAACATTACCGCCAGGGTGGCGGAGATCAGGTCTGTAATCAGTTTCTCGGCCTTGTCTGAGGCGGTCACGCCGTAATCCCGGGTTACCAGCACCTCGACATCCGCCGGCAGTGCGCGGTTACGCAGTTGTTCCAGGCGATCTTCCATAGCGGTGGTGATATCAATCGCGTTTTCGCCGGCCTTCTTGGCAATAGCCAGGGTGACCGCCGGGTAGACATCGCCAGCCTCACCCGCCCGTGCTTCCGGGTGTGCCGGACCGAATCCCGCCAGCACACTCTGGTCAGGCACGGTGCCGCCACGACGAACCTCGGCAACATCATCCAGATACACGGCCGCGCCGTTATGCATGCCCACCACCAGGCGTTTTACATCTTCCAGAGATTCCAGAAGCGTGCCGGCCTGGACGGGAATAGACAGATTATTGCGCGTTACCCGTGCTTCCTGGCTGGAAGCATTGGCCGAATTCAGGGCGGTTTCAATGTCGTCGGTGGTGAGCCCGAAACCTGCCAACAGCGCCGGGTCGAACACAATGTCGACACGGTCCGGTACGCCGCCGACGGTGTAGATATCACGGGTGCCGGGTACCCGTTTTAACGCCACTTCCAGCATGTGCGCCAGGCGGGTGAGTTCTTCACCGGTATGGGTGCCTGTGGGGTCGTAGAGGGTGAGCGTCATCACCGGCACATCATCAATGCCCCGGGGCTTGATCACTGGCTGCGAAGCGCCCAGCCCTTGCGGTAACCAGTCCTGATTCGAGTACACCTGGTTATACAGCCGCACCAGTGCCTCCTGGCGCTCAATGCCCACCTCGAATTGCACAGTCACTACTGCCTGGCCCTGGCGGGAGACGGAATACACATGTTCTACGCCCTTGATCTCACTCATTACCTGTTCAGCAGGCGTGGCAATGGCGCTTTCCACTTCTTTGGCACTGGCACCAGGGAGGGCGACCATGATGTCAGCCATGGTGACATCAATCTGGGGCTCTTCTTCCTTGGGGGTCACAATCACCGCCATTACACCCAGGATGATGGCCAGAAGCGCCAGTAATGGCGTCAGATGATTGTTCTGGAAAACACGGGCAATGGTGCCGGATGGGCCGACGGGAGGTAAATCCTGGCTCATATCAGCTTACTCCCCGCCGTCTTCGCTGGAACCGGGCATGGCCAGGCGCTCACTGCCCACCAATATCGACGGATTTGCGACCACACGCTCTCCCTCGTCCAACCCGGCAAGCACTTCCAGCCGGTCATTCTGGCGAGTGCCGGCCCGAATCTGACGCAAACGGGGCTGATCGTTACTGTCCAGCACGAACACCGCCCGCAATTCACTGCGTTGCACCAGGGCCGAGGCGGGAATCCACAACGCCTCACGGGTAGCGACGGGCACGCCGACTTTTACCAGCATGCCCGGAAACAAGGTGCCATTGGGTTCGGTCAGGCGCATTCGCAAACGGAAGGTGTGGGTTTGCGGGTCCGCATAGGGGTAGAAGGTCATCTCACCGGTTTTCAGTACCCGACCATCGGACAGTGACACCGTGGCCCGACGCTCGCTGCGGGCCAGGTCGGCGTACTTCTGGGGCAGGTTCACCACGACCCTTAACTGCTCCAGAGACAGGCCGCTGAGCAGGGGCTGGCCCGGGCTGACAGACTCACCCAGTTCTACATGCCGTTCAGTGACAATGCCGCCGTAGGGCGCGGTAATGCGGGTGTACTCCAGCTGTTCCTGAGCCTCTTCCACCGCCGCCCGGGCCCGCTCTACCCTGGCGCGGGCGCCACTGAGATTATTACGGGCACTATCAAATTCCTGCCGGGACACCAATCCACGCTCGTGAATGGCCGCAATACGCTCATACTGCTGGCGAGCATCCTGAAGGCCGGATTGTGCCTCTTCCAGGCTTGCCTGGGCCTGATTCAGTCTGGATTGCTGTTCACTGTCGTCCAGGCGGGCAATCAGGTCTCCGGCAACCACCGAATCGTCCACATCGAAGGGCAATTCAACCACGGTGCCGCTGGTCTGTGCCGAGACAGTGCTCTGCTGAACCGCTTCTATCATGCCGTCCAGGTGTGCCGATTCCTCCAGCGGTGCCCGCTGGACTTCAACCACCGACAGCTCCTCAGAGGATTGGGCAAAAGCAGCGACAGGTAGAATAAGGCAGGCGACTGCCAGGCTGGAGCGAACGAGTGAGCGGCTGATCATGAGAGATTGATCCCTTCTGGTTATTTACTAATAACTTTTCGTTGTTCTCCTTATAGTAACAGCGGTTCCGGCTCACCGAAACGTAACCGCCAGCACTATTTGTGAATTGCCTGCGGTAAATCCACCATCGGCCAACAGGAGCGCGTGCTTGCACAACAACTCTGGCGAATAAAAAACCCCGCCTGGATGCATAAGTCCATGCGGGGAGAAGGAGTAGCCCGCCGGCTATGAGAAGCGGACAACCCCACCTGAACCATTTTCAGCCCTTTTACCAGCGGGCAGTAACGGCAGCCCGGAAGGTACGACCGGGTTCATTCACCCGGAAGCCTTCACCGGTTACAGAGTCTTCCCGGCTGACATGGGGGGCGTAAGCTTTATCGAAAACGTTTTCAACCGCCCAGCTGACTGACAAAAAACCGGTCAATGGATGGTTGCCGTTGAGGTTGAACACGCCATAGCCGGGGGACTCACCCGGATCCAGCCCGGACTGTTCGTCGATGCGGTCCTGGCGACGGGCCAGTTGCCATTCGGCTTCTACGCTATGCCCCTGGCTCTGCCAGCCCAGTGTGTGGGTGTACATGATGGGCGGGATCTGTGGCAGATCCCTGTTGTCGGTGTTGTTATAACCACGCACGCTGGCAAAAGCGCCGGCACTGCTCCAGGTGCCATTGCTCCAGCCCAGTTCCGCTTCTACACCGAGCAGACGGGCGTCGATGTTTTTATATCTGGCGCCTCCGTCCTTGTAACGGAGCACGTAATCATCCACCTCATCAATCCACACAGCCGGACGCCAGTGCCAGCTATCCTTTTGGCCACTGAGGGTCAGATCCAGTTTGTGGTGTTTTTCGGTATCCAGCCCCGGATCACCTTTCCACATCATTCCCTTATTTATATAGCGCTCATTCACCCCGGGACTGCGAACGCTGCGGCTGGCTAATACTTCCAGCGTGTTAAAGGAGGACAATCGCCACTCACCACTCAGGAAACCGCTGACATTGTCATCATCTGCATCTTCCTGACTATCCAGGGCAGACTGCATTCCAACACGGTCGTATCTAATGCCCGCACCCACTCTGGTGTTGGCCCGGATCTGATGAAAACCTTCTACAAAAACACCGATCCGATCACGCTCTACTTCCGGCCACATTTCAGCGGCGACCATATCATTGGAAACGTTCCAAAGCGTGGCATCCCACTCATTACTCTCAACATCCACCCCGAACGACAGCTCTTTGGTGTAATCAAAAGTCTGATCCACCACCAGTCGCGCGCCTCGGGTACGGGTGTCCGAGAGTGTTTCCATCTTCATGCCGTCCGGTTCACGCAAACTGAAGTTATCCATCACGTGATCCACGTCTGCCTGCCAGGCAAGCAGGCTCCAGTCACCATTGGCCACCGGTGATCCGATTTCCAGCTTGTACATATCGGTATCAGTTTTCGGCGCGTCCATCATGGAGGCGTACTTAACATCCCGCTCTTCCTGGCGACTGACAGACCCCTTCACATAAAAGCCGTTATCCGCCCGCCAGGCGCCCTCAACACGACCTTCAGTGTTCTCGAAGGCGCTGCGAATCTCGTCGCCATCACCGTCTTCATAATCGTCAGCTTCTTCATGTCCGCCAGAGAGTCGAAGGTAGGCATTATCACTACCAACAGCAGCGCTGCCGCCCACCAACTTGCCATTACCATTGTCCGAACCACCGACCGTTACATGCCCGGTGGTTAAAGAATCTCCGAAGTCCGGAGCGGCGGTGGTGGCGATAACCTGGCCACCGGCAATCGGCCCCCAGCGCAGGGTCCGGTTGTTGGTACGCACTTCCAGTGCCTGCGGCAACGCAGAGCTCAGGCGGCTGGTGGGTGGGTCCATACGATTCGGACAGGCGCCTTCAACCCGCATGCCATCAATCAGTACGTCTACCCGCTCCTGACTCTGGCCGCGAATGACCGGATCCAGGCCACGGCCGCCCAGACGGGACATGGAAACCCCAGGCCCGGAATCCAGACGGGCAGCCGGCTCTGAAGCGAGCGCCGCTGCCGACAACCGTGCGGCCTGCACCGACTGACCTTCAGTAACCCGGATCAATACCGGTTCTTCAGCCTGCGCCTGAACCACAGGAATGACGGAGTAGCCGGCCAGAGCCAGACCAATACAGCGAGCCAGGTGATGCCTGATCATAAGGGCAGATTCCTTGTTACTTTTATGACTGGATTCGTTATTGGCCAGCATTATAAAAGGCGCCCGCCTCAGCGGCTTGAGACACAATGCCGCACCCTCCTGACTGCCCCCTGGAGAAATTGCCATCCCTTGCGCTTGCCAGCGCACTCTGCTTTGTGATGCAATCAATGCCCTATTTTTGGGCGACCGCACAATAGTTGTGCAGTCTTCAATACGCGCATTCCGAGGATACCTATCCATGCCAGCCAAGCTTGACGAAAAACTTGAACCGATTTTTCAGGACGTACTGCATCGCAATCCGGGTGAGAAAGAATTCCACCAGGCGGTACACGAAGTTCTGGAGACTCTTGGCCCGGTTCTGGTGAAGTACCCGGAATTCGCCGAGCAGAAAATCATCCAGCGCATCTGTGAACCAGAACGCCAGATCATCTTCCGTGTGCCCTGGCAGGACGACAAAGGCGAGATCCACATCAATCGCGCTTTCCGCGTTGAGTTCAACAGTGCCCTGGGGCCCTACAAAGGCGGCATGCGTTTTCACCCCTCTGTTTACTTGGGCATCATCAAATTCCTTGGCTTCGAACAGATCTTCAAGAACGCGCTGACCGGCCTGCCCATCGGCGGCGGCAAGGGCGGCAGTGATTTCGACCCGAAGGGCAAATCCGACAGCGAAATCATGCGCTTCTGCCAAAGCCTGATGACCGAGCTGTACCGCCACCTGGGCGAGTACACGGATGTCCCGGCCGGCGACATCGGCGTGGGCGGGCGTGAAATTGGCTACCTGTTCGGCCAGTACAAGCGCATCACCAACCGTTACGAATCCGGCGTACTGACCGGCAAAGGCCTGGAGTGGGGCGGCAGCCGTGCCCGTACAGAAGCCACCGGTTACGGCACTGTGTTCTTCACACAGGAAATGCTCAAGGCCCGTGGCGACTCTCTGGACGGCAAAACGGTGGTGGTTTCCGGCTCCGGCAACGTGGCAATCTATGCCATTGAAAAGGCTCACGAGCTCGGTGCCAAGGTAATCGCCTGCTCTGATTCGCAGGGCATTATCGTTGATGAAAAAGGCATTGACCTGGAAGTGGTCAAGCGCATCAAGGAAGTGGAGCGTCGTCGAATCAGCGCCTACACTGAGTTCCACAAACACGCCAAATATGTGGAAGATGGCAATATCTGGAACGTGCCGTGCGATATCGCGCTGCCCTGCGCCACCCAGAACGAGCTGAATGGCAAAGACGCCAAAACCCTCGTCGAAAACGGCTGTATCGCCGTGGCGGAAGGCGCCAACATGCCGACCACACCGGAAGGCATCATTCTGTTCCAGGAGGCTAAAATGGCTTACGGCCCAGGCAAGGCCGCCAACGCCGGCGGCGTTGCCACCTCTGCGCTGGAAATGCAGCAAAACGCCAGCCGCGACACCTGGACCTTCGACTACACCCAGAAGCGCCTTGAGGAAATCATGATCGATATCCACAAGAACTGCTACGAGACCGCCGGTGAATTCGGCTGTGAAGGCAACTACGTGATGGGCGCCAACATCAACGGCTTCCTGCGCGTGGCTCGCTCCATGTCCGCCATGGGCGTCATCTGATCCTGCAATGAGTAGTAACGAGCCTCTCCAGTCCGAAGACCGGGTATCCACCGGCCTCGCCGGGCTGGACGAGGTTCTTGATCACCTCCGAATCGGCGACAACGTAGTCTGGCGCGTTTCCGACCTGAACGACTATCGCCGCTTCGTCCTTCCTTTTATTGATGCTGCCGCCCGTTCGGGTCGTCAGATTATTTATCTCCGTTTTGGCGAACACCCGCCGATCATTGATGACCAGCACCCCGCCGTTCAGACCATCCGCATTGACGCGCTTGGCGGTTTTGAGAGCTTTACCAGCCGGGTTTGGCACTTGATTGAACAGCACGGCCGCGGTGCGTTTTACGTGTGCGACAGCCTGAGCGAACTGCTCAATGCCTGGGCCACCGACGCCATGGTGGGTAATTTTTTCAGGGTGGTGTGCCCCTTCCTGTTCGAGCTGGACACCGTAGCCTGGTTTGCCCTGCACCCGGACCGACACTCCCGCATGACCCTGGACCGCATTCGCCAGACCACTCAGGTGATGATTGACGTGCATCGTCACGGCGAAGATGTGCAGATTCACCCGATCAAGGCCTGGCGCAGGCAGTCACCCACCATGTTCCTTCCACACCGGGAGCACGACGGCCGGTTCCAACCAATTACCGACAGCAGTGACGCCACCCGGCTGCAAGCCAGCCTGGAGCTGGAACACCTGCATCGTCAGCCGTTGCTCGACTACTGGGACCGGCTGTTTCAGGATGCCAGCCGGGCCATCTCAGCCGGTGAAGGCACCTCCATTGCACAGCTTCAGGAACAGGTTCTGCAGGTACTGATCAGCCGTGACCCACAGATACTGGCACTGGCGCGCCGGTATCTGTCGCTGGAAGACCTGCTCTCCATTCGCAGCCGCCTGGTCGGCAGTGGCTCTATTGGTGGCAAGGCAACCGGCATGCTGATTGCCCGCAACATTCTGCTGAGCGAACAGCCGGAACTCTGGCAACAATACCTGGAACCGCATGACTCCAGTTATCTGGCCACCGACGCCTACTACGCCTTTCTTGTCCACAACGGGCTCTGGCCTTCGATCATGCGTCAGCGTTCTGAGGACGGTTACCTCACCGAAGCACCCGCCTTGCGGGAAGGCATACTGGCGGGCCACTTTCCGCAGGAAATTCGGGCAGAACTGGAACGCCTGCTCGACCACTACGGCCAGTATCCGATACTGGTGCGTTCCTCCAGCCTGCAGGAAGATGGGTTCGGCAACGCTTTTGCCGGCAAATACGAGAGCGTGTTTGTGGTTAATCAGGGCTCGCCGGAACAACGGCTGACAGATCTGGAAAATGCCATACGGGAGGTGTACGCCTCGTCCATGAGCGAAGACGCCCTGGTGTACCGCCGCCAACGAGGACTGGACCAGCGGGAAGAACCCATGGCCCTGCTGATTCAGCGGGTGAACGGACGATTTCACGGCCGTTACTACCTGCCGGATGCAGCCGGCGTTGGCGTGTCGCGCAACACCTTTGCCTGGGACAGCAACATGGAACCGAAAGCCGGTATGGTGCGGCTGGTCATGGGGCTGGGCACCCGGGCCGTGGATCGGATTGAGGGCGACCATGCCTGCGTAATGGCACTGGACCATCCCACCCGACAACCTTTCCGCAATCAGGACGAGAGCTATCAGTTTTCCCAACACCTGGTGGATCTGCTGGATCTTCAGGACAGCGCCCTGACAACCCGCCCTCTGAGCCAGGTTCTCGAAAATACCGCTGGCTTACCCATGTCCCATCTGGCGGAAATAGACCGGGCCGCGACCACAAGAGCCGAGCAGATTGGCCTGAAAGGGCCGGTCTGGCGCCTTACCTTTCGGCCTCTGGTGCATCAAAGTGCTTTTATCGAACGTTTATCCAGTCTGCTAAAAACCCTGGAGTCGGCCTACCAGCACCCGGTGGATGTGGAGTTCACCCTGCACCTGGACGCCGACGGAGAACCGGCCTTCAACCTGGTTCAGTGCCGCCCGCTGGCCACCATTGGTGAGACCGGGCCGGTGCACATTCCGGACAATCTTCCCGACAACCGGATCCTGTTCCGCACCCGGGGCCATTTCATGGGCGGCAACATCAACCTACGCATAAAGCGGGTGATTCGGGTGCATGCCTCAGTGTACGCCGGGCTCACCACGCCACAGCGCCATGAGGTCGCCCGACTGGTCGGCGAGAAGGTGCGTTCAGGGGATCAGCCAACCCTGCTGATCGGCCCCGGCCGCTGGGGCACCAGCAGCCCGAACCTGGGCGTCCCCGTCCGGTTCCCGGATATTGCTGGTGTCGCCGCGTTGGTAGAAGTTGCTGAAAAAGCTGGTGAAATGGTGCCAGACCTGTCCTACGGCTCGCATTTCTTCCAGGATCTTGTGGAAACCGGCACTGCCTATGCGGCTCTGTTTCCGGAAAGCCGGCATTGCCAGTACCAGCCGCAGCAACTCCCGGCCGCCGAACCATTGGCTACCAATGCCGACGCCGCTCATCAGGCCGTCAGCATGCATGACCTCAGTGCACAAGCCCTGCAATTGCAGGGCGATGTTGTCAGCCAGCAACTGGTCTGTTACTTCGAACACTGACAGCAGTTTTACCCCACAGACGCCCTGGTACTGGTAGAATCCGGCTATGGAATGGCTTACTCACTCGCAAACCGGTTTTCGTCAGGCTGCCCGCTATCTTTTGGGCATGCGCCTGGCCATGATTACCACGCAACTGGTTGCCATTGCTGCAGCCGAAGCAATTATTGCCCTGACCTACCGGGCCGAAGCCTTGTTGCTTTGCCTGCTTTACGGGGTACTGGCGGTGCTGGGCTGGCTCTGGTTCAGTCGGCGCCCGCCATCTTCTGCCACTGCGGTCAGCATCACCCTGGCAGCCGACCTCTTACTGACCGGCTTCTGGCTGTATCTGACGGGCGGCTACACCAACCCTCTGGTATCGCTGTTACTGTTGCCCATTGCCGTGGCCATCATTCTGGTGCCTATACGCCACAGCATTGCCCTGACTCTGGCCGGCATTGGCGTATACACCGCACTGGTGCTCTGGCACGCGCCGGTAACCCAGGGCGACCACCACGCCGGGCACCTGGCCGAATTACATCTGGTGGGCATGTGGGTAACCTTTGCCCTGACCGCCGCCATTCTGCTGCTGGTGGTCGGCACTCTGGCCCGGCGCCTGCGTATGCAACAAAGCCAGCTCTCGAAATTCCGGGAGAACCGCCTGCGGGATGAACAGATTATCTCCCTCGGGCTTTCCGCTGCCGCCGTGGCTCATCGCCTGGGCACGCCACTGAACACCATGACACTCCTGCTGGACGAAATTCGCGGCCAGGTCGACAGTCCAGACAAACCGGAACTGACCGACGATCTGGATCTGATGGAACAACAACTGAATCTGTGCAGCCAGCACCTGCAACAACTCACCCGGGCCGCCGTAGAAGCCAAAACAGCCCAGGTTGAGTTACTACCGGTAAGCGTATGGGTAGCGCGGCTGCGGGAGTCCGCCACCTTACTCTGGCCAGCCGGCCCGATTCACTGGCCGGAACAAAACCCTGCAGCGACAGTAGCCATTGATGCAACGCTCGATCAGGCAGTATTGAACCTGCTGGCCAATGCGCTTACCGCCAGCCCTCAATGGGTATCGGTGAGCACCCGCCTGGCGGAACCTGACCGCCTGGAGCTGATCGTGGAAGATCGGGGTAATGGCTTTGAAACCACATTGCAGGACATCCCCGGTGAAGCCATCGTTGATTCCCAGAACGGCCTCGGTGTCGGCCTGTTCCTCTCCAATGCCACCATTCAGCGACTGGGCGGACATCTCCGCGCCCGGGCCGAAACAACAGGCACCACCATGGTGATCGACCTTCCGATTGCCGGCGACAACCCATCCGGAGTTTACTGAGTGGAAACCTGGCTGCTTATTGATGACGACGAAGCTTTTGTGCAGATACTGGCACGGTCCCTTGCCCGCCAGGGCATAACAGCGCTTACCAGTTACAATCACGAACAGGCCCTGAATACGCTTGAGCACAATCCGGTCACTCGCTGCGTTCTGGATCTGAACCTGGCCGGTGAAAGCGGTCTGCAATTATTGCCGAATCTTCTGACGATTCGCCCGGATCTGGATGTTCTGGTGCTCACCGGTTATGGCAGCATCGCCACCGCTGTGGAGGCCATGCGCCGGGGCGCCGTAAACTACCTGTGCAAACCAGTGAATGTCAGCCAGCTGATCAGTGGCTTTGAACCGCTGGAAGCGCCACCGGATTTACGGGCAGAACCGCCCTCAGTGGAAGAGATGGAATGGGAGCATATTCAGCGGGTGCTTAACGAAAATGCGGGCAACATTTCAGCCACTGCACGTGCCCTGAACATGCACCGACGAACGCTTCAGCGAAAACTGCAGAAACATTCCCGCTGGCGTCAGTAGCCATCCCGTACACAACCTGCCTGAATGCCCCAAAGTTGACTGATATCAACTAATAATTGCTCTGATCCCCTGTTATCGGCCAACGGATCAGGTAGGATCCGACGCTGTCACGATTCTGCAAACATTTTGCAAGGGACGTACGTTCTTCATCTCGTCGAAGAACAATCTCACAAGGACGGAGGGGCAGCCACAACCATCAACAGCCGGAATACGTCCTTTATGCCGACAGCCTCCGAACCTCTTCAGCCGTTGCCGAGTATCGATCTCAAGCGACTGGCACTGGTGGCCACAGCCACCCGCAACATGGTTCTGGTGCTTGACGCCTCCGGCCGCATAGAGTGGGTGAACCAGGCCTTCGAGACTCATACTGGCTATGCCCTCGACACCGTAATCGGCAAGCATCCGGAAGCCATTCTCACCGGGCCGGATACCGCTCCCCAGACTATTGAATCCATTCGCCAGCGCGTCCTCAGTGGCGATGCCTTCGAAGAAGATCTGCTGCACTACACAGCCAGTGGCACGCCCTACTGGGTGCACACTTATTGCGTGCCGATTGGTGCGCGTGAAGGCGTAAAGCCCGGCTTTGTGGTGGTCCAGACCAACATTTCCGACCGGAAAAACAGTGAGCGGAGTCTTCGCATCGCGGCCAGCGTTTTTGATCGCAGCCACGAAGCCATCATCATTACCGACCACAACAACCAGATTATCGATGCCAATCCGTCCTTTTCTCGTATTACCGGCTACAGTCGCTCGGAAGTGCTGGGGCTGGACCCGTCCATTCTGAGTTCCGGACGGCATTCCCGGGAATACTACCGCTCCATGTGGCAGACCATCGAAAAAGAAGACCATTGGCGCGGAGAGGTCTGGAACCGTCGCAAAAACGGCGAAGAGTTTGTTGAATTGCTGTCCATCAGCCGGGTGCATCTGGACGAACCCGGACGCTATTACCACGTGGCGGCCTTTTCCGACATTACCGCCCTGAAGAACCACGCCAAAGAACTGGACCGGGCTGCCAATTACGACGGCCTCACCGGCCTGCCCAACCGGCAACTATTGGAAGAACGCCTGCGGACCGCCTGCAACCATGCGGATCGTCAGAAAAACTCGGTCTCTGTGTGCTATCTGGATATCGACGGCTTCAAGGCACTGAATGACCAGTACGGTCAGGAAACCGGCAACCAGATTCTGCGCACCACTGCCGAACGCCTGGTGCGAGCGCTTCGCAGCGGCGATACCGTGGCCCGTATCGGTGGGGATGAGTTTGTGCTGTTGATCCAGAGCGACCAGTGCGAGCTTGTCTACCAACGCATTCTCGCAACCGTGGGCGAACCGATCGTTACTGAAGACAACTCCACTATCTCGCTGACTTCCAGCCTCGGGGTCACGCTGTACCCCGACGATGACACTGACGCCGAAGCCCTGATCCGCCATGCCGACCAGGCCATGTATTCCGCCAAAGAGAAAGGCCGCAATCAGTTTCAGGTGTTTGACCCGGGCGAGGACGCCTCGCGCAGACTTCGGCGCGAGCAGCTCACAGAGATCACCCGGGCGCTGGACAATCAGGAATTCCAGCTGCACTTCCAGCCACAGGTGCGAATGGCGGATTGTGAGGTCACCGGCTTCGAAGCCCTGATCCGCTGGAACCACCCGGTAAGAGGCCTGGTGCCGCCCGGTGAATTCCTGCCGGCTGTCGAAAACAGCCACCTGGAAATCCCACTGGGCCAGTGGGTACTGAAAGAAGCCATCTATCAGATGAATCTCTGGCGGGAAGCGGGTAAAAACCTGGCGGTTTCCATCAACATCAGCTCTGCCCACCTGATCGACCGGAGTTTTGCCGAGTACCTGAACAGCTACCTGCAAAGCCACCCGGAAGTCAGTCCGGACCAGATCACCCTGGAAGTCCTGGAAACCACCGCGCTTGAAGACACCAAGCGCGCCAGCAACGTACTCTCACACTGCCAGGAACTCGGGGTGCAGGTCGCGCTGGACGATTTTGGTACCGGCTTCTCGTCTCTGACCTATCTGCGCACTCTGCCAGTGGATGTCATCAAGATCGACAAGAGCTTTATCCTGAACATGCTGGCCAATGACAGCGACCGGGCCATTGTTGAGAGCGTGATCTTCATGGCGCAACGGTTCAACCGTGTGGTTCTGGCGGAAGGCGTGGAGACCATGGAGCTTGCCGGCATCTTGCGGGAGATGGGCTGTAATCAGGTGCAGGGTTTTGGCATTGCCAGGCCCATGCCAGCGGCCGATGTTTTGCCCTGGCTCGACGCCTGGCAGGAAAAGGTTCGCCAGAACACGAACGCTGACGACCTGAAGGCCGTTTCGGAGCCGTGCGATATCAACTGAGGCTGCGTCGTTCAGCGATACCTGCGCTGGTCAAGCGTGCTGAGCCTGTCCGGATGGAACACCATCAAACCGGTCACAAAAACACCATTGATGAACCCTTCGGGGAGCATGAATAGCGGCAGGTAACGAATGTATTCGTGTACCAGATTGTCAAAGGTATAGGTGCCACTGGTCCACAGGAGCAGACACATAGCCACGCCGGCGACCGCTACTGAAAGCCCCGCACCAAAGAAGCCACAGAAGAAGATATACGCAAAGAAATTACGAAAATTCCGTCGGCGCTCCCAAAGCATGATGCCATGACTGACCAGTGCCGGAATCATCACCGTAATCAGGCCATTAGCAGCAAACATGACCAGTGGCTCACGGCCCGTCACAACAGTGATAACCAGGGCCAGCAAGCCACTGAGTACCGCCAGCGCCCAGCCCAGCATCAGTGTAATCACCGTCAGGCCGAAAATGTGAATGGTCAGGCCAGGCGAAATACCGGCCCGCAGCTGCCAGACAAACCCAAGCGCAACAGCGGCACCAAAAAACGCATGCTGTGTGGCATTGTCGTTTCGGAACGCCTTCCAGTCCGCACTGCGAATCGCTGCGATCAGGATCAAGACAAACATTACGGCTGTCACCAGCCATTGACCGGTGGACAACAAATTCTCAGTCATTCCCATGATGGTTCACCGGTATCAGAATTGGGTATCTGCGAAAGCCCTGTTCACACATACCGCCTTTCTGGTCAAGGGGATCACTCTCCCTATTCTAGGCCGGGAGAGTTTCGTCGGCCAGATCCTGCCAGGCCTCATAGGTACTCAGATAAACCCTGCCCCCCATGTGCTCGAGCAACTCGGTGCCTTTGAGCCTGTCCATCACCGGGCCTTTCACCTCAGACAGGTGCAATCGCACACCGGCATCTTTCAGACGTTCGTTGATAGCTTCCAGGCTCTCCAGCGCCGAGGCATCCACCAGATTCACCGCCGGGCACACCATTACCAGATCGGTCAGTTCCTGCTCACGGGTAACCAGATCCATCACGGTTTCTTCCAGAAAACGAGCGTTGGCGAAGTACAGGCTTTCATCCACGCGCAGAAAGGTCACCTGCTGGCAAAGCTCGACATCGTGGCGCAACACATTCCGGAAATGCTCGGTGCCCGGAACCCGACCCACCACCGCACAGTGCGGCCGGCTGGTACGGTACAGAAACAGACCGATGGAAAGCGCCACGCCTGCGATAATGCCTGCCTCAACGCTGTGTACGAGGGTCAGCACAATGGTAGCCAGCATGGCGCCGAAATCCGGGCGGGAATAACGAAAGGTGCGCGCCAGTGCCGGGAAATCAAGCAGTGATGTCACCGCAACAATAATGGTGGCCGCCAGTGTCGCTTGCGGCAGGAAGGCAATGGCCGGGGTCAGGAAAAGCGTTGCCAGTGCAATGCCCACTGCCGTGTAGGCTCCCGCGGCGGGTGTCTCCGCGCCTGCGTCAAAGTTCACCACTGAGCGGGAAAAACCACCGGTTACCGGCATGCCGCCGGAAAAACCGGAGCCCAGGTTGGCGGTACCCAGGCCGATCAATTCCTGGTCCGGATCGATGCGTTGCCGGCGTTTGGCTGCCAGCGTCTGCCCCACAGACACCGACTCCACAAAACCCACAACACTGATCAACAGCGCACTCACCGCCAGTTGAGACCACAGCCCCGGGTCCAGGCCCGGCATGGTGAATTCCGGCAACCCGGAGGGCACCTCGCCAACCAACCGCACGCCTTTGTCACTCAAACCGAAAAGCCACGCGATCAGGGTGGTCACTACAACAGCCAGAATCGGCGCCGTTTTCGCCAGAATGTCGGCCAGTTTCGGTTTTACCCCGAGCCCGGTGAGCAGAGGTTTCACATGTTTACGCGCCAGCAACAAAAATGCCCAGGCACCGACACCAATAGCCAACGTATAGAGATTGGTGTCACCAATAGACACCAGAATGGACTGGATAATCTGGACCAGGTTATGGCCAGACGCCTGAATACCAAAAATATGCTTGAGCTGACTGGCCGCAATAACGATACCAGAGGCGGTTATAAAACCGGAGATTACCGGGTGACTGAGAAAATTCGCCAGAAAGCCAAGCCGCAGAATGCCCATTAACGTGAGCATGATGCCGGACATCACTGCCAGCAGCACCGCTCCGGCAATGTAAGCCGAAGTTCCAGCCTCTGCCAGCGGTGCCAGTGCCGCCGCCGTCATTAACGAAGCGACGGCCACGGGGCCCACGGAAAGTGTTCGGCTGGTACCAAAGACGGCGTAGATGACCAACGGCAGAATGCTGGCATACAAGCCCACCTGGGCCGGCAATCCGGCCAGCAGGGCGTAAGCCAGTGACTGGGGAATGAGCATGACGGTCACGATGACGGCGGCCACCAGATCACTGGTGGCCTGATCACGACCGTACTGCGGTGCCCACTGCAGAATGGGCAGATAGCGTTTAATGTTCATGCGCTGCTCAGAACAGGTTGATAGGGATCTTCAGATAAACCTGGTCATTATCCTCGGCCGGAGGCATATGGCCGGCGCGCATGTTTACTTGTACGGACGGGAGAATCAACCGCGGCATGTCCAGGGTGGCATCCCGCTCGGAACGCATTTTCACAAATTCCTCTTCACTGACTCCTTCGTGCACGTGGATATTGGCCTCACGCTCTTCGGCTACGGTGGTCATATAAAGGAATTCATCACGGTCCGGCGTGCCGTAGTCATGGCACATGAACAGACGGGTTTCCGGCGGCAATGACAGCACCTTCTGGATCGACTGATACAGGGTGCGGGCATCGCCTCCGGGGAAATCACAACGGGCGGTGCCGAAATCCGGCATGAACAGGGTATCTCCCACAAAACCGGCGTTCCCGATCACGTAGGTCAGACAAGCGGGGGTGTGGCCCGGCGTATGCAATACCCGGCCTTCCAGATTGCCAATCGCAAAGGTGTCGCCTTCCTCAAACAACCGGTCAAACTGACTGCCGTCCCGGGCAAACTCGGTGCCGGCGTTGAAGGCCTTGCCGAAGACATCCTGAACCACGGTAATGTTCGCGCCAATGCCGGTCTTGCCGCCCAGTTTTTCATGCAGGTAGGGCGCAGCTGAGAGGTGGTCGGCATGTACATGGGTTTCGAGAATCCACTTCACGGACAAGTCGTGGTCGTTCACATACTGGATAATCTCATCCGCCGAACGCACATCGGTACGACCGGCGGCATAATCAAAATCCAGTACTGAATCGATAATGGCACAGGCCTGGCTGTCTGGATCCCGCACCACATAACTGAAGGTATTGGTGGGTTCGTCGAAAAAGTGCTGGACGATGGGCTGAGTCATTGTGTTCACCTGTATAGTCGTCGCATTACTGAATTATGCTCTAAGCATATACCTGATTGCTATAAAAGGTGAAATGCTGTTTTCTTATAGAAGCGATAACTCCACACCATCATCGAGTATGACCGTCAGATCTGGTCCAGACGCTTTTTGGCTTCCTGCTTACGCCCGGCATCGGCAATGGATCGCCCCGGGCGGGCCTGCGCGGCCAGCGCTTTCTGGAGGTACACCCGGGCCCTTTGAGGCTGGTCCTGCTCAAGCAGGAAATCCCCAAAGAAATAGTTCGGGTCCAGGCCGTCCGGATTCAGCGCCAGCGCCTTCTGCAGGTAGGCTTTTGCCTTGTCGTCATCGCTAAAGCCCAGAGGCCAGCCCGGAACCTGGTAATACAGGCTGCCCAGGGACGTATAAGCCGAACCATTCAGGGCATCGGGATCAATCTCAATCGCCTTCTCCAGTGCCGTCTTCGCATCCTTCACCACGCCCAGAGCACCCAGTCCGCCCTTGGCGCCGGCATAAGTGCTCAGCACAATGCCCTGCCAGATCAACGGCTCGGCCTTGTCCGGGTAACCGCTTACCAGTTGCTCCGTTTCCCTGGCGAGCTTTTCAAAGGCCGCCTCTTGTTTATCCTCCGGCAACCGGTATTGGATTTCATCCCAGCGTGACTGGATTTCGACCAGTTCGGATGCCATGTCCGCCGCCCAGGCCGGTGTCGTCATAATCACCAGGAAAGACAGAATCAGTGTTCGTATCATCACACACCTCCTTTCAGGAACCGGTGGATCACCGGCAACTGTTTCAACATGGCCTTATCCACCACCTTGGGGAACAGACCATTGATCACCACAAAAGCCTTTTCCGGCCAGCCCAGAAAACGCCGTCTCTCATCTTTTCGCATCGCCGCCAGAATGTTGCTGGCCACCTTTTCCGGGGCGTCCATCTTGTTACCCAGGGCGCGGTTCAGCTCTTCCACCGCGCTCGGATTCATGGCGGTTTGGGTGGTGCGCGGTGCGACATAAACCACCTGCACCGGCGTGTCCGCCAGTTCCCGACGCAAGGCCTCACTGAAGCCCCGCAAGCCGAATTTGCTGGCGCAGTAACCGGTATAACCGGGGAAGCCGATGCTGCCGAAGGTGGAACCGACAAACACCAGGGCGCCGGTGCCCGATTTCCGGAACCGGGGCACAAAGTGCCGGGCCAGCAACATGGCCGAGCGCAGATTGACGTCCAGTTGCGCATCGATCTGGGCCACAGTCAGCTCGTCGATGGCCGCAAAGCGGTTCTGGCCGGCGCAGTGGATAACCCCGTCGATGTCCGGATGATTCTCGCTCAAACGTTCGAGCTGCTGGTCCAGGTCGTCCGCGGCCAAATCCAGGTGGGCCGTCACCACCCCGGCCCGGGGTGTTTGGTTCTGTGGTTGGCGGGAGGCGGTAATAACCCGGGCCCCGGCTGCCTGCAGGGGCTCAACCAAAGCCCGACCAATGCCGCCCGACGCCCCCAGCAAAAGTAAGGTGCGGTCACGCAGCTGCATGTTCGGACTCCCCGGTACCGGTTTGCAGCGGAATGTTGTGCAGCATGTCGCCGTACAGCCGGTAGACCATCCGGGCACCTTCGATAATGGCCTGCTGATCGGTCGGGTCGGTGATGTCATTCATCAGGTTGCGGAAGAATTCGAAGTGCTCCTGGTCCAGCTCTCCATGGGAATACAGGTAACTGAAGGCTTCGTCCGGCAAGCCCAGCTGGGTCTGGATTGCCTTGCCCAGCGGCGTGGCCAGCTCGATGGAGGTACCCTCCAGCACCTGCACCATGCCAAAGAACGTGGCCGGGTTGCCCCGCTGGATGGCGTCGTACAGGTAGGCCACCATCAGCTCTATGCTGGGGTCGGGCTGGCTTTTGCGGATGGCTTCACGATCCTCGCCGCAGGCAACCAGGTCATCCAGAATCCACTCGTCGTGGCCGTATTCTTCATCGATATACTCCACCAGAGCCTTGCGCACGAATTCCAGCCGCGCAGGTAGTTGCGCACCGCAGGCCATCATCAACGGTACCGTGTGCTTAACGTGGTGATATGCCTGGGTAAGGAACCAGGTGTAGCCTTCGAGATTGAAACGACCTTCGCGGATGGCGGTAATCACCGGCGCGCCGGTGACACGAGCCCGGGCCTCGGCGGTTTCAGATTGCAGTTGCTCAAAAAACGTCATGATCAGAACTCCTGACAGTGGGTATTGGAAGAAGCCATAGAAGACGACTCGGCTCCTGGTTGATTCAGGCGAAGATGGAAGGCATCTGCCATCAGAACGGGCAGATCCGCGTGAAGACGATGGCGCACCGGCCGGCCGTTAGCGGTGATGTACCCCTGACTGGCCGTCAGGGGCTGGGGCCGGACGTACACCGAACTCAATCGGGCATAGTCCGGTAAACGCTGATTCAGGCGGGTCAGGGCATGTCGTACCGGGTCGACCGGACGGTCACCCTCCAGCACCAGCAGGCCATAGGGCTGAACATCACCATCACCAAAGACCACCGCCTGCTGCGCGCCCACGGCCTGGATCAGCTCACTTTCCAGCCACTCGGGGCTGATGTTGCGGCCAAAGCTGGTGATCAACAGATTTTTGGCCCGGCCATTGACCGAGAGGAAGCCGTCCGGGGCGACCGACCCCAAATCACCGGTATCCAGCCAGCGCTCACCGCCCTTTTCAGGTGCCGGCGCGTCCCCCAGATAGCCCAGGTGGGTATTGCCACGAACCAGAATGCGATGATGGTCGTCCACCCGCATCTCTATGTGGGGCAGTGGCTGGCCGACGGTGCCGGGGCGGGTCGCGCCGGGCACATTCAACGCCACTACAGAGGCGCATTCCGACAAACCGTAACCTTCGTACAGGGGCAACCCAACCGCGTCAGCTCGCGCCAGCAGAGCCGGAGACACCCGACCACCACCCACCGCGAGAAAGCGGAAGCGATTGCCATCCAGTTCGCCCTGCTCCGCCGCCCTGACCAGAGCCATCGCCAGCTCCGGCACCAGGATCATGGAATGCGGTCGATGCTGGCGAATGCCGGCCACCAGTCGCGCCACCGACAGGCCGCTGCTGCCGCTCATGCCCAGGCTCTTCAAAGGGGCAACGGTCACCGTAGCGCCCATCAACAGGGGCAGGTAAACACCGGCGATATTTTCCAGCAGGGTGGCCAGGGGCAGGACACAAAGGTGATGTTCAAGCTCAACGTGCTTCAAACGCGCTTTCAGCGCGAGGGTGGTAGCCGTCATCTGGCTCGCGGACAGGCACACACCCTTGGGCGTGCCGGTGCTGCCGGAGGTAAACGTAATCTTGGCCGTTTCTTCCGGCATCCGGGCCGGAGCCGGAAACACCGGCAGGGATTGCAGCGACACTCCGTGGCCCAGCGACTGGGCGGCTTTCGGTGCCGAAGCGTCGCTGAACAGCAGGGCGTCCAGTGCCGCGCGTTGGGTTAAATGATTCATCTGGCCCTGGGAGAAGAACACCGGCACCGGCACACACACCACCTCCGCCATCAGGCACGCCAGGTCCGCCAGTACCCAGGCCACGGAGTTGTCACCGCACAGCCCCACCCGTCGAAGGCCACGATCTTTCAATTGCTGAGCAAGTTCTCCGGCGGCCAGCCACATCTGGCGGTAGGTGAGCGAGCCATCGGCTCCCCGCAGCGCCACCCGCTCTGGATGTTTCCGCGCCTGCGTTTGAAAGAGTTTAGGCAAGGTGGCCATAAAGCTCACCTCCATTTGCCGGGTTTATGCCTGCCGGCGCCACGGACCGCACCAGCTTCAGCAGACCACCGTTTTCCAGTGCCGCCATGCCGTCAGCCACCCGAATGGCCATTACCACCGGCTGGTGCTCGTAGTACCGTCCCCAGCCAGCACCGCCGTCCGCAAGGCGGGCAGGGTCGGCGTCGGCCACCATATGGGTGGGAATGCCCAGGCGGTGGAAGCTGTTACGAAGCTGGTCGGTGCCGGTACAGACCACCCAGCGAAAACCTGCGTTGTGCAGCCACAGCGACAGGGACGCAAACAGGTAGCGGCTCACGCCCGCCTCGACACCCGCCAGATGCGCGATTTCAGCGATGTCGCGGCGATCCTGACCCGGCGCCGGCATGACCGTTTCCACCGGAGTCGACAGATAATCTTCCAGAAACAGCCGCTCCTGGCCGGCATTGCGAATCCCTACGGCCGCCAGTAGCGAGCCCTGGGCCGTGGTCAACGCCAACAGGCCCGGCACCCGCAACACAGGCTCCGCGCCATAGGCCTGCAGGAAGCGTCGGCGAATAAAGGCGGTGGTGTTGGCGGCGGTTTCGGTATCGGCCTTAATCTCACTGAGCCAGCGACCGGCGCACCGGAACACGGGCACCACGTCCGGGGACTCCGGTGGGCAACAGGCGGATATTGTCATCGGGTCAGTCATGGCTGCACTCCAGCAATCGAAAGAAGGCCTCATGCCTTTTCATCACGAATGCCAGAGTAGAGCCCAGGGCTTAAGCAACCCTTAACGAAACCGGACAGAATTCTTAAGCTCGCCTTAAGCTTTCTGTGGCAGACTCTAGGGCAATAGGGTAGACAGGGCGCAAGCGATGCGAATACTGCTGGTAGAAGACGATCACCCCCTGGCGCAAACCATGCTGGACATGCTGCGCGAGGACCAGAACACCGTAGATTGGCTGGACGACGGCCAACAGGCGGTGAACGCCATCGTGGAAGACTCGTTTGATCTGATCATTCTCGACCTGACCCTCCCGCGACTCGATGGCCTGGAGGTTGTGCGAAGAGCCCGGCAAAAAGGTAACCGGACGCCCATCATCATTCTGACCGCCCGCACCGAACTCGATGAGAAACTCCAGGGCCTGGACGCCGGTGCGGATGATTACCTCACCAAGCCTTTCGCCATGGCCGAACTAAAGGCACGCATTCGGGCTGTGACCCGCCGTGGTGCCAATGGGCCCTCCCTGTCCGGACTTCAGGTGGGGCGCCTGACACTGAATACCGACACCGGTCAGCTTATTCTCGACAACCAGGCCAACACACTCCCGCGCAGTGAATTCCAGATCCTGCAATACCTTATGCGCCACCCGGATCAGGTAGCGACCCGCCGCCGGCTGGAGGAACAACTGTACGGCTGGGAAGCGGGCGCGGAAAGCAATGCTCTGGAAGTGCACATTCACCACCTGCGCCGCCGGGTTGGCAAGAGCACTATCCGTACCGTGCGGGGCGTCGGTTACCTGCTGGACAGCGCTGCGGCAGAGGCCGAACCATGTCACTGACCCGCACCCTGATTTTGCTGGTGACCTCGGCCGTGCTGTTGATTGCAATGGTGGCCGCCGGCTGGAGCTATGTGGAGAGCAACCACGAACTCGAAGAACTGTTCGATGCGGAACTGGCCCAGAGCACGAGGATTGTGCAGGGCGTGGTCCGCCATCTTGTTGATACCCAGTCTGCAGACCAGCTCGCCACCACGTTGCGGGACACGCTCCAGTTACCTGACACCAGCCTCCCGGACGCCGAACTGGAGGCGGACCGGGACGAAGTTCTGCCCAACGGCGCAGGCCACAAGTATGAAAAGAAACTGGCGTTCGAAGTCTGGAGTGCCGAAGGAGAACCTGTCCTCGACACCCTGAAAGCCGACGATAGCGAAGGCCTGGTGCCGGGTTACACCTGGGCGGAATCCACCGGCTACCGCTGGCGAACCTTTACCCTTCATGATCCGGAGACCGGCTTCTGGATTCGCACGGCCCAACGGGAGGACATCCGCCAGGAACTGAGCCAGGAGCTGGCCCTGGGTAACATCCTGCCCCTGCTGATCGCTCTGCCATTACTGGCTCTGGCCGTGATTGCTGCAACCCAACTGAGTTTCCGCCCTCTGCGCAGGCTGGAAGCGCCCGTGCGGAACATGGCACCGGAACACATTCATCCGCTCGATGACCGCCAGGCCCCCAAAGAAGTAGCCGGACTGGTGCAGGCGGTCAATGGCCTGCTCAAACGCCTGAATCTGGCGCTTGAGCGGGAGCGGCGCTTCTCGGCCGATGCTGCGCATGAATTGCGCACGCCCCTGTCGGTGTTGCGACTCAACCTCGAGAAAGCCTGTGCGGATAACCCGGAACAATTCCGCAGCCTGACCAGCGCGGTGGACCGAATGGTGCACCTGGTCGAGCAGATGCTGCTGCTGAGCCGGGTTGATGCCGGGCTGGACGGCAAGCCGGCGCCCCATAACCTGTCCGCGCTGATCGAGCAGAGCATCGCAGATGTAGTGCCATTGGCACTCAGGAAAGACATCGAGCCAACCCTGGAAGACGACACCGACGGCCAGGCCCTGGTGCCGTGTCACAACGCACTGATGAACACCCTGATGCGCTCACTACTGGCCAATGCCATTCAGTACAGCCCGAAACACACTACCATTACCACGCACCTGTCTCCGTCGGGAGAAGGCTACTCGATCACGGTGTGCGACCAGGGCCCGGGCATTCCCGAGACCGAGCGGGAACGGGCATTGAGCCGATTCGTCAGGCTCGATCAGCGCGTAGGCGGCGGCGCCGGGTTGGGGCTGGCCATTGCCCGACGGATCGCCGAATTGCATGGCGGCCAGTTATCACTGGCCAATCGGGCCGACGGGCAACCGGGGCTGTGTGTGCACATCTGGCTGCCCGCAGGATAACGCCCCCTGCCAGCCCTTTAAGGTTCAATTAAGGTTGTCAACCGATAATCACTTCCAGACACCGGGGTTCTGGCCCCGACATACTCTGGGAGATCGGATAAATGGCTCGGCAACATACTCTGTCAGTGGTAATTCCCGCCAAAGACGAACAGGACAACATCGCCACCCTGCTGACTGAAACATTCAATGTTATGCGTGATCATCCCGGTTTCGAAGTCGTGCTGGTGGATGACGGCAGCAGCGACCGTACGCTCACTACGGCTATACGCACCGCTAATGGCCTGGGCGGCCGGCTTATAACGGTCCGGCATGAGCGAAGCATTGGACAAAGCGGAGCACTGGCGACGGGCATTCATCAGGCCCACGGCACGCTAATCATCACTATGGATGGTGATGGCCAGAATGACCCGACAGACATACCCGCACTCCTGCACAAAGCCAATGAGCTACAAACACAGGCCGCGGATTTCTGTGTCGCCGGTTACCGTGTCTATCGCAAAGACACCGCCTGGAAACGCTTCCAGTCTCGCCTGGCTAACCGTGTTCGCAACGTCTTTCTGCATGATGGGGTTCCGGATACGGGCTGTGGCCTGAAGCTGTTTCCGAAGTCCACCTTTCTTAAGCTACCCTGGTTTAATCACGCTCATCGATTCATTCCCGCCCTGGTCAAAGGCCTTGGCGGTGACATAGCTGTTGTCGCTGTCAATCATCGCCCGCGGGTAGCCGGGCTTTCAAAGTACAACGCCTGGAATCGGGTCTGGGCCGGCATCCTCGATATGATTGGCGTAATGTGGCTGATCCACCGAACCCGTTCTGCACAGATCACCAGCATAACGGACAACACCAGCGATACGCTCTCCAAGGAGCAGGCTTGAAATGCTGCTAGTCGTGCGTTCGCTCGGATTTGCACTGCTGGCCCTGACCGGATACGTGGCAGTGAACCATGGCTGGCTCGAATTAGTAAGCGACCAGGTTCAACTGGCCAGCTACCTCAACCATGAGGGTGTCAGTGGCCTGATTATGGTTTGTCTGGCCGGCGGCCTGTTCACCGGGATTGGTGGCCCCAGACAACTGTTGGCTTTTGCGCTGGGCTTTGCTCTAGGAGAGGTGCAGGGAGTTGTGATATCAACCCTGGCCGCCGCTATTGGCGCTACGGGTTGTTTTTGGGTGGCTCGGTGGCTGTTTAAAGATGTGCTTTCAACACGTTTCGGGCATCGAATGCACTCGTTCAACGAGCTTTTCCGTGAACAGAGCCTGCTGAAAGTTCTGATGGTCCGGCTACTACCGGTCGGCAGCAACCTGCTGACCAACCTTGTCGCGGGCTGCTCTTCAATTCGCTTTCTACCGTTTCTGGCGGGCAGCACGCTTGGTTACCTACCACAAATGCTGGTATTCGCCCTTGCCGGAGCGGGCGTGGGCCAAGCCAACCGTTATCAACTGGCGGTCAGCGTGATTCTTTTCATTCTGGCTTCCGCCATCGGCGCCTATCTCTACCAGACAAAACGGAATCAATCCCTTGCACAGCCGGTCTCCGACCCATCCTGAGCTCTTCTTAATGCTTATGCCCGCACATACCCCACTGTTACCTGACGTATTGGATAATATTCCCCGCAACCGGCTGATGCTGGCACTACTTTTGTTCACGGCGATCATGATCTTCAGCGGCATTGGCTTGCGCTCTCCATGGCCGGCCGATGAACCACGCTTTGCGGAAGTCGCTCGCGAGATGGTGGCCTCTGGCCAGTGGTTGCTTCCGATGAGGGGTGGCGAGCTCTATCCGGACAAGCCACCCGTGTTCATGTGGAGCATCGCCGCGTTTTTCTGGCTCACCGGCAACCTGAAGCTCGCTTTCCTGTTGCCCAACGCCTTGTGCAGCCTGCTTAGTCTCGCTTTGGTGTTTGATCTTGGCAGCCGTTTGTGGAACCAACGCACTGGCGCCCTCGCGGCCTTGTTGCTAATACTGGCCCCTCAGTTTCTGGTTCAGGCTCAAAGGGCACAAATTGATGCCATGGTAGCCTGCTGGACCATGGTCGCCTGTTATGGCCTGATCTATCACTTTTTTATCCGACGATCATGGAAGTGGTACTTCACAGCCTGGGGATTCATGGGTCTCGGCATCATCACCAAGGGCGTCGGTTTTTTGCCCGCTCTGCTGTTTGTGCCGATCATTGCACTGAAACTTCAGGATACCAGCCGATTTTCTGACAGTCTGACCTGGCGATGCGCCTTAGGTCCCGTGGTGATGCTTCTGGTTGTGGCTGCCTGGCTGATCCCCATGACTCTGCATGTCAATCAATTGGGCACCGAAGAAGCCCTGGCCTACAGGAACAACATCCTGTTCAAGCAAACTGGCGAACGGTATGCCGACTCCTGGGGCCACATCAATCCCTGGCATTACTATCTATCGAGTGTTGTCCCCACGCTCTGGTTTCCTCTGCCATTGTTGCTCCTGGCACTGTCACGCCCACTGTTACGAACCCTTCGCCGCCAACCCGTGAGTCTGACGATGCTGGCATGGGTCGCATTGGTCATTGCTTTTTTCAGCCTGAGTCCCGGCAAACGGGGGGTCTATATTTTGCCGGCCCTGCCACTGCTGGCGCTAACCCTGGCGCCGATTCTGGCTAAGCAGAAACCCGCGCGATGGTTTTCACCCGTTCTGACGGGGGCACATGGCTTACTGGCCATTGCTCTGATAACCATCGGAATCCTGGCCTGGAACGATCACCCGCGCTTGGTGGCAAAAATCACCGACTACACCCAGGACCTCTCACATCTGCACGAGGCGGGCACGCTTGTTTTCGGTCTCGGGTTAATTTGGCTGATTGGCCTGGTTGGCTTCTGGCGTTCGAATGCCTTGGCAAGATTCTTTGTGAGCCTGATGCTCAGCTGGCTGCTGTTCACCACCTGGGGATACCGCATTCTTGAACCACTGCGCACCCCCCGAAATGTTCTGGCGGCGGCCGAACAGCATATCCCTGCTCACGGCCAGTTAGGCATGATCAATTTCAGTGAACAGTTTTTGTTATTTTCGAAACGGGATTTCACGCATTTCAGCTTTTTCAGCACACTGGAGCAGGAAAATCGAAACGCCTGGCTTTGGATGCTGGAAACTTCCGACAGTTTCTTGATTGTCGAAGCTTCGGATAACCTGTCGTGCTTCACGATGAAAGGCGCTCAACCACTCGGTACAGCGCACAGGGAGAACTATGTCCTGCTCACCGACCAGCAGGCGAAGAGCCATTGCCCGCCTCCCCAACGCATCAGACACTTTACAACGCCTCGGCCAGGCGACTGGCTGGATTAAAGGGTTCTCCACCTGAAAATAAGGCTTAAGCTGCGCCCCTGGGCAAAGTGACCGTTACCTGCAACCCTTGCCCGGAGGGGCCACGTGCCAGCTGGATATCGCCACCCATTGCCCGGACCAGGGTACGGGCAATGGCCAACCCCAGCCCGGCACCGCCGGTGTCCCGGCTGCGGGACTGTTCCAGGCGGTAAAACGGCTGGAACACCCGCTCATATTCCGCCTCGGGAATACCCGGGCCCTGATCGATGATGGTCACAATTGCTTCACACTCCGAGCAGTTGAGAGATACGTCCGCCCGCTCGCCGTAATTCACCGCGTTCTCGATGAGGTTGCGAAGAGCCCGCCTGGCCGCTTCCGGCTGTCCGTGAAGCACACACCTGGGGCCATCAGCCAGCGTTACCGCCAGCCCCATCTCCTGCAGATCTCCGCACAGACTGTCCAGCAACGATTCAAGGTCGTACTTGCGATGCGTCTCCGTGGTGCTGCCGCGAATGAAATCCAGCGTGGACTCCGCCAGTTGCTGCATCTCCCGCAGGGAATCCAGAAGCCGATTCCGATCCTCGCCTTCCGGCAGCATTTCCACCCGCAGGCGCATGGAGGTGATCGGTGTTCTCAGATCGTGAGCCAGGGCTGCCAGCAAACGTGACTGGTCTTGCTGTGCCCGACTGACCTGATGTTGCATTTGATTAAACGCGCGGGTGACTTCCCGGATATCTTCGGGGCCTCGCTCCGGTATCTCGATGGTTTCGCCCCGGCCGAACGCCTGGGCCGCCCGGCTCAGTTCATTCACCGGCTGCAGAATGCGACGGATAGCCAGTAACAGCGTCAGCATCAGCAGCACAGCGGTAATACCCACGCTGGTGAGGGTCGCCTTGAGCCAGAGCCATGAAGGCGCCGGTGGCTGGGCCCGGGCGTTAAGCCATTGCCCGGACGCCAGGGGCAGCGAGGCGGTCAGAATGGGCGGGCATTCGTGGCGGTCATCGTCCTCTTCGTGGTACTCGTCGTCGTGATGTTCGTCTTCATCATCATGGTCTTCGTCGTGGTCCTCATCATGATCGTCATCGTCCCGGTCATGATCTTCCTCACGGTTGCGATAACGATCAGGCAGGCATTCCTCTTCGTCCGCCTCCATGGTGGCGCGCATGCCGGTCGGGGGCGCTTCAAACTCCCGGGCCAACCGCCCGGCCATGGCGGAATCCTCATCGCGGGGCAGGTAGGGCGTTGCATCGATAGAAAGCTGCAGAGTCGGGCTGGAAAGCGCTCGCAAAACCCGCTCCTGGCGCTCCGGGTCCGTGGTGTCCAGCAACGCATGGGCATCGGCCACTCGCTGCAATACGTGCTCAAGGCTGGCACTGCGCAAGGCGCCCTGGCGCTCACCGGCGAGGATGGCAATGGTGATGACCTGCGCCACCAGCAGCACCAGAACCAGCAGCAGCGCCAACTGCCCCGCTGCGCGTCGAGGCCAGATTCTCATACCGAGACCTCTTCAACATTGGCAATCCATTGATAGCCGCCACCCCAGATGGTCTTGATCAGGCGGGGATGACGTGGGTCCGGGTCCATTTTCCGGCGCAGGCGGCTGACGTGATTATCAATGCTCCTGTCAAAGGCATCGGCATCCCGGCCCAGGGTCAGATCCATCAGCTGGTCCCGGGAAAGCACACGACCGGCGTGTTCCAGAAACGCCAGCAGCAGTTTGTATTCCGCCGTGCTGAGCGACACTTCGACACCGTCGGGATCGGTCAACTGGTGCCGGTCAACGTTCAGGCTCCAGCCCTCAAAGCAAAGACACTGCCCGGCCATCGGACTGCGCTGGGGTGGCAGGGCGACGGCACGGCGCAATACCGCCTTGATGCGTGCCAGTAATTCCCGGGGGTTAAAGGGTTTGGTCAAGTAATCATCGGCACCCATTTCCAGCCCCACGATGCGGTCGGTTTCCTCGCTCATCGCGGTCAGCAAGATCACCGGCAAGTCGGTGTGTTCCCGCAGGTATCGGCACAGCGTCAGGCCGTCGTCGCCCGGCATCATGATATCCAGCACCACCAGATCCACCACGTGATCCTTCAACTGGCGTTTCATGGCATCGCCGCTATCCGCCAGCAACACGCGCAAGCCGTGCTCCTGCAGATAACGACCCACCAGGTCGCGAATGTCGCGGTGGTCGTCGACCACCAGGATTGTGGACGTGGCGTTCACGGGTCACTCCCTCTGTGTACTGATGCCCCGATTATAGGGAACTGTGCGCCTGGCTTGGGCATGAGGTTGTCAAAAAATGTCGCAATACCGGCCGCTGAGACAATTTGCGACAAAGTCGCCGCCCGCCCGAGACATTTCTGCGACGTTTGCCTGTTGCAATAACTCTCAACCAGCGATGACAACCATCGCGGTTCAATGGGTTCAATCAACAAGGAGTTCTGTCATGAAAAAGACCACGACAATTGCCGCTTTGTCCGCAGCCGCCCTGCTCAGCGCTGCACCGTTGCTGGTGTCGGCTAGCGACGATTACTGGGACGACGACCGCTACGAGTATCGCGATGACGACAAGCGGATGCAGTCAGACATGAAGCAGTATAACACCGAGGAAATGCGCATCATGGCCTATGGCCAGGCGCTTCGCCGATTTGGGCCGGGGGTCGAGGTTTCCGTGGACGAAACCGAGGACGGCACCTACCTGGTGCGGCTGCGGGATGCCGAAAACAACCTGATGCGGGAACAGGAATTCAATCGCTACGGCGCCCCGGTTCGAGGCGGCCGCCGGGATTGATGGGTTCACCCACAGGCAGGGCGCAAACCATGCTCCTGCCTGTGCCCAAGGAGATGACTCATGACACTGATGGATACCGAAAACCGCTACGGGGCCGTGGCCCGTGCCCTGCACTGGGGTATGGCGGTTCTGCTTCTGATCATGCTGGCCAGCGAGGTCTGGTTCGAGGCACTGGAACACAGCCTGTCCGAACGTTCGCTGATGGCCTGGCACCAGAGCATGGGGTTGGCGCTGTTTGCCCTGGTACTGTTTCGGGCCCTGTGGCGCGGGCTCAATCGTTCACGAGTGCAACCGCCAGCACACTGGGCCACCATGGCCCGGCTGGGGCACCTGGCACTTTACGCCCTGATGATCCTGATGCCTCTCACCGGCCTGGCCACCTCGCTGGGTGAAGGCGAAACCGTCAGCTTCTTTGGCTGGACGCTTTTTGGCTACGGCCCGGAAATCGAATGGCTGGAAGACAGCGGCGAAGACCTGCACGAAGCCCTGGCCAATGCCCTCTGGGTGATGATCGGCCTGCACGTGGCCGCCGCGCTGGCGCACCAGCACATGCTCGGTGACCGGATCATGAAGCGCATGGCGTAATCCCACCATGGACAGCCCTGCGCAATGCCTTGAATTGACAACATTCACCATGGCCCCTTAACCGGTACAATGGGCGTTTTCACCAATCCCCGGAGACGCCCATGCCCACCGAGCCGAGCTTCAAACACGAATGGCAGGCCTTCTGGCTGGCCGTGGGTTTTCTCACCCGCATCCCCATGCTGGCGCGTATTGATTACTCCCAGCGCCTGATGAACCAGAGCAGCCTGTATTTCCCCCTGGTCGGCCTGCTGCTGGGCGTCATTTACCTGTGCGTGTACGGCCTGCTGAGCCTGGCTTTCAGCCCACTGGTCTCGATCATCCTGGTGGTGATCGTGCACCTGTTCCTGACGGGCGCCTTCCACGAAGACGGACTGGCCGACAGCGTGGATGCCTTGGGCGGGGGCTACACGGTGGAAAAACGCCTGGCGATCATGAAAGACAGCCGTATCGGCACCTACGGCACCGTTACCCTGGTGATGGCGCTGTTGCTGAAAGTGGCGCTACTGGCCGAAGCCGACCACCTCTGGCTGGCACTGCTGGCCGCGCCGGCGGTGGCACGGCTCACGCCTCTGCTATTGATGGCCACGCTCAACTACGTGACCGACCCGGACAAGAGCAAATCCAAGCCGGTGGCGGACGGCTTCTCCACCGCACGCCTGCTGGCCGCCGTCGGTTTTGTCATGGTACTGACGGGCACCCTGTCATTCTGGCAGCCGTTCCTGATTACCGGCACCCTGGCGGCGGTGCTGCTGGTGGCACTTTTCTGGGGGGCTTATCTTAAACGCCAACTGGGTGGTTATACCGGCGATGCGCTCGGGGCCAGTGTGGTGTTGAGTGAGCTGGTGCTGCTGTTGTTTCTCTAAACGGCTGACTCCGCAGCTGGAAGACAGTTTGAGGTGGGTCTTTCCAAAACCGTGCGGAGCCATGGATGGCGGAGCTCGAGCGCTACAGGGACGTATTCACAGCGTGTTTTGGAAAGACCCACCTCAAACTGTCAGGCTCCATCAGTACCTATTCAGTTATCTACAGTAAAAGAAACAATCCGCGACAGGTGGCTGAACGGCAACCCGGTTTCCTCGTGCCACTGGTTAAACGCCGCCTGCACCTGTTTCAGCCCCTTCTGGCTGGTGGGCGACGCATCCAGAATCTCCGCCCGGGTCAGGGCCGTGACCACATCCCGGGACAGGATAAAGCCATCCCAGCCCACGCGGCGCAGAAAATACTGGGCGGAATTGCCACCCAGCCGGCAGCCGTTGCGCTTGAGATAGAGCAATAACCCGGCCTGATCGGTGCTGGGCCAGTCGGCCAGGAAACGGCCAAAACTGCCGTGGTCATTCACCACATCCATGATCATCCGGGCGTTTTCGGGCACGGTGCGGATTTTCTGCAGGTTGCGCACAATACGCTCGTCTTTCGCCAGCTCTTCCACCACGTCCGGCGGCACCTGCTGCCAATAGGCGGGCACAAAGCCGTCGAAGGCCGCTTCGAAACCCGACCACTTGTTCTCGATCACCCGCCAGACAAACCCCGCCTTGAAGATGCAGCGGGTCATCTCGGACAAGTAGCGGTCGTCGCTGATCTCGACCAAACGCCTTTTGTCGGTCACCGGCGGCAGCAGAGCCTGCAGGGCAGCCTCACCGCCTTTGCGAATCAGTGCCTGGTCGTAGAGGGTAGAGAATTGCATGCTGGCTCCTTTTAACTGCTCTGTCTGTATGCCCTATGCCGCCCGCTGTACCCATTCCGGGACTCATCATACCCATATTGGGACTTGTAATACCCAATATGGGGACTATAGTACCCAGAATAGGACTTCTAAATAGAGACAAGCATACCAATGCCCGGCACAAGTATCGGTGACGCCCTTTTTACCAAAACTCAACAACGCCTGCTGACCATTCTTTATGGTCACCCGGACCAAAGCTTCTATCTTAACGAGTTGATGCGCATGGCGCAGATCGGCCGGGGATCCGTCGTGCGAGAGCTGGGCAAGCTAACTGACTCAGGGCTGGTCAGCATGACATCCCGAGGCAACCAGAATCACTACCGGGCAAATACACAAAACCCGATTTTTCAGGATCTGGCAAACATTGTTCAAAAAACCTTTGGCGTGGCAGACGTTGTTCAAAAAGCTCTGATACCGCTATCAGACCATATCAAAAGGGCATTCATCTATGGCTCCATTGCCAAAGGCGAGGCTCATGCAGAAAGCGATATTGACCTGATGTTAATCGGCGACGAACTCAGCTATAGCGACATCATGGAACTGTTGGCGCCTGCTGAGGAACATCTACAACGGACCATCAACCCCACGCTATACTCCGTGTCCGACTTCGAAAAACGGATTCAGGAACAACAGAGTTTTGTGACACGGGTGTTAGACCAACCCCGAATTGAACTGAACTTTCAGCATTAACCCACAAGGATCTCGCATGGAAGCGCTTGACAACCTGGTTAAAATCCATCGACTGAAGGTCGAAAATCCGGATAAAAAGGAGTTTGAGGGGATGCTCCGGGCCGCCGACATCAAACTTCGGGATGCCCGTCTTGAAGGACTCTCTGCTGACAGCCAGTTTTATCTGGCCTATGGGGCCGCACATGCCCTGTCTCTCGCAGCATTGAGGTGGCACGGCTATCGCTCCGAAAGCCGCTACATCGTTTTCCAATGTCTGCAACACACTGTCGGGTTATCAAGCGGTAAATGGCGGGTATTGGATAAGTGCCATTCCGCTCGTAACCTGGCGGAGTATGAGGGGCAGGTGGATGTGAATCCCCAATTACTCAAGGAGCTGATTGCTATCGCCGGGGAACTCCAGGAGCTTGTTGAGTCTCTGCCCCCTATAAAGGATTGAGAGGGCCTGGAAGCTGGTTTATTCAGCGTTTCTTCAAACGCGCCATCAGTCGCTCGTTGGTTAATGGTGCCGACCACTGGTTGCCATGCACCAGCTCCTCCAGCGGCAAGCGGGAACGCCAGCCCTTGGCCTGAAGCTCCGGCTGGTCGAGGAACTCACTGACATACCCCAGGCACAGGTAGGCCAGCGGGTAGACGTGTTCGGGTAAGTGCAGGATTTCCGCCAGCCGATCCTGGCTGAGGATACTCACCCAGCCCACGCCGATGTTCTCCGCCCGGGCCGCCAGCCACAGGTTCTGTACCGCCAGGCAGGTGCTGAACAGATCCATCTCCATGATGGAGTTGCGCCCTAGCACGTTCGGCCCGCCCCGGCTGCGGTCGCAGGTGATGCACAGGTTGATGGGGCTGTCGAGAATGCCCTGCAGCTTCAGGCTCCGGTAGCGCTCTTTGCGCTCGCCCTGGTAATTCCCGGTGGCCCGGTCGTTTTCCTCGTTGAAGCTGTCCAATACCTGCCGGCGCACGTCCACGCTGTCGATCACGATGAAATCCCAGGGCTGCATGAAGCCTACCGAGGGGGCGTGGTGGGCGGCTTCCAGTAGTCGGGCCAGCACGTCGTCTGGAATGGGGGCCGGCAGGAACTGCGAGCGCACGTCCCGGCGTTCGAAGATGGCGCGATACAGGCCTTCGCGTTGGGCCTCGGTGAAGGATTGGTCGTGATCGGTCATAAACCCAGTAGCCTTTTCAGTGCGTCGGCATCCAGGCACTGCTCCACCTGGTCAGCCAGGCGGTCGAGCTGTTGCAGCCGGTGGCTCTGGTAATCCACGGACCGGGCATCGCCGGATTCCAGGCCAGCCCATTGCAGAAAAGCCTCGCAGGCATCGGGTTCATCAAACAGGCCATGCACGTAGGTACCCAGGATCTGGCCGTCCTCGCTGATGGCTCCATCCGGGCGTCCCTCCAGGGTTGCCACCGGCCGGGTCAGGGCCGGGCCCTCGGTGACGCCATTGTGCATCTCGTAACCCTTCATGACGGGCGCGTTCTCCCCGCCAGAAGCTGCCAGGTTCAGTGGGCCGGATACGTAACGCAGCTGCTTGCCCTGCACCATGCGGGTGGTCATGGCCAGCCAGCCCAGCCCCTCGGTGTCGCCCGCCTCGCCTTCCAGACCTTCCGGGTCTTCCACCCGTTGCCCCAGCATCTGGAAACCGCCACAAATGCCCAGAAGCTTACCCCCATAGCGCAAATGCCGACGAATGGCCTCGGGCCAGCCCTGCTGTTTCAGCCAGGCCAGGTCGTGGCGGGTGCTTTTGCTGCCGGGCAGGATGATCAGGTCGGCCGGGGGAATGGGTTCGTCCGGGCCGACAAACATCAGGTCCACGCCCGGGTGCAGGCGCAGGGGGTCGAAGTCGTTGTGGTTGCTGATGCGCGGCAACACCGGCACCACCACTTTCAGCGCGCCGGCTTCGCTGGTGCCGGCGGCGGCGACACTGTCTTCGGAATCAATCACCAGACCGTGCAGGTAAGGCAGCACGCCAAACACCGGCTTGCCGGTGTGTTCGCGCAGCCAGTCCAGTCCTGGTTCAAGCAGGGCGATGTCACCCCGGAAGCGGTTGATAATAAAGCCCGCCGTGCGCGCCCGCTCGCTCTCGGAAATCAGGGCCAGGGTGCCCACCAGCTGGGCAAACACCCCGCCCTTGTCGATGTCGCCCACCAGCAGTACCGGGCAGTCCGCCGCCTCGGCAAAGCCCATATTGGCGATGTCGTTGGCCCGCAGGTTGATTTCGGCCGGGCTGCCCGCGCCCTCGGCGATCACCACGTCGTGCCGGGCGCTCAGGGCCTGCCAGCTCTGCATCACCGAGGCCATCGCCTCTGCTTTATAGGCATGGTAATCCAGCGCGGCCATGTTGCCGTGCACCCTCCCGCGCAAAATCACCTGCGCGCCCTGGTCACTCTGGGGCTTGAGCAGCACCGGGTTCATGTCGCTGTGAGGCTCAAGGCCACAGGCCAGGGCCTGCAGGGCGGTGGACCGGCCAATCTCGCCGCCATCCACCGTGACCGCACTGTTCAGGGCCATGTTCTGGGGCTTGAACGGTGCCACCGATACGCCCTGGCGCGCCAGCCATCGGCACAGGGCGGCCACCACCGTGGTCTTGCCGGCGTCCGAGGTGGTGCCCTGCACCATCAGTGTGGCCATTTACAGCTCCACGCCCTTCTGGGCCTTGATGCCCTGGTCCTTGAACGCGTGCTTGACCACGCCCATTTCGGTCACCGTGTCGGCCAGGTCGATCAGCTCCTGCGGGGCGCTGCGACCGGTGACCACCACATGCTGCATCTCGGGCCGGGCCTGCAGGTCGTCCAGCACCCGATCCAGGTCGATGTAGTCGTATTTCAGGGCGATGTTCAGCTCATCCAGCAGGATCAGGTCGTAGCTGTCGTCTTTGAGCATGGCGGCGGCGATGTCCCAGGCCTCATTGGCCGAGGCCACATCCTGCTCCCGGTTCTGGGTGTCCCAGGTGTAGCCCTGGCCCATGACGTGGTAATCCACATTGGGCAAGTCGCGGAAAAACGCCTCCTCGCCGGTACTGAACGCACCCTTGATGAACTGCACGATGCCGACTTTCATGCCGTGGCCCAGAGCCCGGGCCACCATACCAAAGCCGGAGCTGCTCTTGCCCTTGCCCGGGCCAGTCATCACCAGCAGTACGCCCTGCTCGTTCTGGGCACGGGCAATCCGTTCCTGCATGATTTTCTGTTTGGCGGCCATGCGCTTGGCGTGGCGTTCGGGATCTTTTGCGCGCTCTCGCATGAGGGCACTCCTTTATTCGGATAATGGGTGATTGAACGTAAAGGATTCTCCCCGGAAGATCGCCGCCACTAACGCTGGCGCGGACGGGAAGTAGCCATGGAAATAACTGGCGGTCAGGGTGCCCTGGCGATACACCACTTCGCCTTCGGAGCCGGCCTGTTTTCGGGTTCGGGCGAAGGGCTGCCACGGTGTTTCCAGCGTGGAATGGTGGTAAGTGTGGCCGCGCAGACTCCCCAGGTTACTGTCCAGGCTCTGCAACCCCAGGGCCTTAAGGCGGCCGGCCATAATGGCCCGGCCGGGCAGCAGGCCCAACAGGGCATGTTCGCCGCCTTCCTTGTCCACCAGTGTTTCCGCACAAGCCATCAGGCCGCCACATTCAGCCAGTATCGGTTTGCCCGCCTGATGAAAGGCGCGGATGGCTTCCAGCATCGGAGCATTGGCCGCGAGGGTGTCGGCATGCAGTTCCGGGTAGCCACCCGGCAACCAGAGGGCATCCGCCTCTGGCAATTCGGTATCCGCCAGCGGTGAGAAGTAACACAGCTCCGTGCCCATGGCCTGCAGCAGGTCCAGATTGGCCCGATAGATGAAACTGAAGGCGGCATCACGGGCAATAGCGATGCGATGGCCTTCCAACAGGCGCTCAGGCTCAGCGGGGGATTCGGCGCTTAGCTCAACAGGCTGGGGCAACGCATCCAGGCCAGCGGTTTTCAACACCTCGGCGGCCTGATCTAGCCGGTCGCTCAAATCGTCCAGTTCATTGGCCTGCACCAGCCCGAGGTGCCGGTCCGGAATGTCCATGGCATCGTTTCGGGGAATGGCCCCGAGCAGTTCGATGCCCGCAGGCAAACTCCCTTTAAGTAATTCGCCATGGTAAGTACTGCCGATCTTGTTGGCGATCACCTGATGCACTGGCAGCTCCGGATCAAACCGGGCCAGCCCAAAGGCGACCGCACCGAAGGTTTGCGCCATGCCTTTGGCATCAATCACCGGCAAAGCGGGAATGCCGGCCAGCTTGGCCAGATCGCCACTGCTGGGGTCGCCGTCGAACAGGCCCATGGACCCTTCCACCAGAATCAGATCGGCGGTTTTCGCGGCTTCGGCCAGACGCCAGCGGCACTCGTCTTCACCGGTCATCCAGGGGTGCAGTTGGTACACCGGATTGCCGGAGGCCACTTCCAGCACCATGGGGTCCAGGTAATCCGGGCCGTGTTTAAAGACACGCACATTCAAACCCGCATTACGGTGCAGGCGCGCGAGGGCGGCGGTGACCATGGACTTGCCCTGGCCGGAGCCGGGGGCGGTGATCATGGCGGCTGGGACTTTAGCTGTCGGCATTCCTGAGTGATCCATTTTGTCTGAGTTTGGTGCTGACGGGCGGCGGGGCAGAGCTTGTCATACCTGGCTCTAGCCTCGTTTAGGGACGAAAAATGGGGCGCCATCCACTTCCACCGTTGCCAGACTCTGGTTATACAACCGCTCCAGCGCATTCGGTACCAGCATGTGTTCCGCCGGTCCCCAGCATGCTTCCCCATCGGGGTACATCAGCAGGATGTTGTCACACCAGCGGGCGGCCAGATTGACGTCATGCAGGCACATGAAGATGGCATTACCGGCTTTTGCCCGTTCGGTCAGCAGGTTCATCACCGCCACCTGATGGTGTAAGTCCAGGTGATTGGTGGGCTCGTCCAGCAGCCAGGTGTGAGGCGCCTGGGTCATCAGGGTGGCGATGGCCACGCGCTGGCGTTCGCCGCCGGAAAGCGTGCTCACCAGACGGTCTTTCAGGTGCAGGACATCCAGGGCTTCCAGAGCCCTCTCGGCCATAGCCACATCATCAGCACTTTCCATCTGCCAGGGAGAGAGCCAGGGATGTCGGCCGATCAGTGCAGTTTCCAGGACCGTGGCGGGAAAGCCGTCCTGGCGGTCCTGAAAAACCAGGCCCAGTTGTTGGGATAAGACCCGGCGCTTCATGGCGGCCGTGCTCTGCTCGCCCAGCAACAGCGATCCCGAGCGGGGCGCCCTGAGACCTGCGATGGTGTGCAGCAGGGTGGTTTTGCCGGCGCCGTTCGGGCCCAGAACACCCCAGATCTGACCAGGTTCAATGTTCAGGTCCAGCGGGTAGCCGTCCGGGCGGCCGGGGATGTCGATCACCAGCTCGCGGGTGCGCAGGGTCTGCATGATGGGGCGCTTGCTCATAACCATCAGCGGCTCCGGTACAGCAGGTACAGGAAGGTGGGCACGCCCAGCAGGGCGGTGATCACGCCGACCGGAAGTTGTTCCGGGGCGATAACAATGCGCGCCAGAGTATCGGCAAGGACCAGCAAAGTGCCACCGGCAAACGCACAAGCGGGGAGAATCAGTCGTTGGTCGTTGCCCAGCAACAGACGCAGCATGTGCGGCACCACCAGCCCGACAAAGCCAATGCTGCCGGCCATGGTCACAGCGGTAGCGGTCAGCAGGCTGGCGAGGATGTAGATGGTCCATTCCAGCGGTCGCACGGCCACTCCCAGAGCGGCTGCCTGCATGGGCCCGCGAGCCAGCACATTCAGGCTTCGGCCCAAGGGCGCCACAAGCAGGCACACCAGTGCCAGCAAGCCCAGGGCCGGCCAGGGCGTGCGGGCATAGGAGACGTCTCCCATTAACCAGTAGAGCATGCCGGGCAGGCGCTGGGTCGGGCTGATGGCCAGCATCAGGGTGATCACCGCACCCCAGCCGGCGGCTACGACCACACCGGTCAGCAACAACCGCGATGGTGTCCAGCTACCGGTACCATGGGCCAGGCCAAACACCATCAGGGTTGAGAGCAGGGCACCGGCAAAGGCCGACCCCGAAACCAGAAAACCGCCCAGCCCTGCCAGCATGGCAAGTAATGCGCCCACAGCCGCGCCGCCTGAAAGACCGAGCACGTAGGGATCCGCCAGCGGGTTTCGCAATAATACCTGCATCAGCGCGCCGGCCACCGCGAGCAAGCCGCCCGTGGCAAATGCGGAGAGAGTGCGCGGCAGGCGCAGTTCCAACACCAGGGTCTGTTGCAGGTTGCTGCCTTCGCCAAGAATCACGGCCAGAACCTGCCCCGGCGCGACACTGACACTGCCTGTGCCCACGGACAACACCATGGAGGCAAGGCTCACGAAAGCCAGTACCAGCAACGGTTTCAGCAATGGCCGGCTCACGGGCACTGGCTCCTGTCAGCGTTTGGCACGGGCATCGTCCAGCTTCTCACAGAACAGTGTTGAACCCTCCAGCATGCGGGGAGTCGGGCGCTGCACCAGGGAGGGCGGAATGAAATACAGATTGTCTTTGCGGGTGGCTTCAATGCCGGGAAACGCTTTCCAACGGGTCAGCCAGTGGCGATTTTCCTCGCCCATGCCGCCGGCCAGGATGGCTTCGGGGTTGGCGCCGATGACTGCCTCAGCGCTGATCCTTGGTACCAGGCGTTCCAGATCACCAAAAACATTCACCCCGCCGCACAGGGTGATCACCTTACCAATCAGATGCTCGTCGCTCACCGTCATCAACGGCTCGTCCCAGACCTGATAGAACACGGGTACAGGCTCTGCTCCCTGATACTCACTTGCCAGTCCGGCAATGCCCTGCCGGAAACGTTCGGCCTCGGCGAAGCCAGCTTTCTCGGTGCCTGCCAGAGTTGCCAATCGCTCGATCGTGCCGGAAACCGCTTCAAAGGTACGGGGCTCAATGGAGAACACCGGTATGCCAAGGTCTCTTATGGCGTCAAGCTGTTCCGCCGGGTTGCCGGTCACCCAGCCGATCACCAGATCCGGCTTCAGCTCCACAAGCCGTTCCAGATCCATGCGCGTATGGCTGCCCACGGAGGTGACTTCTTTGGCTTCTTCCGGGTAGTCGCTGTAAGACACGACTGCCACCACTTTCTCCCCGGCACCTGCGGCCCACACCAACTCGGTGGCCCCGGGGGAGAGTGCTGCGATGCGACTGGCCGGCTGATCAAGGCACACTTCCTGACCGGCATCGTCGGTGGCGCAGACCTCGCCCGCAGAAACCGGTGCCTGCCACAAAGCAAGTGCAGCAGCGATTGCTGTCAGGCGTCTTACAGAAAAATGTCCGGGGAAAATCAGCATAACGCCTTCCGGTTATCCGGTTGTCCACAGTCATCATTGGCAGCGGGCCACGGCGGGTAGGCCGATGAGCCTCCCTTGCGGGCGGACTCGAAGGCCTCTCGCTGTTGTGGCTCAAGCTGCTCCGCCACCCAGTCCATCAACGGATGGCCGGGGCGGGTATGGCCGCTGCCGGGCAGGCCATGGTCGATGATATTGCCGGCGAAGTCACGGGCCAGGGCTTTGCGGGTAAACACATCCGCCTCCCAATAGCCACGCTTGACGGCCAGCAATGCGATGGCCTGCATGTGGGTTTTAACGTGGACGTTGTGCCCCTCGGCCAGGAAGTCATCCAGGCCCAGGTCATGACGGTCCTGAAAATACACATCGTTGATCTCGTCCCACATGCTGGAGCGCAACACCTGGGGACTGGTGACCTGCCAGCCCCAGAGGTTGTCGAGGAAATCGCTGCCCATGGTACGGGCACCGGCGTAACCATGCTCCATCAGAGGGGCCAGCCATTGCGGGTTGAGGTTTCGGGCGCGCAGCTCCACCTGCAGCGCACGCTGCAGGGAGTCCACACGCGGGTTCTTCGGGTCTGCGTATTGCAACACCTGGTTCTGCGGGGGCTCACCTCGCAGGTGCTCCACGGCATTGGACAGGCCACCCTGGAAATCGAAACCGTCGTCGTTATCCAGCAGGCCATAAAGATGGCTCGCCCTTCCGAGGTAGGTGTGGCCCACGCCCTGCAACTGACGGTCGAAGGCCTGATGAGCCGGTTCACCCTGGCTGCCCTTACCGTACACATGGCCCATGCGGCGGCGGTAGGCATTCCCCAGTTGTTGCCGGTCCTGCCAGGCACCGGAACGGGTGGCCAGGCGATTGACGCCAGCGCCGTAGGCGCCCGGTGCGGTACCAAAGACACGGTAGGCGGCTTCGGCACCCGCATCCTGAGCGGAGGCTCCCGCCGCCAGCAACACCCTGGTATCCGCAACCCAGCGGGCAGCTACTTCGTTGGTTGCCAGCGTTTCATTGCCAGGTTCGCGCATGGCCTCCGGCAGTTCCGACAAGGCCTGCTCCAGCGCTTCGGTCAGTTGCGGGTGTTTCGTCTCAATGGTCTTCGCGGCTCCGGCGAGCGCATAGCGGGAAGCCAGGTCAAGCCATTCCAGTTGGCTCTCATAGAGATCCCGGAACAGACCAGAGGTGGTGAAGACCACGTTTCGACGCACCGGGGTGTCTGTGTCCGGGCCCGCAGGCAGTCGTTCCAGCCCTTTCACGATGCCCCGGCTGTTCCATATCGGGCGAATTCCCAACAGTTTCATGCCAAAGGCAATCATTACGCCTTCATCCCGAACGGTGTCCGAAGCCCAGAGCACCAGGGCATCACTTTCGTCTTTCTTCCGGCCCTTGTCTGCCATGGTTTCCACCGTCAGCTCCGTCGCCAGGGACCAGGCCACGCGGGTCGGGATCAGGTCATCGGACAAGGCGTGGAAGTTGCGGCCCGTGGGCAATACCGCCGGGGTGCGCAGCGGGTCGTTGCCCTGGCCGGGTGGCACGAAACGACCCTCCAGCGCAGCCAGAAAGCTCTGGCGTTCCGAGGCCGGGGAGATTTCGAGATTCTGACGCCATGTGGCTTCCGGAGTTTCGGCCTCGCCGGCCATGGAGCTCAACATGGTATCCACCATGTCTTTGTCCCAGTCACGGCCAAACACATGCAGGCCCAGGGGCATGAAGTGTTCCTGCATATCGGTCACATAGTGGCCGGCTTCGTGGACCAGCAGATCCGGTGACAGCTCATCCACGGACACCTCATCCACAGACAGCCCCATCTCACCGGCAATCTCTTGTTCCAGATCCTCGCTGATGTCCAGTTCCTGGATTTTTTCCCGCAGCATGACCAGAGCCCGTTCCCGGGTAGGGCTGTCGGGCTCATTGGCGGACTCCCAGGTTTCCACCAGTTGCCGCAGTTCCAGAAGCTCATCGTACAGTTCGGTCGCCGCCAACGGCGGAGTCAGATGGCTGATCATCACACCCAGGGCACGGCGCTTGGCCTGGATCCCCTCACCCACGCCGTCGACAATGTAGGGATAAATCAGTGGCAGGTCGCCACCCAGCAGATCCGGATAATCATCTCCGGTCAGCCCGGCACGGCGGCGGGGCAGGAACTCCCGGGTGGAGTGGCGGCCCAGGTACACCAGGGCATCAGCCTGATAATGATCCCGCAGCCAGTGGTAAAAGCCCACGTATTGATGCGTCGGTGGGAAGGTCATATTGGCATGCAGCAGTTCTTCATCCACCTCCCAGCCCCGGGGTGGTTGCGGGCCGATATAGATGTTACCAAAACGCAAGCCGGGGAAGATCAGCCGGTCGTTCACCACCATCGACTGCCCCGGTGCCTCGCCCCATCCCTGAAGGCCGGGAATACCGGTACCGAGCAGAGCATCCCTGCCAGCTTCCAGTTCCCGCTGGTGACCGCCCTCGTTCAGTCGACGCTGCCAGAGCGCCTCGTATTCATCGAGTCGGGTCAGGGCTTTCTTGCGACTGGGATGCTGAATGTGCTCGATCAGATGTCGCAGGTCGCGAATACCACGGTTCAGCAGCCCGGTTGCCAGGTCTTTTTCGCCCATGCCGTGGGCCTGCTCCAGCCGCTCATGCAGATACCCCATAGGGCCATGGGCCATTTCCTGCTGAACCACCGCTGGGAGGGTTTCCAGATAACGCCGGTAGGTGTCGCCATCCATGGAAGCAACCTCGCCGGCCATTTCTCGCAGGGCGCGGGGGTCGTCCGGCAGGCTTACACCACGCTCCTGAATCAGGTCAGTAAGGGCCTCCGGGCTCTCCGGCAGGGGGCCGGTGTCATAGCCTTGGGCTTTCAGCCAGG
>Ga0136557_1000129_pt1 | contig 60102 bp, 53 predicted proteins | sample AntRauTorckE6832_FD_104796 | JGI IMG/M metagenome (GOLD analysis project Ga0136557, IMG submission 104796) | Saline lake microbial communities from Rauer Islands, Antarctica - Metagenome Torckler E6 #832 | ecosystem: Environmental > Aquatic > Non-marine Saline and Alkaline > Saline | place...
CATGTCTGTTGAGTGTGAGCTGGCACGCTCCATTGTGCTTATGGCTGCCATGAAACTTGACAGCGCAGCCAGTGAGGCGGAGAAGGCCAAAATGGTCGCTGCCGCCAAGAGCCGGGTTGGCTCGGCCATGCGCAAGGTGGGTCAGGAGGCAGTGCAGATTCATGGTGGTATTGCCATTACCGATGAGCTGGATGTTGGCCATCTCTTCAAACGCGTGACAACTATCGAGCACCAGTTCGGTGATACAGACTACCAGACCATGCGCTACGCCGCGCTGTAACAGCCTGGTGTAATTGCCCGGTTTTCTGTCGGGGCGATGCAATGAACAAAAAGGCTGACCTGTTGCCTCAGGCGGCCTTTTTTTATCATTCGATTTGCATTCTTGTAATGCTGTTAAATAGATTTTTTCGGAGGTGTGCCGCTTGAGCGAACTCATACTGGTACGACACGGACAGGCGTCCTTTGGCGCTGAGTCATACGACAAGCTAAGCCCGCTGGGTGTGCACCAGGTTGAAATCCTTGCTAAATACTGGCAAACGCTGGGTGAACAGTTTGATCACCTGTACAGCGGTGAGCTGGTGCGCCAGATCGAGACCGCTGAGTGCCTGCGCGCGTTACTGCCTGCGCAGCTGGCGCCACAGGTACTCCCCGGACTCAACGAGTACAACGGGGAGCCGATCATCCGTCTGTATCTCCGCGATCATGCACAGTCCGAGGGCTTTGGCGCTGATCTCAAATTGCCGATCACTGATCGCAAAACCTTTCAACTTGTACTGGAGGCCGCCACTGCGCACTGGATCGAGGGCACGCTGCAGCCATCGGGGGAGGATAATGATTTCGAAAGCTGGCGTGACTTTCAGTGCCGGGTACACGGCGCTCTTGATGAGTTGATGCTGCGGCACACGGGCGGCAGCCGGGTGCTCGTCTCCACCTCAGGTGGTGTCATCGCGCTGGCATTGCAGCGTGCCTTGCAATTGCCCGATGCGCAGACTATCGCCACCAACTGGATGGTAAAAAACAGCTCGGTAACGAGATTGGTTTATGGTCGTGGTAAAGTGTCGCTGGCAACGTTCAACAGTTTGTCGCACCTGGAGGTGCCGGCCTGGCGTGAGCTCATTACTTTCAGATAACATCAAGAACAAATGCTGAACAAAGGAAACATCATGACTCAGGAAATGAAACTGGTAGATCAGCCGCAACAGGTGCGCCCGGGTGAAGAGCTGGACATGGATGTGTTGCGGGAACACCTGCGTCCTGTGCTGGGCGGGCTGGTCGATCAGTTAGGCGTGAAGCAGTTTCCCGGCGGCTATTCCAACCTGACGTATTTGTTGACCAGCGGCGAGCACACGTGGGTATTGCGTCGCCCGCCCTTTGGTAGCAAGGTCAAGTCAGCCCACGATATGGGACGAGAGTTCCGTATCCTCACGGCGCTTGACAAGGTTTTTCCTTATGCACCCAAACCTGTGCATTTTTGTGATGATCACAGTGTGCTGGGCTGTGATTTTTACCTGATGTCATATATTGAAGGTATTGTCATCCGACGCGAGTATCCGGCAGGATTGACTCTGTCGCCAGCGCAGGTTCGTCAGCAGTTCTTCACCTTGTTCGATGTGCTTGGGGAGTTGCATTCGGTTGATTTGAAAGCGGCCGGTCTGGATGATTTTGGCAAACCTGAAGGCTACGTCACCCGCCAGGTCGAGGGCTGGAGCAAGCGTTACCAGGCGGCGGTGACCGACAACGCGCCCGATTTCGCGCCGGTGATAGCATGGTTGAGGGACAAGATGCCTGCTGAAAGTGGTGTCGTGGCTGTTATACATAATGACTACAAACTCGATAATGTCATCTGGTCGGCGCAGAACCCGCTGCAGATGATCGGTGTACTGGATTGGGAAATGACAACTGTCGGCGATCCTTTGATGGACCTTGGCTGCACGCTCGGTTATTGGGCGCAGGCCGATGACCCGGATTTTTTTCGCCAGTACCGCGCCATGCCCAGCGACGCATCGGGAGCGCCTACCCGTGAGGAAATCGTGGCGCGCTTCAGCGAGCGCACGGGTATTGCCGTTGACAATATCGACTTCTACTTCTGTTTTGGTCTGTTCAGGCTGGCCGGCATCGGGCAGCAAATCTACTACCGCTACGACCAGGGTCTGACCCGGGATGAGCGCTTTGCGCGCTTGATCGATAAGGTGCATAGCCTGCGTCAGATGTGTGAACTGGTGATCAGCCGCTCGCGCCTGTGAGGAGCTGTGACCAGAGGTGAGGGGATCGGTTGCAGAGAGTGTCTTCGCCGCTGCGAGCCACGATGTAACCGGCCAGCGCAAGCGCCAGTATCGGAAATATACCCCCAAAGACGAGCATCTATTGGCCGCCGTTAAACGCCGTTTTCCAATGACCTTTGCGGAAAATATGCAAGTACATGGATGACTTGATTACATAGTCCGCAATCAGCGCGGCGTAGATCCAGTACACGCTCAGCTCCAGAAAATAGAACACGACGGTCAGAATGACCCGTCCGAACACAAAGCCGGTCGCCATGATGCGAGCGGGCGAGCGGGTATCCCCCGCGCCGCGCAGGGCACCGCCCAATGTGAACTCTATGGACATCATGGGTTGTACAACCGCAACCATGATGGTCAGCGCGACGAGATAGTCCAGCACCAGCGGATCGGTGATGAAGAAGCTGCCGATGGCCCGCGCGTTGGCCCCCAGCACCAGGCCGATAATGGCCATGGTGGCAAACGCTATTTTCAGATTTCGCCAGGCCGCGCGCTCAGCTTCATCGGGTTGACCCGCGCCCAGATTCTGACCGGTCATGGTCGCGGTCGCGATGGCGAAACCCATGCCGATGACAATCGAGATAGAGAGAATGTTGACGCCGATACCATAGGCTGTGAAGGCTTCGGTTCCGTACCGCGAGACGACCCACATAAAGGCTATAATGGAAAAATTGAAAATGAGCTGCTCAATGCCAGCAGGCACGGCGATGCGCAACAGCTTGCGGAGCCGCGCGCGCTCCAGGAAAGGCTGGGGCATCGGCTTCAGCAGCAGTCGCTGTTTATGCCACAACTGATAAAACACGATTGCCACCAGGGCGTAGGACAGACCTGCCGCATAAGCGGCGCCCTGAATGCCCAGCGCTGGAATAAAGCCGATACCATAGACCAATGCATAGGCGAGCAGGATATTGACAACGTTGCCGATGGCCGCTACCCAGACGGGTGTCATTGCGTCACCGGCGGCGCGCAAGGCAGCGCTGATCACGGCCAGGAAGGAGAAAAAGACATTAAAGAAAATCAGCAGCGTCAGGTAGTGAGCAGATTGGCCCAGCATTTCGCCCTGTAGCCCGAAAATGCCCACCAGTGGGCGGGCAAGCCATGGCATGACGGCGCACAGCAAAACCGATGCGGCCAGGGTGACAATAGCCGACAGTTTGACCACACGGTCAGCCTCGTCAGGGTTGTTGCTGCCCCAGGCATAGGCGACCATGGCAGTGGTACCCGCCGTGATGGAGAAAATGATCAGTTGCACCGCCATGTAAATGCGGTCAGCTGCAATAACGGCGGCCACCGCGTCTGAACCCAGCGCCGCGACTATTTTGATCGCAGCCAGATGGACAATAGACAACAACAGGTTGCCGACGATTGTCGGCCCGGCGAGCTTGAACAGACTTAAGCGTTTAGGCGGCGCAGTGGGCAGGGTCAGCGACATGGGTGCAGGTTTAACTTTATAAAAGAGGCTAGATAACAGGCGCAAGAGAATACGCTGCTGCCCGCTATTTGGCAAATATCTCGGCTAGGGGCTGATCGCATTGGTTTGGCTGTGATATTCTCGATCACTGTTTTGTCGAAAAATTTGCGCCCGCCACAGGAACTTCACGAATGTCAGCAGTTTTGAATTCACCGCAGCCAACGCTTGAAACGCCTGCGGCACCTATTGAACATACGCCTTTCACGCGCCCAGTTATCCTGTGTGTTGCGTTTATCAACGGGTTTGTCATCATGTCCATCGAGTTACTGGGCGGCCGGGTGCTGGCGCCATATTTCGGCAGCAGCGTCTACGTCTGGGGCAGTATTATCTCAGTGTTCATGTTATCGCTGTCGCTGGGTTATCTGTGGGGAGGGCGTTTGTCCTTGCGCCGCCCGGGACCTAAGGTATTTGCGTCTTTTTTTGTGATAGCTGCGGCGCTTTGCCTGCCCATCATCTTTCTCGCTGACGGGGTGATGACTGCCATTTTTGTGGCGGTTGAAGATCCGCGTTACGGTTCGCTGCTGACGGCCCTGCTGCTTTATTTTTTGCCTATCTGTGTCATGGGCATGGTGTCTCCGTATTCGGTGCGGCTGCTGGTGTCCTCACAGGCACACAGTGGCGGGGTTGCCGGCATGTTGTATTTTTTCTCTACCCTGGGCAGTGCATTGGGCACGCTGGCGACGTCTTTCTATTTTGTTCTGTGGTTCAATATCAATACGGTGATGTGGGGATGTGTCGTCGCATTGTTGCTATGTGCCAGCGCTGTGATGTGGACATGTCGCCGTCCGGCACAGACAATGCCTGATTCGGGTAATACCGTCACGATGCCGGAGGCTGGCAAATGAATTGGCAAGTCAAGAAAACAGTTTTGCTTTTAGCGTCAGTTGTTATCGCCCTGCTGGTGTTTGCGACGACCATACCTCAGACACATGCTCAGCGCGAGATCATTCACGAGGAGCGCTCGCAGTATCGTGATGTTGTGGTGACTGAGTTCAACAACCAGCGCTGCATGCTTTTTAATGTCCATCGCGGTGACATGAATCAGACCTGTGTCGATTTGCGCGACCCCAAGAGACTGGTGTTCAATTATACCAAAATGAGTTTTGCAGGCTTGTTGCTGAATCCTGATCCGCGGCGCATTCTGGTTGCCGGCCTGGGCGGCGGTACCATTCCGATGGCGATGAGGGATTTGTTTCCGGCTGCGACAATAGATGTGCTCGAAGTCGATCAGGCGGTATTGAACGTTGCGCAAGAGTTCTTCGATTTTCGTGAAGATGACGCCATGCAGGCCCATGTTGTTGATGCTCGCGTCTTTATCAAGCGCGCAGGGTTGCGCGGAGAGCAATACGACTACATTGTGCTTGATGCATTTTCCGACGAATATATTCCGGAACATCTACTGAGCAAGGAGTTTCTGGAAGAGGTCAGGGCGATACTCACGCCGGATGGCGTTGTGGTTGCCAACACCTTTTCTTCCAGCCGTCTTTATGACTATGAGTCGGTGACTTATCAGGCCGTGTTTGGTGAGTTCTACAATTTCAAGCTGCCCGGCAGTGGCAATCGGCTTATTCTGGCGACTAAAAGTGAATTGCCGTCGCCAGGTGATCTGCGGGCGCCAGCGCGCGAACTATACGACGCGCTTGAGCCTTACGGCGTCAATTTGCTTGAATACCCGCCCCGTCTGACCACGCGCCCGGATTGGGATACCTCGACACGCGTGCTGACGGATCAGTATTCGCCTGCCAACCTGCTGAACTGAGTGGCAGATGGTATTTCAACTTTCGGTTAGCTAACGGTTGGGCTGCTTGCGACTCTCGATCAATTCAAAAAGACCCATGCCCGCCAGCATGGCGGCCACGAATACTGCGGCCTTGGCTTCGCCCGCACCCAGCGCGACCAGTGCCGGTCCAGGGCAGAATCCGGCCAGGCCCCAGCCCACGCCGAAACCGAGACTGCCGATTATCAGTCGAGCGTCAAGCTCCGACTTGGCGGGCAGCTTCAGAGGTTCGCCCAGCAACGAATGACTGTGTCCTTTGATGAAAGTAAAAGCGATCACCCCGACCGCGATGGCGCCCAGCATGACCAGGGCCAGCGATGGGTCCCAGGCGCCCGCAAGATCAAGAAAGGAAAGTACTTTGTCCGGGTTTGCCATGCCTGATAGCAGCAATCCCAAACCAAAAATCAGACCTGCCAGAAAAGCCGTTATGAAGTGTTTTTTCATGCGCTCAGTCCTCAAAGTGCCAGCAGGTGACGAACGACGTACACGGTCAGGAAGCCGGTGCCCATAAACGCCAGTGTCGCCACGATCGAGCGCGGCGACAGTCGCGAAATACCACAAATGCCATGTCCGCTCGTGCAGCCGGCACCGTAGCGGGTGCTGATGCCAACGATCAGCCCCGCGATTACCAGAAGTGGATATCCAGCATCAATCTGTATTGCCGGCAACTGTGAGAACGCCAGCCAGGCCAGCGGCGCAAGCACCATGCCGGCGACAAACAGCACGCGCCACAAACTGTCGCCGCGCTGTGGTTTAAGAAGGCCGCCGACGATGCCGGATATGCCCGCGATGCGTCCGTTGAACAGAATAAACACCGCGGCTGCCAGGCCTATCAGAAGGCCTCCCGACAATGCTGTCCAGGGGGTGAAAGATGCCCAGTCAATTAACATGTTTGGTGACTCCTGCGCCAGTCTTATTCGCCAAGGATGGCTTTGAGGCCAGCCATGTTTGTAATAGCGATTTCACGATTTTTTACCGAAATAATTGCCTTTTTTTGCAGGCCTGAAAAGCCTCGGCTGACCGTTTCCAGGGTCAGGCCCAGATATTCGCCTATGTCCCCACGTGTCATCTGTAACAAGAACCTGTCCGGCGATCTTTGGCAGCGCGCGTAACGCGTTGACAGGCTGAGCAGAAAAGAGGCCAGCCGTTGCTCTGCGGTATAGCTGCTGAGCAAGGTATGAATGTGCTGGTCTTTGACGATTTCGTTGCCCATGATGGCAAAAAAACGGCTCTGCAGATTAGGCAGCTGCTGGCTCAGCTTTTCAAGCTGGGTAAAAGGGATCTCACAAATAGAACAATGCTCAAGAGCCATGGTGGACACACCGTGAATTCGATTGCCGATACCGTCCATGCCCAGAATCTCTCCGGGCATGTAAAAGCCGGTGACGCGACTTTTGCCGTCGCTGGTCAATGTGTAGGACTTGAAGCTGCCGCTGCGCACAGCATACACCGATCGAAATTCATCGCGTTGGCGATACAGGTGCTCGCCTTTGCCAAGTGGACGATTGCGTTCAACAATATTGTCGAGTTGCTGGATTTCGGATTTGTTCAGCGCAATAGGCAGGCACAGGTCGCTGAGCCTGCAGTTACTGCAGCTTGCCGCCGGATTGTGCGGACAAGGGCGCGCGCGCATGGTGTCGCCGGCAGCACTGGTGCTGATGGTGTTACCGTGCATGCCGATGTCTGCCGTTTGATCCATCATCATGATTTCACTTGCCGACCCGAACGGTCATGATGTCGCAGCTAGCGCCATGCAGTACCTTGTTTGCAGTGGAACCCAATAGCAGTTTCCAGCCGGACGTGCCATGGCTGCCAATGACGATAAGGTCGGCGCTGACTTCCTCTGCCCTGCTACGAATTTCGGTGGCTGCGGCGCCTGTCAGGACCCACTGTTGGTCTGTCGGGATACCATGTTTGTCGCCGATGTCAGCAAGTCGCTGACTGGCGATTGCCATCGCTTCTTCCTGTAGTTTGGTCATGTTTATGGCGTATGCGTCGATCGGATAGGCGGCAGCAACGGGCTCTACGACGTGAGTCAGGTGGATCTTGCCAACCTGACCACCTGCCAGCTCCAGTGCACGCTCAATAATCCTGGTGGATTCATTGGATAAATCGACGGCGACTAACACGCTTTGATAGCTCATGATTATTTGCTCCGCCTCGCATAGCATTGATTTCGGATTATTTTCCCCGAGTTTAACCGACTGCTTGCTCAATGAGAAGCAGGAAGCGGCCATTGGATTGATTACTGTACAGGATTGGCATATTGTGAGGAGAAGTACTTTGTGGAACCAATGATGGGGGTGTCATGTTTAGACTCAGCAAAATTCTGGTTGTCATCGAACCGGAGCAGGACGACCAACTCGCGCTTGATAAAGCCCTCCGTCTGGCCAGGGTCAGCGGTGCCAGTCTTGAATTGCTGATCTGCGATCACAATGCGTACCTGGAAAATGGTTTCTACTTTGACCCGCCGCAGGCACAGTCGCTGCGTCGTGAGCATATCGAGCGCAATCGCCAGTTGCTGGAAGATATGGCGCTCGTCATCAGGCAGCAGGGCTTTAGCGTCGCGGTAGATTCGCTTTGGGGCAACCCGTCCTATCAAACAATTATTGAAAAAGTGTTGTCGAGTGAGCCTGACCTGCTTATACAAAGCACTCGCCATCATGAAAAGATTGCGCGGCTGCTGTTGTCGCATCAAGACTGGCAGCTTTTGCGTTATTGCCCGTGCCCTTTGTTATTGGTCAAAGATCTAGCGTGGCCGGAGCGCCCGCTGTTCGTCGCGGCTGTTGACCCTGTGCACAGCAACGACAAGCCTGCAGAGCTGGATCACAAATTGACTGGTGTCGCTCACGGAATGGCCAGGCTCAGCGGCGGTGATGTGCGGCTTTTCCATTCGTGTTACCAGGCGCCTGTTTCCGGGGTTTATCCGCTGGTGGTGGATAAAGAGCTGTATCGTGAAAAGACCGCTGACCTGCTCACGGCGTTCGAATTGGCAAACGATGCGCTGTACATCAGTGATGAGGAAGTGAAACACGCATTGCCTGCGTTTCTGCAACAACAAGATGCCAGTGTTCTGGTCATGGGCGCGGTGTCGCGTTCGGCGATTGACCGGTTCTTTGTTGGCAGTACAGCGGAAAAACTGCTGGATCATGTGGATCAGGATGTTCTTGTGGTCAAGCCGGCAGGTTTCACAGATAAGGTGAAAAAAGCCAGGCCAGAGAATCTCTGATGCGCACTGGCAGGCTGCGGTTGCGGAACTCCTCAAGTGTGATGCGAGTGGCAGTGTCTGCTTTGTCCGAATAGAAGGAACCGACACGGGTATTCACCTGTTCTGAGAACAGTTCAACACCCAGTTCGTAATTTAGCCGCAGGCTGCGCGGGTCTATGTTTGCTGACCCGATCAGTGTGTAAAAATCATCCACCAGCAGCAATTTGCTGTGCACAAATGGCCCCGGCTGATAACGGATGTCCAGGCCGGCTTCGAGCAATTGCCGCAGCGTGTTCTGCATGGCCCAGTGCACGGCGGCAATATCATTGTGTCCTGGTAACAGGATCTGGACATATACACCGCGCAGATGCGCAGCAATCAGTGCGCCGATAATGTCGAATGTGGGTAAAAAGTAGGGGGTCGCTATGAGCACCCTGGTCCTGGCCGCCGAGATTACGCCAAGCATCAGGTTGTTTAGTTTGTCTAGATCTTTGTTCGGTCCATCCAGAATCAGCCGGCTCCAGATTCTGGCATCGGGTGCGTTGATGTTGCTGCCTATAAACGGACCTGAGGGGTTGGTGTTGGTACAATAATGCCAGTCTTGCCAGAATGCCCATTCAAGCTCATCGATTATTTTTCCTTGCAGACGAAAATGTATATCTTGCACCCGGGCTGGATTGTCGAGACGTTCTGCCAGGTGGCGATCGCCAATATTCTGTCCACCGGTAAACGCGTAGTTGCCGTCGACAATAAGCAGTTTTCGGTGGCTGCGCATATTGATGTTCAGCGACGGTGGTACGAGCTTGAGTGGATTGAATCGGACGAACTCGATGTTCTCTGCTTTTAAGGCCCGGCCGATGCGTGGCCAACTCATCATTTCCCCGAGTCCGTCCACGATAACCTTGACCTTGACCCCGCGGCGAGTGGCGGCAGCCAACGCATCGACGATCTGCAAACCGCTGGTGTTGTGGTCAAATATGTAGGACGCCAGCAAAACCCGGTCCTGCGCCGCATCAATGGCCTGCACCATGGCGGGGTAGAGTTGCTCGCCGTTTTCCAGCATATCAAAATGAGTGCAGGCGCTCAGCCCTTTTTGTGTCAGCGATTCTCCTACCGTCGACAGCGGCCGAAACGAGGTGCCAGGCGGATCGTTGATGGTGGTCAGGGCGTCCCGGTTGAGTTTACTGCAGTAGCCCTTTTTTGCCCGACTGCGAACGCGATTTATGCCGAACACGAAATACAGGATCGGGCCCGCCAGGGGCAGAATGATACACAATGCAATCCAGCCGAAGGCGGCCTTGGGGTCGCGTTTATTGAGCAGCGCATGGCCCGCTGTAAACAGGCCTATAGCCAGCACGATCGGGGGGAGCAGCCAGACCAGAATGTCTCTCATCGGTCGTCCTTGTTCCTGTGGTTACGGGGCTCTCAGGCTGACGTCAGTCATCATTGCACAATGGTCGGAAAACTCCCGCCAATGTTTGCCTGACAATGTTTCGCAAGCGTGAATATCAAAACCACGCAGATAAATTCTGTCCATTGGCATCGCGGGTAAGAAAGCGGGAAAGGTTTTGGCGCACTTTCCGTTGACGGCTTCATGTGCTTCTGTGACGCCAATACCGCTGCGCAACGCGCGATGTGTTATTAGTCGCCAGTCGTTGAAATCACCGGCGATGATAAGTGGTGCATCAGGGGGAATGCTGCGGTTCACGTGATCAATCAGTCTTGAGGTTTGCAGGCGCCTTTCTTTTTCGAAAAGCCCAAAGTGGGTGCAAATCAGGTGGATATTGTTCGCGATAATCCCATGCAGAAAGCCGCGTTGTGAAAAGTTAACAAAAGACGCATCAATATTGTCCCAGCTCAGAAAAGGGTTTCCACTGAGTATGGCGTTGCCGTGGTGGCCATGCTGGTAGATGGCATTCTTGCCATAGGCATGGTGCGTCCACACAGTGTCTGCCAGGTATTCCAGCTGAGTTTCGGCAGGCCAGTGCTTCAATGATCTGCGATGTTTCTGATTGTCGCCGACCACTTCCTGTAAAAAAACCAGATCGGCTTTGCTGTTGCGAAGCTGCTCTCGAATATTGGACAACACCAGGCGCCGGGGGCCCATGGCAAAGCCTTTGTGGATGTTCAGCGTCAGGATTCTCAAATGCGCTCCGGACATGGGCTGGGGTGCTACCTGTCGTGTTTCATGACGAGCACATCACATGGGGTGTCGTAGAGGATTTTTTCCGCGGTGCTGCCAACAATTGCGCTTTCTACTACATTACGCGACAAAGCGCCGAGGACCAGAATATTGGCGCGGTCCTTGCGGATGGTCTGGAGCAGGGTTTTGATCAGGTCGCCGCGGGTCATGGTCACCTGATCGTCAGTCAGGCCATGTTCACTGATGAGCGCTTTCACCTTGCTCCAGTGGATGGTGCGCACTTCCCGGATATAAGGCTCTGCGTCGACCACTTTGGGGAACATGGAGCTCAAGGCCGGGAAGTAGCAGTGGAATACCTTGGCGCTGAGCTGCAGTGACCTTGCCAGACTCGTCGTGGTATCCAGCAACAGATGATCAAGCTGGTTCTGTTGGCCCTTGCTGTGCAGCGGATCGACAGCGGTCAAAACAGCACCATCTTCGAACCACGGTCGGGCCTTCACCAGCAACAATGGGGAAGGGCAGTTTTTGACGAGTTTCCAGTCAGTGTTGGTGATCAGTATGCGCGATAATGCCGATTTTTTCTGCACGCTTTTAAGCGTCATGTCGGGCTGAAATTCGCGGATCTTGCGCAGAATCACCGCCGCACTGTTTTTGTCGGTGGTGAAATAGGTGTCTGTTTCAATACCCTGGGTTTCAAATCGGGTTTGGAGCGCGGCAAGTCTGCTTTCGTAATGTTCAGTGAAAAGCCGTTTCTGGGTTCGGAAAAAACGTGATGCCAGCCCCCGGTTAGCGTCGCTGTCGTGCGGCAGGACATTGGCTTTGTTCATAACCAGCAAGACCTGAGCCTTGCCGTAAAAAGCGAGCAGTATCGCCCGCTCGATCACAAAATCGCTGTCATTGTCTGGATCGACAATGACCAGCAGTTTCTTCAGTTTTTTCACAGTGTTGCTTGCCCCGTGCAGTCTCTCTGATTCAGCGCTTCATATTGGGTAAACAACGGTGTGCTTGTCAAGTCGCGTGGGTGTGATCGAACGTTCAGGCGTTTTTCAGGGGGACCAGTTTTTCCAGCACGTACTGGGGCAGAGCGAAGGCGGCATGATGCAGCTCCGGGGTGTAATAGCGGCTGCGTATGCCACTGGCGCGCCAGCGTGCCAGCAGCGTGGCAAGGTCGGTCTGACGCCGGGAAGGCTCGTCGCTGGCCCAGGCAAAGGTCATAATGCCGCCGACATAGGTGGGCACCGCAGCGCCATAGAAATGCCAGTCCTTGAACAGCCGATGCAATCGGGCGCCCGTATTGATGACTTCGTCAGTCTGCATGAAAACCACGCCATTTTGGGTCACCAGAATGCCACCCGGCTTCAGGCAGCGCCGACAACCGGCGTAAAAATCCTTGGTAAAAAGAACCTCTCCGGGCCCTTGCGGATCCGTGGAGTCAGAGATAATGACATCAAATCGCTGCTCAGTGGTCTGAACAAATTCGAAACCGTCCCCTATGACAATATTGGCCCGGTGATCGTCATAGGCGCCGTCGCTGTGGGCGGGCAGGTATTCGCGCGCCATGTCGATAACCGCCTGGTCGATTTCGACCTGGGTAATCTGTTCGACACACCGGTGCCTGCAGACCTCGCGCAGAATACCGCCGTCACCGCCCCCAATGATCAGCACCCGGGTCGCCTGTCCGTGCGCAATTAGCGGCACGTGGGTCAACATTTCATGGTAGATAAACTCGTCGTATTCGGTGGTCTGGACAATGCCGTCCAGTGCCATGACCCGACCGAATTGCCGGTTTTTGAATATCATCAGGTGCTGGTGCCCGGTTTTGTGCTCGAACAGGATTTCGTCGACAGTAAAGGACTGGCCGTAGCCCGAATAGAGCGTTTCTGTCCACTGTTGAGCTGACATCAGGCGTTTCCTGTGGCTGCGAAGTTGTATCGGGAGTAAGACGGCTAACGGGGTTTGTGCTGGAGCTTGCCCGCGCGCCGGCTGGCGCACGAACGGTGTTTGCAAGCGGTGCTACTCTTCTGCCTCAGGCTGGGTCAGGCCCCGGAGCTGCTCGCCGACGGTAACGCGGGTTGGGTGGAATGCGCCCTTGAGGATGGGGATCGCTTTTTCCGGTTGGGCGTCGCCGCACATGAAAATATCGAACGCGGCGTAACCACGCTCTGGCCAGGTGTGGACACTGATATGCGACTCGGCCAGCACGGCAACGCCAGAAATGCCGCCGTTGGGTGTGAAGTGATGCATGTGGATGTGCAGCAGTGTGGCGCCACATTGTTCTACGCAATCGCGGAAAGCATTTTCCATGGTGTCGAGGTCGGTCAGATTTTCAGCGCCCCAGAAGTCTATCAGCAAATGCGTACCGGCAAATTCCAGACCATTGCGATGAATAAAGTGATCTTTCGCATCGTCCGCCGGCGCACCGGTGAACGTAGGCCATTCACTTTCATTCGCGCTGGTGTCGGTTGGTTTGAGAGACTCTTTAATGGAGGAGATTGTGCTCATAATCCGGGCCCCAAAAAAAGATGGTGGTGAACTCATAGACCTGCGTTTTGCTGCGACTAAACAGTATTCGTCGGACTATCAAGCCTCCACACCATGCGTGGTTAATTTGAATGAAGAATTCCGTGCTGCTCAGCAGTGAAAATATGAGAAGCATCAGAGGGAACGCAGTTTATGGATTTTTGGCTGAAATACAAGAGAATTTTGCAGTTTTTTGCCTTGAAACCACCTGTTTTGGCTCGTAAAGGGGACGTGTAAAGGGGACGGAGGGATTATCCGATAATCCCTCCGTCCCCTTTACGGGTGGTATGTTACGAAGCATCCTTGATCATGTTGCGGGCAATAATGATCTGCTGGATCTGGCTGGTGCCTTCGTACAGACGGAATAGACGTACATCGCGATATAAGCGCTCTACCGCGTATTCGGAGATGTAACCGGCGCCGCCGTGGATCTGTACGGCGCGATCAGCCACCCGGCCGACCATTTCTGTGGCGAACAGCTTGCACGCCGCTGATTCGGTGCTGATGTTCTTGCCGTCGTCACGCATGCGCGCAGCGTCCAGCACCATGCATTTGGCCGCATAGCTTTCGGTTTTACTGTCGGCCAGCATGGCCTGGATCAGCTGATGTTCGGCGATGGGTTTGCCGAACTGTTTGCGCTCGATGGCGTAGTGCAGTGAATCGTCAATCAGGCGCTCAGCGATACCGGCGCTGAAGCCGGCAATATGCAGGCGTCCGCGGTCCAGTACTTTCATGGCGGTAATGAAGCCCTGCCCTTCTTCGCCAATGAGGTTGGCGGCGGGGACGCGGCAGTCCTCAAAAATAACGTCGCAGGTCAATGAGCCAGCCTGGCCCATTTTTTTGTCGATGGCCCCCAGGGTGATGCCGGGTGTACCTTTTTCCACGATAAAAGCGGAAATGCCACGGGCACCTTTAATGTCGGGGTTAGTTCGCGCCATGACATTAAAAGTATCGGCGACGGGCGCGTTGGTGATGTAGCGCTTGGTGCCGTTGATAATATAATGGTCGCCATCGCGGACAGCAGTGGTTTTTAGTGCACCGGCGTCGGAGCCGACATCGGGCTCGGTCAGGCAAAAGCAGCCGACCCATTCGCCGCTGGCGTACTTGGGCAGGAATTTCTGTTTTTGTTCTTCGGTGCCATCAAACACCACGGCGGCTGAACCGATACCGTTATTGGTGCCCAGAATCGAGCGGAACGCGGGCGATGTGCGCCCCAGCGCCATGGCAACGTGAATCTCTTCTTCCATGGTCAGGCCCAGGCCGCCGTACTCCTCTGGAATGGTCATCCCGAACAGGCCCAGCTCTTTCATTTCCTGGATTATGTCATCGGGAACTTTGTACTCTTCTGCGACCTGCTGCTCCGCTGGAACCAGCCGATCTCGAACAAAACGATCAACAATATCAATGAGTTGATTAAGCGTTTCCTGGTCTCGTATCATGCTTAGCCTCTGCCTTAAACGTTGCCAAAAATTCTATAGAACGAAAGCTCGTCATAATAACGCGATTGCCTGTCCCGAGTCGAATTCCACGGTATGTTTGCTTGTGCTACCATTGCGGCCCTGCTTATTTTGTAAGATATGGGGAACAAGAGAACAGTCCTATGAGTCAATTACACGAAGCCTATATTTATGATGGCGGCCGCTCCGCGTTTGGCCGCCACGGTGGTGCCTTGTCACCGGTACGTCCCGATGATCTGCTTGCCCATGTGATAAGAACCGTGGTGGGGCGTAATGTGTTCAACCCGGAAGCCTATGAAGATGTGATCATGGGCAATACCAATCAGGCGGGCGAGGACTGTCGTAACGTGGGTCGCTTCGCTGCCCTGTTGGCAGGCATGCCGACCTCAGTGGGTGGGTTGACGGTGAACCGTCTTTGCGGGTCCGGTCTGGCCGCTGTGCTGGATGCCAGCCGTGGGGTAAAAACCGGGGAAGGTGCTTTGTTCCTGGCCGGTGGTGTTGAGTCCATGAGCCGGGCGCCGCTGATCCTGTCAAAAGCGCAGACTGCGTTTGATCGTGGCCAACAGGTTGCCGACAGTACGCTGGGTGCGCGATTCACCAACCCGCTGATCTCCAAAGGCTTTGGTGATGACACCATGCCACAGACTGCCGATAATATTGCCAGGGACCTGGGCATCAACCGGGAACAGAGCGATACATTTGCGGCCGCTTCACAGGCTAAATATGAGGCCGCGCGTGCCGCTGGTTTTTTCAAGGATGAAATCATTCCCGTGGAGGTGTCGCAGGGCCGCAAAAAGCCGCCGCGCGTGGTGGACGCGGATGAACATCCGCGTGCCGACTCCACCGCTGATGTTCTTGGTGGTTTGCGCCCGCTGTTCGACGGTGGCGTTGTTACCGCCGGCAATGCATCCGGAATTAATGATGGCGCCGCTGCGCTGATAATCTGCAATGCGGCTATGGGCGAAAAATATGGTGTCAAACCACGTGCCCGTATCATCGCTGGCGCAATGGCCGGGGTTGAGCCGCGGGTGATGGGCCTGGGGCCTGTGTTTGCTGCACGCAAAGCGCTGGATCGCGCCGGCTTGAAGCTGTCTGACATGGACGTTATCGAAATCAACGAGGCGTTTGCCACCCAGGTACTGGGTTGCCTGAAAATGCTGGAGGTGGATTTCGACGACCCGCGCGTCAATCCCAACGGTGGTGCTATCGCTATTGGCCACCCGCTGGGAGCGTCAGGTGCTCGCATTGCGCTGACAACCTTGCGTCAGCTGGAGCGAACCAGTGGGCGCTATGCCATGGTGAGTTTGTGTATAGGTATCGGCCAGGGTATCGCTGCTGTCATTGAGCGCCTGGATTGAGCAGGTTTTCAATTAATACCCGAATCTCCGTTAAAAAACACGTTGTCGATAAGTGCCGGGGTCGGTGAATTCAATTTTCTGAAAATAATGTAAAGGATTTATTTATGTCCAGTGTCGTCAGTTACGAAATAGTCGAGAATATTGGTGTTATCAAGGTTAACAGCCCGCCCGTCAATGCGCTGTCACAAGCGGTTCGTGAAGGTATCGTGAACGCGGTAGAAAGTGCACAGAAAGATGACACCGACGCGCTGGTATTGATGTGCGAAGGACGAACATTCATTGCTGGTGCCGATATTACTGAGTTTGGTAAACCGCCCCAAGACCCCTCATTGCCAGACGTTCTTGGCACCCTGGAGAATTCCTCCAAGCTTGTGATTGCTGCCATTCACGGCACTGCATTGGGTGGCGGTTTCGAAACTGCATTGTGCTGCCATTATCGATGTGCCGTGCCGTCGGCCAAGGTCGGTCTGCCCGAAGTGAAGCTGGGCCTGTTGCCGGGTGCCGGTGGCACCCAGCGCGTGCCACGCATCGCCGGTGTCAAAGCTGCACTTGATATGATCACCAAAGGCGATCCGATCGGTGCAGCCAAGGCCCGTGACATGGGGCTGATAGATGAAGTGCTTAGCGGCGATGATCTGCAGGCTGCAGCGGTGGCTTATGCCAATGATCTGGTTGAATCCAACGCGCCACACGCGCGCGTGCGTGACATCACTATCGATCCGGCCAGCATCGAACCGGGCTTCTTTGACGGGTATCGCAAGAACCTGGCCAAACGTGCGCGCGGCCAGATTGCACAGGATCGTATTGTGTCCTGTGTCGAGGCGGCCGCGAACAAAACCATGGATGAGGGGCTCGCGGTGGAGCGTCAGCTGTTCACTGAGCTGGTGACCTCACCGCAGTCGCGCGCCATGCGACATGCATTTTTTGCTGAGCGCGAAGCGGCCAAGATCAAAGGCCTGGCCAAGGACACCCCAGTACGCGAGATCAAGAAGGTTGCCATTATCGGTGGCGGCACGATGGGTGGTGGCATCGCCATGTGTTTTGCCAACGCCGGTATTCCGGTGGTGATGGTTGAGATCAATGATGAGGCCCTGGAGCGCGGTCTGGGTATTGTCCGCAAGAACTACACGATCACGGTACAAAAAGGCCGTATGTCTGAAGGCGATATGGGCAAGCGCATGGCGCTGATCAGCGGCACCACCGATTATGCCGACCTGGGCGACGTTGACCTGGCCATCGAAGCTGTGTTCGAGAATCCGGATATCAAAAAGGAAGTATTCAGCAAGTTGGATGCGGCCTGTAAACCAGGGGCCATCCTGGCTACAAACACGTCTTATCAGGACGTTAACCTGATCGCCGAAGCGACCAGCCGTCCGCAAGACGTGGTCGGTATGCACTTCTTTAGTCCGGCCAATGTGATGAAGCTGCTGGAGATCGTGCGCGCTGACAAAACCGCCGATGACGTGCTGGCGACGGTCATGCAGATCAGCAAGAAAATTGGCAAGGTCAGCGCTCTGTCGCGTGTGTGCTACGGTTTTATTGGTAACCGCATGTTGCAGGGCTATGGTCGTCAGGCGCACATGCTGCTGCTGGACGGCGCGACGCCAGAGCAGGTTGACTCGGCTGCTGAAGAGTTCGGCATGGCTATGGGCCCGATTGCCGTGGGCGATCTGGCCGGCCTGGATATCGGCTACAAAGCACGTCAGGCGCGTACTGATGTGGTGCAAGATGCCAAAACGCATTGCATTGCCACTGCACTGGTGGAAATGGGCCGCATGGGTCAAAAGACAGGCGCCGGGTATTACAAATATGACGCGGCGACCCGGGCGCGTCAGAACGATCCGGAAGTGGAAGCATTGATTCGCGAGAAAGCCAAAGAGCTGGGTATCGAGCAGCGCGAGATCAGCAAACAGGAAATTATTGACCGGCTGTTCTTTCCGCTTATCAACGAAGGCGCTCTGATTCTGGAAGAGGGCATAGCGCAGCGCCCCGGCGATATCGACATCGTGTATCTGTACGGTTATGGCTTCCCTGTTGCCAAGGGTGGTCCAATGTTTTACGCCGATGAAGTTGGCTTGAAAAAAGTTGTTGAGCGTATCAATGAATTCGCAGGTACCTTAGGCGAAGAATACTGGAAGCCGGCACCGCTGCTGGTCAAACTCGCCAACGAAGGCAAAACCTTCGCTGATTGGGCGAAAGAGAACGCCTGATCAAAGTCGCCCCCACAAGCCAACGGATACAGGAGTCAGTATGATTGCTTACCAGACAGCGGCGCCAGGTGCCCCGCTTGAGCGAACTGAAACAGAAACCCCGGCACCTACCGGAGGTCAGGTGCTGGTCAAAATGGTTGCCTGCGGCGTCTGCCATTCAGATATTCATCTGCACGATGGTGAGTTTAATCTGGGCAATGACAAGAAGCTTGAAGTAGGGCGCCCCGGTCTGGTGCTCGGGCATGAAATATTTGGCGAAGTTGTTGCCATGGGCCCTGACGTCAGCGGCGTTAACATCGGTGATCGGCGTGTTGTTTACCCTTGGATAGGCTGCGGCGAATGTGCCTCCTGTCGCCGCGGCGAGGAACACCTGTGTACCCCGGGTCGTGGCCTGGGCACAGTGGCGCAGGGCGGTTTTGCTGATCATGTCATGGTGCCGCACGAACGTTATTTGTTCGATAAAGGCGATGTCGACGACTCCTTGGCGTCCACTTACGCGTGCTCCGGTCTGACCGCTTACAGTGCGCTGAAAAAAGTTGGTGCGCTCACCGAAGGTGACGAGGTGGTGCTGATTGGTGCTGGCGGTGTTGGCATGATGGCCTTGCAGGTTGCACTGGCGCAAGGCCTCAAGCCTATCGTGGTGGATATTGATGATAGCAAACTGGAGGCGGCCAGGGCACTGGGCGCCAAGGCTGTTTTCAATTCAGGTGACCGTGCTACCGTAAAGGAGATCAAGAAGCTGACCGGCGGTGGTGCTTATGCTGCCATCGATTTTGTCGGCGCTGAGGCCTCGGTCAACTATGGTCTGGCCTGCCTGCGCAAGGGTGGCAAGATCATCATTGTTGGCCTTTACGGCGGTGCCCTGAATATCCCGTTACCGTTTATTCCCATGAATGCGCGCATTATCCAGGGCACCTACGTTGGCAGTGTGCAGGAGATGGGTGAGCTGATGGCGCTGGTGCGGGCGGGCAAGATTGCTCCGATCAGGATTGAGGAGCGCCCGCTTGATCAAGTCACGCAGGCCTTGGCTGATCTCAAAGCGGGCAAGGTGCAGGGTCGAGTCGTCCTGCGATCGTGACTGGGCTGTCAGGCGGGGAAAGCAGGCATTGAATTCCGAACAGGGGGGCCGACCGGCGGTCCCTTCTTGCAAGCTAACCCATTGCAATGCTTCGTGTATACTGCCGGTTCAACTATAAAAAACAGGGGCCTGACACCATGGTTATACGTCGATTGATCCTTCCGACACTGTTATTTTTTTCATGCAACACTCTTGCTGATACACCCGCCTCAGGGCTGCCCATGGCTGAACCTGGAAGCGTGGGCATGTCGTCGGAACGTCTGCAGCGCATTGATGATTTCATGCAACGTTACATTGACAGCGACATGGTTGCAGGCACCGTAACGCTGGTGGCACGCCAGGGCAAGGTTGTGCATTTCAACGCGCAAGGCATGAAGGACGTGGAGCGCGGTCAGGAGATGACCACCGATACCATTTTCCGCATGGCATCGATGACCAAACCTATCGCCTCTGTAGCCTTGATGATGTTGTATGAAGAGGGCTGGTTTCAGTTGGATGACCCTATTTCCGACTGGTTGCCCGAATTCAGCGACATGATGCTGGAAGTTGAAAATGCGGATGGCAACACCCGGCTTGAGCCGACGCCCACCGCTATCACCTTTACTCACATCCTGACGCACACTGCCGGTCTGATGAACAGCTACCGGGGCGATATTGCCCGTTACTCAGCAGTATCGCGCGTGCAGGGTGATGAGGATCTGGCGAGCTGGACGCAGCGGCTGGCAACGCTGCCGCTGCGTTACGAGCCGGGCACACGCTGGGAGTATTCCACGGCCACCAGTGTTGTGGGTCGCCTGGTTGAGGTGATTGCCGGCACGGACCTGGACACGTTTTTTCGTGAGCGCATCTTCGGGCCACTGCAAATGAGCGATACTCATTTCTATCTGCCGCCGGACAAGATAAACCGCTTTGCTACCTTGTATGGTCCGGATGCGGACAATGACAATCGCATTATGCTGACCGAAGTCGGCGATGAGAACAGTCGCTACGTTGCAGAGCCTCGCACCTTCTTTTCAGGTGCCGGCGGTCTGGTGTCTACGGCGCATGATTACATCCGTTTTCAGCAGATGATGCTCAATGGCGGTGAGCTGGATGGGGTGCGGTTACTTGGACCCAAAACTGTAGAGCTTATGTTTGCCAACCACACCGGAGATCTGCCGTTGTGGCTGAGTGGTCCGGGCATGGGTTTTGGCCTGGGTTACTCGGTGGTGCTGGATCGGGCGGTGGCGCATACCTCGGATACTGAAGGCTCGGTGTCGTGGGGTGGGGCGTTCGGGACGCTGTTCTGGATTGATCCTGAGGAAGAATTGGTGGCGATTATTTTGACGCAGGTCAGGCCTTATTCGCATATCAGTATTCGGGAAGGGTTTCACAATGTGGTGAATCAGGCGATTGTGGATTGAGAGTTTTTCTTTTGTGCCTTGTGGCCCGGGTGACGGGCCGCGCCAGGGCGTTTGGGTCTCGGAACGGCGCGCTGCGCCTGATTGTTCCTCGACGCAAACCCCCTGCCACGGCCCTGGGCCGGTATTGAACGACGCGCTTCATTTTCGTGTCTGGCGCGTTTTATCCCAGTCCATGGTATCGGTGAGTTTGACCCAGGCAAGCGCCGCGATGAATGGTATCGAGGCAGATACCAGCGTCCGCAAAAGAGCCTCCATGGACAAGCCAAACGTCGGAGCAATCGTCAGACCGCAGTACAATGCCCAGGCAATGTAAATATAACAAAGAGCGATTTCCTGGAACCCGATATACGTTCCCGTGCCTTTCTCTCTTAAATATCTGGGGATGACAAATATTGCCAGCGCAGCGACTATCGCGCCATTGAGGTATGAGGCCACGTCCGTTAGCAATCTCAGCATTTCTGACAATGTGATCACTGATATAAACCCACTGTTAGATTAACTGCCCAGCGATGGGCTCTATTGAGTTATAGCGCGTGCGGCCGGGATCTGCTTAAAAAGTTGCCTGGCCCTATAAAACGGGCGACGAGGCGTGTGGCCTGGACGTCGGGCCGCGCCAGGGCGTTTGGGTCTCGGAACGGCGCGCTGCGCCTGATTGTTCCACGACGCAAACCCCCTGCCACGACCCTGGGCCGGGAGTCGGGTCGTTCATTGGTGCAGATCGCGGGAGGCTCGCATTTCAAGGGGCCCACAGTCGCGGGGGCAGTTCTTTCAAGAGTTGGATTGGCGACACTGTTTCGAGTTTTGTGTCCAGACGCATACAAGCGCATAATGCCCCGTTTTCGCTTTATCGGGACTGAGTATATGACGGCACGTGAGTGGTTCTGGATTTTGACACTGGGTGGCATCTGGGGCGGCTCGTTTATTTTCAATGCAATTCTGATTCGAGAATTGGGGCCGTTGTGGGTAACCACGCTTCGGGTTGGCATTGGCGCCATCGGTTGCTGGGTGTTCCTGTTTGCCATGGGCAAACCGGTGCCGCGCGATCCTGTGTTGTGGATCAAGCTCGGGCTTCTGGGCGTGTTGAATTATGCCATTCCGTTTGCGCTGTTCCCGCTGGCACAGGCTGATCTGGCGAGTGGTGTTGCGGCCATCGTCAACGCGCTGACGCCGATCGTGACGGTGCTGGTGGCGCACTTCTGGGTTAACGGTGAGCGCATTACCTGGACCAAGACCATTGGTGTGATGTTCGGTTTTTCCGGTGTGGCGATTCTGGCCATGCCGGCAGTGCAAGCTGGCGGCGACTCGCGGTTATGGGCGATAGCGGCGTGCCTGCTGGCAACGATGTGTTACGCACTGGCGCTGAATATCGCGCGCAGTTTCAGGGCGGTAGAGCCCACTGCGCTGACCACGCTGGCGCTGACCGGGGCCGCTGTCACTGCGTTGCCGGTGGCATTGATGGTCGAAGGTCTGCCGGTGATTACTTCTCCTGCCACCTGGCTGGCGGCATTGGCTATCGGCATGATTTCTACCGCCTTTACCTTTCAGGTCATGTACCGGCTGTTGCCGCTGGTGGGTGCTACCAATTTTTCCACCACGACCTTGATTGCACCGGTATCCGCGATTGTCCTGGGCCTGGTGTTTCTGGGTGAAGTGGTGTTGCCGTCGCATCTGTTGGGCATGCTGGTGATTTTTGTCGGCCTGACCTTTATCGATGGCCGCCTGCCGCGACTGCTGGGTTTGCGGACGTAGTGTTTCCGGGTACCAGTTGATAAACTCCGGGGTGACTTTTCTACGTCACCGGATTCCCACGGAGGTTTACCTTGCAAGATCTGAATGCATTTCGCGCTGATACCCGCGCCTGGCTTGAAGACAGCTGTCCAGCCTCCATGCGCACACCCATGCCGGAAGATGAGACTGTCTGGGGTGGCCGCAATGCGGTGTTCAAGAACCCGGACAGCAAAATCTGGCTGCAGCGCATGGCCGAAAAAGGCTGGACGACTCCCACCTGGCCACAGGAATACGGCGGTGGTGGCCTGGACAAAGCACAAAGTCGCGTGCTGGCCGAAGAGCTGCAACGTATCAAGGCGCGTCCGGCGCTGGTGAGTTTCGGTATCAGCATGTTGGGACCGGTGCTGCTGGAGATGTCAACACACGAACAGAAGCTGGAGCACATCCCCAAAATCGTTCATGGCGAAATTCGTTGGTGTCAGGGCTACAGTGAACCCGGGGCCGGCTCTGATCTGGCGGGGCTCGGCACCAAGGCATTGCTTGACGGCGATGAGTACGTCATTAACGGCGCCAAGATCTGGACCTCGTATGCGGACCAGGCGGACTGGATATTCTGTCTGGTGCGCACCGATTTCGAAGCTCCCAAGCACAGCGGCATCAGCTTTATCCTGTTTGATATGGCCAGCCCGGGCGTCAGTACCAGACCGATCAAACTCATCAGCGGTAACTCGGTTTTCTGCGAGACCTTTTTTGATGATGTGCGTGCGCCTGCGCGCAACCTGGTCGGTCGCCTGAATGACGGCTGGACCATTGCCAAACGGCTGTTGCAACACGAGCGCACCATGATTTCGGGCTTTGGGCTCAGCAGTGGACGCAACAATCGCGGCGGTCTCGCTGATAATCTGGCGCAAACTGCCATGTTGTATCGTGGCGATGTCGTCGAGCTGTCGGACCCGGTGCTGCGTGATCAGATCGCCCAGTTTCTCATCGACAGTGAAGCCTTCACCTTGACCTCGCAGCGCTCGGCGCAGGAAGCCAGACAAAGCAAGGGGCCGAACGCTACCTCATCCGTGCTGAAGAACTACGGTTGCGAACTCAACAAGCGCCGCTATGAACTGGCCTTGCAGGCCGCCGGCACACAAGCCCTGGGCTGGGAGTCGTTGACAGAGGATCACAGTGACTTTGATCAGCAGGAACTGGATGTCACCCGTCAGTGGTTGCGCTCAAAAGGCAATTCCATTGAGGGCGGTACCTACGAGGTGCAGTTGAATGTCATTGCCAAACGCGTGCTGGGTTTGCCTGACATGACGTCCATGGTTGGCTCTGCCACCAGCAAAAAACAGGCGGGGGCTTAAACCATGTCATTGGTATTGAATGAAGATCAGTTGATGCTGCAGCAGTCGGCCCGTGATTTTTGTCGCGAACAGGCCCCGGTCGCTGTGCTGCGCAGGATGCGGGATAGCGAGGATCGCAATGGATATCCCGCCCAGTTGTGGCAGTCCATGGTAGCGCTTGGGTGGGCCGGTATGGCCATCCCGGAAGCATATGGCGGCTTTGATTTTGGCTACTCAGGTCTGGGGCTGGTGCTGGAGGAGACGGGTCGCACCCTGGTGCCGACACCGCTGGTGTCGACGGTGCTGCTGAGCGCCACTGTTATCAATCTGGCGGGCAGCGAGGCACAGAAAACGCAGCTGTTGCCAGGCATTGCCAGCGGCGAGAGTGTTATGGCACTGGCGCTGGAGGAAACTGCCATCCACAATCCTCTGCATATTGAACTGAAAGCCGTCAAAAATGGGTCAGGGTACATGTTGCATGGCGATAAACAATTCGTGCTGGATGCGAATGTCGCTGGCCACTTTATTGTTGTCGCGCGTACGGATGGTGAAACCGGTCACCAGGAGGGTATCAGTCTGTTTGTCGTTGACTCGGCAAGCAAAGGTATTCAAGTCCAGCGGCTGAACATGGTGGATAGCCGCAACGCGGGCAATGTCAGTTTCGTCGACGTGGCGGTGAGCGCCGATGCGCTGTTAGGCGAAGAGGGCAAAGGCTGGGCTGCGCTATCGCGCACACTGGATATCGGCCGCATTGGGTTGGCGGCAGAAATGCTGGGTGGCGTACAGGAAGTCTTTGAGCGCACAGTAGAGTATATGAAGCAGCGTTCTCAGTTTGGTGTGCAGATCGGCGCTTTCCAGGCCCTGCAACACCGCGCTGCCATCATGTATTCGGAGATCGAGCTTTGTAAGTCGCTGGTATTAAAGGCGCTGCACGAACTGGACCGGGGCGAAGAGGCCGAAGACCTGCCCGCGCTGGCAAGTATGTGTAAAGCCAAATTATCTGAGGTGTATATGCTGGTCAGCAATGAAGGTGTGCAAATGCACGGTGGTATCGGGATGACGGATGAATTTGATATCGGGTTCTTTATGAAACGGGCGCGTGTAGCCCAGCAGACATTGGGCGATGCCGCCTTCCATCGTGACCGGTATGCCAGCCTGCGCAGGTTCTGAATATGATTTTGTTGGTGTTTGGTGTTTTGTTGGCAGCGTTGGCGTTTCTGCCCCAGGTATGGGTGAAGCATGTCATGAAAAAACACCATACGCAGGATCCTGCAATGAGTGGTACCGGCGGGGAGCTGGCAGAGCATCTGGTGAGGCGTTTCAAGTTGGACGGCATCGTTGTGGAAAAGACAGAGGAGGGGCGCGATCATTTCGATCCGGCCGCCAAAGCCGTGCGATTGAGTCCCAGCAACTATGACGGCCGATCTTTGACCGCGGTTGCCGTGTCGACTCACGAAGTGGGCCACGCCATCCAGTTTTATCGCAACGAAGCGATATTTGAGCTGCGTAAGAAATACATGCCCATGGCCTCGAAGTTCACTAAATTCGGTGTCGCCCTGATGATGTCTGCGCCGGTGGCGGCGTTGGTGTTGCGCTCGCCCGTAGCCATCGGCACGGTCATCGGGCTCAGTGTATTGTTTCAGTTGCTGGGCGCCCTGGCGTATCTGATTGTGTTGCCGGAGGAGTGGGATGCGAGCTTCAACAAGGCGCTGCCCATATTGATTGAGGGTGAGTACATTTCGCCGCAACAACATGGCGGCGTGCACCAGGTTCTGAAGGCGGCGGCGTTGACCTATGTTGCCGGGGCGCTGGCGAATATTCTCAACATAGGTCGCTGGTTGATGATCCTGCGTCGCTGACGCCGTGACAGGAAGTGGCGTTTGGGCCGGTGGTTGGAAGTGCCGTTCGGGCCAGTGGTTGAACGTGACGTTTGGGCCGGTGGTTGGAGAGGCCAAGGGGGTGGGCTTTGGCCAGCAAAGGCCACGCCCCTTGGCCTCTCTTTAAACGACAGGGGTGCGTCAGAAAGGCCTGTTTTTATGTCCGGTGGCTGCGTGCATCAGCAGCCTCAACCGTCGTCAACTACGTGTAGTATGCGGCTTTTCCCCCAGAGCACTAACGGCTTCTAAAAATGTTCAGTCAGTAATTGCGCCATAAACCATGCGTTTGCTGATACCCTGTAGTTGGCGTGCGTAACCCAGGTTGCGGTTCTGGATCATGCCGATAAATATCAGGTCCTCGACCGGGTCAATCCAGAACCACGTACCGCCAATGCCCCACCACCAGTAGCTGCCCTCACTCACGCCGTCATTACGCGAGGGGTCTGTTACGATTGCAAAGTTCAGGCCGAACTGGTTGCCGGGGTATCCGGGAATTTCGTCCATGCCCACGGGCAACTGATTGCTGCGCATGGCATCAATTGATGCCGCGCTCAGCAAGCGCGTGCCATCCAGCTCTCCGCCGTTGGCCAGCATCTGGGTGAAACGCATATAGTCGTGGATTGTGCCAGCAAGGCCGCCGCCGCCACTGGGGAAAGTGATGGGCGCAAGATAGTCACCTCCAAAACCATCGTCAGGCGCGGTCAGGCCGTTTTGACCAGACATATACATGGTGGAAAAACGCTCACGCTTGTCCTCAGGCACATAAAAACCGGTGTCAGTCATGCCCAGTGGTTCAAATATGCGCTCTTGCAGGAACTGATCGAAGGGCATGCCGGACAGGACTTCGACAAGACGGCCCTGGACATCAACAGACACACTGTAATGCCAGAGCGTGCCGGGTTGCTGACGCAACGGGATACGGGACAGCTTGTCTATCATGTCTTGCAGCGTGCCTTCGGTATCAAGAATGTTAGCCGCCACGTACTGCGAATCAACCTGAGAGCGGGAGAACAAACCGTAAGTCAGGCCCCCGGTGTGCGACATCAGTTCGCGGATGGTCATTTCGTGAGTGGCGGGTTCAGTGACCGGGAAACCGCCGGGGCCATCTTCTATGGCGACCTCAAGATTGGCCAGCGCGGGGATATACTGTGACACGGCATCGTCCAGAGAAAACTTGCCTTCCTCCAGCAACATCATCATCGCAACGCTGGTGACGGGTTTGGTCATGGAGAAAATGCGGAAGATAGTGTCCTCGGAGATGGCTACCTGTTCTTCAATGGACTGATACCCGTATGCGTCCAGGTGGACCAGCTTGCCATGACGCATGAGGGCGCTGACAACTCCCGCGAGGTTGCCTTCATCGACTTCCTTGCGCATGGCGTCGGCCAGGTCATTGACGCCGTCCGCGCTCAAGCCGACTTCTTGCGGGCTGGCGCGACTCAGGTCGCGCTCCTGAGCATACAGGGATGGAGCAAATGCCAGCGCTGCCAGTGTTGAGCTGAGTAGCAACAGTCTGGTCAGACGGGTGGGCAGTGACATTCTTTTCATGGTGAGCCTCTATCGATGTGTTGGGTGCGCCGTCCTGGCAGTCTTGACCTGACAGAAGCGGTGCTGGCGCAATAATGAACGATTGTCTGGAAGTTTATACCACGCAACGGCTGCAAGTCACATGGGTTTGCCGTGGTCGCGTCAGGCGTCTTGATATTTGCGATAACCTGACAGCAGGCGGACAAAGTGGTACCTTTGATCTGTCGCAACACCAAGACGTGTGCTGCACTTTATATCAAGTTGAATCAAGAGGTTAGTTTAATGGCGAAGTATCTTATCACGGGCGCTAATCGCGGCATCGGGCTGGAGTTTGTCAACCAGGTGCTGGCGCAGGGTCATGATGTCGTGGCAACTTGCCGAAATCCGGAAAACGTCCCTGAACTGCGTAAGCTGCAACAAGCCAATGGTGCGCTTCGAGTGCTGCCGCTGGATTTGGCCAGTGCAGAATCGCGTCAGGTTCTTGTTGACGCACTCAACGGGGACGCTATCGATGTGCTGGTGAACAATGCGGGCATGTACGGGCCTCGTGATGCCAACCTGGGGACCTTGCGTGAAAGCGACTGGGCCGAGGTCATGCTGGTGGATGTGATTGCCCCGATGTTGTTGACCCAGGCGCTGCTGCCTAATCTGCGCAAGGGCAGTGACCAGCGGCTGGCATTTCTCAGCTCCAAGATGGGGTCGGTCAGCGATAACGGCAGCGGCGGCTCGTATTTGTACCGCACGGCCAAATGCGCCCTTAATCAGGCCGTCAAATCGCTGGCAATCGACTTGCAGCCCGAACAGTTTATTGTTTTGACGCTGCATCCGGGCTGGGTGCTTACTGACATGGGTGGTCCCAATGCGCTGATTGACACCAACACCAGTGTCAGCGGACTGCTTAATGTGATTCAAGGTGCCAGACCGGTCGACAGCGGGCACTTTTTTGCCTATGACGGTTCGCCTGTTGCCTGGTAAGCGGGTTCCTGATACACCCTGGCTTGACAAAGCCGGTTTGGCAGGCGCATCATTGCGATCCATGAATATACAAGCACTTTATTTCTGGCGGTTTACCGACAAGGGCCGCCAGAAAAATAACGATCAGGTCATCTGATCAGAGTCTTTTTCAGGCTGCCCCCGTGCGGAAGGCGGCCCGTGTCTTGATAAAAATCCTGTTTCAGCATCGTGATTATCTATCGATTCCGACGTCGCCCAAGCCACGGGTGCAGCCTCTCTGATACGAGAGGAATACAGCGTGAATCACATTAGCCACACTCGTTTTAGCACGTCCGGTGGTGTCAGCGTGACCCATCAGCAACAAGCCTGTGACGGCGTCACAGAAATGGCACGTCGCCTGTCGATGCTCGATGACCAGCGCGGTATGGCGATGGTTTGTGGCGTTGACTATCCGGGCCGTTATCGTCGCCACGAACTGATATTTGTCAATCCGCCGTTGCAGGTGATTGCCAGGCAACGGGAGGTTTGCATTGAGGCGCTCAATGCCCGCGGTGAGCTGCTGTTGCATGAATGTCGGCGTGCTCTGGATGTCGACATCGATGATTATCAGTTGATCTGGGTCTCGCGCACACAGCTTGTTTACCACGTAACAGGTCAAGCCGGTTTCTTTAGCGAGGAGATGCGAACCCGCCAGCCCAGTGTGTTCTCGGTGCTGAGGCAGCTTATCGCGCATTTCTCATGCTCCCAGAGCAGCCTGATGGGGTTGTATGGTGCATTCTCCTACGATCTGGCATTTCAGTTCGAAGAAGTGAGGCGACGTCTTGAGCGCTCACCCGACCAGCGTGATCTGGTGTTGTATCTACCGGATGAAATTGTGACAGTAGAGCCGGAAAGTGGTGCCGGTCTCATTCATCGCTTTGACTTTGTGTGTCGGGACACGGATGGCGACCAACATACAACCGGCGGGCTGCGCCGGCAGAGCACACTGGCGTCGCCCGACATGGAGGCGGTTGCCGCGGACTGCGTGCACAAACTGCCTGAGACTGTTCGCTGTGACCACGAACCCGGTGAGTACGCCGCAGTGGTCGAGAAAGCGAAAACGCTGTTCGCCCGCGGCGACCTCTTGGAAGTGGTGCCGGGCCAAACGTTCTCCACACCTTTGCGGTGCAAGCCCTCGGTTATTTTCAGCAACCTCAGGGCCAGCAATCCGGCCCCCTATAGCGCCCTCATCAATCTGGGTGAGCAGGAATACCTGATATCGGCGTCGCCGGAAATGTTTGTGCGGTTGAGGCCAGATGCGGTACTTGGCGATCTGGTTGAAACCTGTCCGATTTCCGGAACCATCGCCAGGGGGGCGGATGCACTGGAGGACGCCGATCGCATACGGCAATTGCTCAATTCAGCCAAAGATGAGGCCGAGTTGTCGATGTGTACCGATGTTGACCGCAATGACAAGAGCCGGGTCTGCGTGCCGGGAAGCGTCGAGATTCGCGGCAGGCGCCAGGTGGAATTGTACTCAACATTGATACACACAGTTGATCATGTCCAGGGCCGGCTGCTGACAGGGTTTGACGCATTGGATGCGTTTTTGACTCACACTTGGGCCGTCACCGTGACCGGGGCGCCGAAACAGCCTGCCATGCAATTCATTGAAGATCATGAAAAAACACCGCGTCGCTGGTATGGTGGTGCCTTTGGGCGCCTGGGTTTTGATGGCGCCATGGATACCGGGTTGACCATTCGCACGGTGCAGATAAACAAATCGCTTGCTCAGGTGCGCGTGGGCGCAACCTTGCTGCAGGACTCCGATCCGGCTGCCGAAGAACAGGAAACCAGACTGAAAGCATCTGCTCTGCTGGCGGTATTACGGCCTGAGCGGGTGTCAGTGACGCCGGTGCGGCCTGCGCTGTTGGGGTCAGGGTCAGGGTCAGGAGACAGATCAGGTTCACGGTTACGCGCCTTGATGATAGATCATCAGGACTCTTTTGTTCATACCCTGGCGGCAGCGTTCAGGACCGCCGGTGTCGAGGTACAGACCCTGCGCTCGAAATCGGCGCGGGAGGCCTTGAAGACACAGGTTTTTGATCTGGTGATTTTGTCGCCGGGGCCGGGACGGCCAGCTGACTTTGATTGCAACGCCACGCTGGCCCTGTGCGAGAAACTGGGCGTGCCGGTATTTGGCGTCTGCCTGGGCTTACAGGCGATGGTCGAATACGCAGGCGGCGCCTTGTCACTGTTGCCTCGGCCGGTGCATGGCTGTGCCTCAGCCATTGAGCACGAAGGCAGCGACCTGTTCGGCGGGATCAACACTCGCTTTAATGCAGGTCGTTACCATTCAATTTGCGCTGATCAGGTACCCGCCAGTTTCAAAGTCACCGCGCGCAGCGTTGATGACCGCCGTGTCATGGCGATCGAGCATCAAAACAAACCCTGGAGCGCGGTGCAGTTTCATCCGGAATCCTTGTTGACCCTGGCGCAGGGAGCCGGCGATCAGCTGATTCGGAACGTGGTTCGCGCCTCAGCTTTGTACCGGCGTCTGGCGTCGCCGCAGCATGTTGGCGGGTATCACGGATAGCAGCAACAAGAGCGCTACGTAAAAATAGAACGGGATATGCAGTTCATGCAAATGCTCATCGGCGATGGTGCCCAGTGTTATCTCGGTCGCGGCCCTGTTGTCGGCCAGCTGCACGCGATAGGCGCGGTCGATCTGCCCGCTGAACACAAACCAGCCCTGGCTGTCGGTGCTCAGCTCGGTGGTATCATTGCTATCTGCATCCACGGGAATGATCAGCAGGTCTGCATTAGCCAGCGCCGCGCCGTCTGCGCGGCGCACTTGGCCCATCATCTGTTCACGGTCGCTGAAAATCTCGAAACTGATGTCCTGCGCCGGACTGCGGTCCTGCGCGAAGCCGTAGAGCTGAAACACCAGCAGTCCGCAACCGGCAATGATGAGGGCGACATTGGTGAGCCTGCTGACCTGTGGCCATGCCTTGACGTGTTGCCAGACATTAATCGCAAAGGCCATGACCATCAGGGCAGCGATCTGGCCAAATTCCACGCCTACATTGAACAACAGGATTTTGCTTAACAAAGCCGGATCGTCCGCCAGCGTGACTTCCTGCAGCCTGGCGGAAAGGCCAAAACCATGGATCAATCCGAAAATGAACACCATCAGCAGCAGGTTGGGTGCATTGACGCCCAGCCAGCGCTGGAAACCATTCAGATTCTCAAAGCCTTTGTAAGCAACCGTGACGGCGATAACGGCATCAATCAGGTAATGGTTGGCAGTGATGCCGGCATAGGTGGCTGCGATCAGTGTCAGGGTATGGCCCAGCGTGAAAGCGGTGACAAATTTAAGGATGTCGACAAAGCGGCTCAGAAAAAACATCACACCAAGCAGGAACAACAAATGGTCGTAACCGCTGAGCATATGCTCTGCGCCCGTCCACATGACCTCAAGGTAACCACCTGAGGCCATGCGTTCGCGCGCGGTATCAGTCATGTCGTGGGCAAAGCCGACGTTGGGAAGTAATACAAAAACAATACCGAACAGCAAAGTCCAGAGCGGGGTTCCGTAAATGCGCTGTTTCGGGCTATTGATCATGTCATTGATCATGCTGTTTATCATGTTCTGGCCAGTCATGGTTGACGAATGTCCACACGCAAAGACGACAACTTAGCAGTAATCTCACGTGCTTTTCAAATGAATGCGGCATCCAGTCGCGCCGGAGCGCGATTTTGACATGGTTTGTCAGCGCAGGGCACGGCGATCCAGAGCAATCAGTGCATTCGTCGTCTAGCGTGGGTAAAATGGCATCATTGAGCGGACCGATTGCGTCCGCCATCGTTTGCACAAGATCGATTGCATGGGAAACAGTATGTCTGAATCAAGTTCATCAATACCCGATCAAGCCTCGACCGATATTTGTCAGCGATTTTTGTTCGCTGATGCCGATGTTCGCGGTGAAATCGTTCGTTTGACACGCAGTTACACTGACGCGGTCAGCAATAATGCTTACCCGCAGGCCGTCAGCAGCCTGCTGGGTGAGTTTTTGGCGGCAGCGGTACTGCTGGGTTCGGCAATAAAATATGATGGCCGACTGGTGTTGCAGGTGCGTGGTGACGGTGAACTGAACCTGATCATGTCGGAGTGCACCAGTGAGGGGGCGGTTCGGGGCATCGCCCGTTTTGACAAGGTGCCGGAAAGTGTTGGTTTTGATAGCCTGGCTGGTGAGGGTTTGCTGGTGATCACCGTTGATTCACGTCGATCTGATCCCTATCAGGGTATTGTCTCGCTGGAGGGCGGATCGCTGGCCGCGTCGCTGCAGACCTACTTCGCGCAATCCGAACAGTTGGCAAGCTGGTTTTATTTTTCTGTTGATGAAAATCAGGCCTGCGGCTTCATGTTGCAACAACTGCCTGGCGCGGCATCAAGTGACACAGAAGCACGCGAACAAAGCTGGCAACATCTGTTGACGCTGGCGCAGACACTGACGCCAGGTGAGATGCTGGCATTGAGCAATGAAGCGCTATTGCACCGTCTGTACCATCAAGAGGAGGTGAAGCTGTTCCCGCCTAGACAGTTCCACTATCAATGCAGTTGCTCGCGCGAGCGCACGGCGCGCGCGCTGATCTCCATTGGCAAGGAAGAAGTGGACAGTATCGTTGTTGAACAGGGCGCGGTCAGCATTGCGTGCGAGTTCTGTGGCACAGATTATCGTTTTGATGCCTCCGAGGTCGCGCTGCTGTTTCAGGATCGCGGCGACCTGGTTCATTGATGTGCGGGCTCAGGGGCTTGGCAATACCCGAAGCTGACTGTTGCTGTCGTGGCACTGGCGCTGATTGGGTCAGCGCCGGGCGCCGACGGTATCAAAGAAGTTGACTACCTTCCGCATATTCTCACGATCACTGGCGATGAAATTGGTGTGATCCGCGCCTTCAAGTTCGACATAGATATGTGGCATACCGATCGCCCTCATGCCCGCAACCCAGCGTCGGGTCATCTCGACGGACACCAGTTCATCGGCTGTCCCCTGCAGCACCAGCATGGGCGTGTCTCTGATTTCGAACAGCATGGTGGGCGACTGATCAGGACGGGGCGCCGGCGCTGCCACCGCCAGTGCGGCAAACATGTCCGGATTCTTGACGGCTATATGGTAGGTGCCCGCGCCGCCCATTGAGTGTCCCCACAAATAGGTGCGCTCCGCGTCGATATTGAATTCCTCGTTTATCAGGTCAATGACAGCCATGACGTCAGCTTCGCTGTACTGCGCATGCAACGGGTCCTCGGTAGGGCGCGAACCATACCAGCCGCGTCGAACATAACCCAGCGGCGTTACCACCATGAAGCCGTACTGTTCAGCGTAATCCAGAAAACCCTCGTAACCCATTAACCAGTCGTAGGTCCGTCCGAGCCCATGCAGGGAAACAATCAGGGGCGTGGCGTTGCCGGTTTGCGCATAACTGCTGGGGACAAACACGGCGTATGGCAGCGTTTCACCCGTGGGCGCAAAGATATAGCTGCGATGTTGTACTCGTGGATCATCGATCATGCTTTGGTCGTCGGTGGCCTCGCGCGCGGCCTGCACTGCATTGCATGACAGCAAAACCGGCACCAGTGCCAGCACCATTACCATGCCTTTCATAAAAGCTCTCATGTTCTGTGCTCCTCGGTCATGAATGATTCAAAGGCCTGCGCGGCGCGCTCCAGTCCGGCACCGTCAACGTCAAGGTGAGTGACCAGTCTGATGCTGTCGCGCCCCAGGCAGTCGGCCTTTATCCGGCGTTGCTCCAGCCATTGCGCCAGGCGTTCGCGGTTCAGGCCATGAACCTTGACGAACAGCATATTGGTCTGTGGCGTGTCCAGTGAATATCCCGCGTGCAGCAGTCGATCGGCCAGGGCGGTGGCACGGCTGTGGTCGTCCGCCAGACGCTTGATATGGTGTGTCAGGGCATGCAGCGCGGCGGCTGCCAGCGAGCCGGTCTGACGCATACCGCCGCCGCAGACCTTGCGCCACCGCCTGGCCTGCTCAATGAAGGCGGCGGGGCCCAGCAAGACCGATCCCACCGGTGCGCCGAGGCCTTTTGACAGGCAGATGGAAACAGTATCGAAATGCCGGGTGATATCCGAGAGTTGACATTGCAGGGCAACAACGGCGTTAAACACGCGGGCTCCGTCCAGGTGCAACTGCAAACCGGTTTCGTTGACCAGGGTGCGTGCCTGCGCCAGGTATTCAAGCGGCAGCACCTTGCCATGCACCGTGTTCTCCAGGCACAACAGGCGGCTGCGGGCAAAGTGGAAGTCGTCAGGCTTTATTGTTGCTTCAACCTCGTCCAGGTCAAGCCCGCCGAAACTGGTCATGGGCAGTGGCTGTGGTTGTATGCCGCCCAAGGCGGCGGCACCCCCACCTTCATATCGGTAAGTATGAGCCTGCTGGCCGACAATGTATTCATCACCGCGGGCACAATGGGTCAACAGTGCGACCAGATTGGACTGGGTGCCTGAGGGCATGAACAGTCCGGCCTCCATCGTTGCCATGGTGGCCAGGGTCTGCTCTAACTGCTTGACGGTAGGATCTTCTCCCCACACATCGTCACCGACCTCAGCGCTGAACATTGCCTCGCGCATGGCGGCGGTCGGTTTTGTCACCGTGTCGCTGCGTAAATCGACCCAATCGGGTGTAGTTGTGCCAGACATGCTGCCCTCGTGTTGCTCATCAAACATCATCAGGTGTCAGGCTATCAATGCTAACCGATTCTGCGAGAGAATACAGGGGGCGCGGGAATCTACCAGGTCGGTAGTTTTATCGACGAAGGTCTGTTGGCCGATTTCTTTGTCGCGTACTATGGATCCACCAAAACTCTGGATGCGGGCTTTTGAACGATACTCTGACAGTCTACCCCCTGGTGTTGGCAGGCGCCGGACATGCTCATCTGGTCATGCTCCGACGCTGGCTTGATGACGGTTACCGGCCGCCTGTCGGAACCCTGTTGATCAATCCACGCAGCCATGCCTGGTATTCGGGCATGATGCCCGGTTTGCTGGCGGGTCGGTACAACGTCGATGAGTGTGCCATTGCGCTGGCACCTTTGTGCCAGGCGCTGGGGGTCGAATTGCTTGAAGACCGGGTGACCGCACTTGATGCGGCGAATCAGATCATCACGCTGGCGCAGTCTGGCCAGCAGGGATATCAATGTCTTTCCATCAACACTGGGTCCAGGCCGCCGATGCCAGTGTTGAACGATGGCAGCATTGATCTGGTGCCCGCAAAGCCGTTCTCCACATTTTATCAAAGCTGGTTGCACTGGCAGCGAAGGGGCGCGCCCAAGCGATTAGGCATTGTTGGTGGTGGCGCCGCTGCCGTGGAGCTGGCCTTGGCATTGCGCAAAAGTCTGCCTGACAGTGAGCTGCACGTATTGTGTGCTAAGGAGCTGCTTAGCGGGCAGGCATTTGGTTTGATGCAGCGTGCACGTAAGTTACTGCTGGCGCGTGGCGTTAAGCTGCACGAAGGCACGTTCATTGACCAGGTCAAAAACGGCCATGTATTTGTTGGCGGCAGGCCTGTGCAGCAGCTTAATGCCCTGGTGCTGGCCAGCGGCGCGGCGGCACTGGGGTGGTATCAGGACACTGGCCTGGTATGTGACGATGCTGGTTTTATGCGTGTCACTGACACCTTGCAATCGGTTTCTTCACCAGAGGTATTTGTTGCCGGCGACAGCGCTGCACATTCGGGCAGCCAGAAGTCTGGCGTTTATTCTGTGCGACACGGCGCGATACTGGCCAGCAATATAAGAGCGGCGCTGGCGGGTGGTGCATTTGTCGACTACAAAGCGCAGAAAAAATCCCTGGCATTGCTGTCGACCGCTGACGGTGGCGCCTTGATGCACTATGCCGGTTTGACGCTGGCCGGAAAGCTGATGGGCAAATGGAAAAATTACCTTGACCAGAGCTTCATGAAGAAACATCGGCTGTAAAATCAGCACAGTGTTCAGGCTGCTTCCGTGGTCAGCTCAAAAGCCCCCAGCGGGTGCGGTTGCCCGTTGATAAGCAGATCTATCTGATGCCTGCCCGAATAGAGTTTTCGTGTTGTCATCGGCGCCAGTGAGATTCGTTTCCCGATGCTGACCGACGCGCCCGCCGCCAGGATTTTTTGTGTAAGTTTGAAGACCTTGGCGCGCTTAGCGCCGTTGGCTTTGACAAAGTGCACTTGAAAGTCAATCAGCAAGGCCTGCTGTTCGGTGGCATTGTTGGTTATCGTCACGGTAAAACGGGCGCTGGCCCCAGCACTGACACTTGCCGGGCTAATGTGGATATTGTGCAGCGTAATGCTTTTGGCTGCCTTGAAGCCAAATAGGGCCAGTGCGCGTGGATGGCCCTCCTTGATCTGGTTGCGCAAGGCATGGCGCACAATCCACTGTCGTTGCGCGCCGGCGTATCGGGACCATTGCTCGGTGGTGGCCAGAAGTACTTCAGGGTGATCTTTACCGATATCGTTCAGATTGTTGGCCACTGATCTGCGCACGTAAAGGGAATCGTCGTCCTTCAGTTGCTCCAGTAGGGCCAGCACCGGCGTCGGATCGCGCTGAAAGTCAGGCAGCCGCGATGCCCACGGCAGGCGCGGCCGGGTGCCTTCCGACACCAGGCGCCTGACGTGTTCACTTGGGTCGTCCAGCCATGTTTGCAGCTGTTTCAGAGTTGCCGCTTTATGTTGTTGCAGAAAGGGGCGAATACTGAACTCGGCGGTGAAGCGTTGAGTCAATTCGTATTGCGCGCGCATGGATGTCCCGAAATCATGTAGACCATAGCGCGCAACAAAAAATGTGTGGGGCATGAACAGAAACGGGGCCAGCGAACCGCCTGCGCGATCCTGCGTCGGAGAATCCTCACTGCGTGAAGGTTTCGCCGCGGGCAGTGAAGCGAGCAGGATATCAATGGCTTTTTTATAGTCGCTGGGCAGCGCGTGCTGCAGTCCGTCTGCGATACGCCAGCCGCGCGGCATCAGCTCCAGAGTGTTGTAACCCGGCAAGATGTAATCCAGGAAAGCCTGCTGTTTGAACGCCGGGTAAACCGCAGTGATCATGTCGGCGATATGAATCGGTACTTCAGGGCCATACTGATTCTTGAGAGGTTCTGCCATGGGGTGGTGTCCGCAGATTCAAGGGCGCGTGACAGTGCGTTCACTTTCGATAAGCGACCAGATGAAGCCGACGGCAAAACCGACGGTGAAATCGTCCTCAAACAACGGGCTGTCGCGATTCTCTGCACCATGGTGGAAACTGGTTTGCAGGCCGGCAAACAAACGTGCCTTGTCATTGATATGCCAGGAGCCGGAGACGTTGATGCCGGTGCCAAAATAGCCTGACTCGGCACGATACCCGGCGCGGGTACCGTTGGCGAATTCGTCGTCGACATCGTAAAAATAACCATGCACACCGCGTGTCGCCAGGACCGGTTTGAGCGATACGGAGCCTTCTAATTGTGGTACGAACAAACCATAGTGACTGTAACGTAACATTGGTTCGAATACATAGCCGAGGTGATCCACGCTGCCGAAATCGGTGGACATTGCTGCGCGCGCCTGCAACGACAGTTCTACCTCACTGTAGCTGGTGTCGCTGTACTGGAAATCGGCCAGGCTGAACACGAGCTGGGGGCCGACTTCAAAAACGAAATCAAGATCTGGCATGTCTTGGCGCAGCTCGTTGCCGTCACTGTCTGCATCAAAGGCGGCGGCAAAGGACAGTGACAGTTCATAGAAACTGTTCTCGGCTGCGACTGCCCGGGCTGCTTGTCCGTCGCCTATACGCAGAACATCGCCGCGGTAGACCACATAGGGCAAGCCCAGGCCCCGGGTCTGGTGCTCGGATGAGCCCGGATATTGCGGCTGCACCAGTGCGCCGGCACCCAGGCCAAGCTCCCACAAAGGTTTTTCGATCGCGTCAGGTTCTGATTCGTCTGCGGCGAAGGCGGGCCACGGTAATGTCGCCAGGGTTATTGAAAAGACACAGAGGAGAATTCTGTAACTGCGCGATATGGTCATAAGCGTCCGGCAATATCCGATAATATATTGCTCATTCTTACGCCAGCTTCGGCAATACGGATGGCAGCGGTGTGCTTTGCAATGTCTTCGTAACGGGTGCTCAGGGCAATGCTGCCCAGTCGGTTGCCGGTGTTTTCACTGCGTTTTACATTGCTGATGACCGAAGCAGGATAAACCGTGCTTAGCAGGATGCTGCGACTTTCATGCAACCAGCGAGTGGGCGTGAAGGTTTGATAATGTTGCGGCTCGCCCGGCAGTTTGATCTTTAGCAGCTGGCTGGCATCGATGCCAGACCCGCGCAGGGCCCGGTCCCATACTGAATGCAGGTTACTTCCGCGCGTCCGAATCGCATTGCCACCCCGATCGCCGTCGGGAAATAGTTGTGCGGACACCAGAGCGCCGGTGTGCAGAGGCTGGTGAATATCGCCCATCAAATGCAGCAACCAGCACAGCGCCAGTGCGCGCTGTTCAGGGTTGGTTTCGTGCTCAAGCTGCCAGCGTGCCCGTTCCAGCGCGGTCAAAACATTACTGGCGTGGGAGGCATGTTGACTGTTGCTGGCTGGCGAACCCACAATATCGGGCAGTGGTGCAGTATCAAGGTAAAGGTTGCCCTGGGTCTGTGCCTCGTCGCGGACCCAGGCCCCGTCGATCCAGTGCCAGCCAGGCCGGTTGTAACGTGGGCGGATGGCGTCTGGCAGTCCACGCGCAAGATCGGGCCACACGGCTGCCTGCCCCAGCAGCCAGCGCGTCTGTTGCGCGAGTGATGCGGTGCGCAATTGCGTTGGCATGGCACGGCTGAAATCGGTGTCAAAACGCGGGTGTTGCTGTAATACTTCCAGCCAGTAGTCGCGCTGCGCAGGGGTCAGTGTTTCGTACGCGACATAAAGCGTAAGTCGATGCCCGGTGGCATCCCATGCCTGCAGCGTTGAGGACAGTGCCATGGCGCAAAGCATTAAAACAACCCGGCTGCTTGCGCTGAGCAAAACATTGGCTGGCATGACAACTCCCGGATAGGGTAGAAAGACATGGCGAAGTGTATCAGACCAGACAGGACAACAGGTTTGTGGTGGATAAAAAAATGCCCACGTGATGACTTGGCATCACGTGGGCTAGATCACCCATCAATGGAAAAGGGGAGAGCCAGTTCCATTTCTAGCAGCTGATAGGGGAATATCAGTGCTGTGTCTATAATAATGCATTACGCGTGCCAGGTTTTTGGGAGTTTTATATCTTTTTGATAAATAACGGTAAATTATTTTTTCAAGGATTGTAAGGGCCTGTCGGTGCAGGTGTTGGGCTTGGCGAAGCCTGGGCCGGCGATTCTTTTTGATTCTTTTTGCATGCAATTGCACCAGTTTGACGCGTGCCGGCGCGAGTAATGGACAGCATAGTGTCGTTTTTTGAGGGGTGGGAATAATTTTTATGGAATCTTTTGAAGTTTCTCCGGCAGAAGTCGAGTTGACGGCTATCAGAGCGCAAGGCGCCGGCGGCCAGAATGTCAATAAGGTGTCATCTGCTATTCATCTGCGGTTTGATGTGCGTGCATCTTCTCTGCCTGAGGAGGTCAAGGCACTGGTGCTGGCGCTCAGCGACCGACGCATGACGGGCGATGGCGTCATTGTGATCAAGGCGCAGCGGTTCAGGACGCAGGAGAAAAATCGTGAAGATGCGCTGCGGCGACTGCAGGCGCTGATCGCCGACGCTGCGCGCCCTGATGCGCCACGTCGGCCCACGCGGGTGCCGCGCTCCGCCAAGCGCAAACGCCTTGCAGGCAAACGCAAGCTGAGCACGACCAAATCTTTACGAGGCAAACCAGGTCCGGAATGAATACACGAACGCAAACCGTCAAGAGGCTGGCTCCATGACAAGTACATTGAGACCTTTCCATCTCGCTATTCAGGTGCGGGATCTGGAAGAAGCACGCGCATTTTATGGCAACGCCCTGGGCCTGCCGCAGGGGCGCAGTTCCGATCACTGGATTGATTACAATCTGTTTGGTCATCAACTGGTGGTGCATGTGAACCCCGCTATCGGGAAACAAGGGCAGGTGAGTCAGAGCAGTAATCATGTTGATGGACACGGCGTGCCGGTGCCGCATTTTGGCGTGGTGCTGACGATGCAAGAGTGGGGTGCCCTGGCGGAAAAGCTGCGGGCGATTGGCACAAAATTCATCATTGAGCCGTATATTCGTTTCCAGGGCGAGCCCGGCGAGCAGGCCACTCTGTTTTTCCTCGATCCGTCCGGCAATGCACTCGAGTTCAAGGCCTTCAAGGACATAGATTCGCAATTATTTGCCCATCAAACCCCTTTAACGAAAAGTAGAAATCAGTGAGGCGTGTTATGCAAATAAGAAGTCTGGCCGCAGCGCTGATATTGGTCAGCAGCGGCACCTGGGCAGCCGATGATGACCCGCGCGCTCGGGAAGCCGGTATCGCACCTGGCATCTATGAGCCCGGCACCTATAATGCCATTACCGATGTGGCGGGCGTGCTCGTCGGACATGTGGCCGTTATCGACGACGAGGCCGTGCGGACCGGCGTCACGGCGATTTTGCCGCATCGGGGAAACCTCTATCAGGACAAGGTTCCGGCTGGATTTTCGCAAGGAAATGGTTTTGGCAAGATGATGGGTACGACTCAGATCATCGAGCTGGGAGAAGTTGAAACGCCTATTTTGCTGACCAATACGCTGTCAGTCCCGGAAGCCGCTGCCGGTGTGATCGAATGGACGCTGGCGCAGGACGGCAATGAGGATGTGCGCTCTGTCAACGCTGTCGTCGGCGAGACCAATGATGGTCGAATCAATAATATCCGGCTGCGGGCAGTGCAGCCACAGCACGCGCTTGATGCTATCCAGGCAGCACGCTCTGGCCCAGTTGCAGAGGGTAGCGTTGGCGCGGGCATGGGGACCGTCAGTTTTGGCTGGAAAGGTGGCATTGGCACCAGTTCTCGTATATTGCCGCAAGACGATGGCGGCTTCACTGTCGGTGTCCTGGTGCAAACCAATTACGGGGGCGAGTTGATGATTATGGGTACGCCCGTGCGCTCGCAGGATCTGCAAGCGACTGCGGACCAGGTGGCGTCGGCCACCAGTCCGGACGGCTCGGTGATGATCATCATTGCCACAGACGCACCGCTGTCAGACCGGAATCTCGAGCGCCTGGCAGCGCGATCTTTTATGGGTATTGCCCGCACTGGTTCGGTAATGTCCAATGGCTCCGGCGATTATGCGCTGGCCTTCTCAACGGCGCAGAGCGTCAGGCGCACCACATTGCGACGTGAGCAGTTACATACCTTGCAAGATTGGCCGAATGAGCAGATGACGCCGCTGTTTCAGGCCGTGGTTGAGGCTACCGAAGAGGCCGTCTACAACGCGCTGTTCAAAGCCAGTGATGTTGATGGCATCAACAACGGTCGGTATCCGGCAATTCCTGTCCAGGATGTATTGCGACTCCTCAAGCATTGACGATGTAAAGGGTGGTAAAGGGTGGTAAAGGGGACGGAGGGATTAAAGAATAATCCCTCCGTCCCCTTTACCAAAGAATAATCCCTCCGTCCCCTTTACACACCCTTTACAGATCAGTAAACTTCGAACAGCCCGGCTGCTCCCATGCCGCCGCCGATACACATGGTGCAAACTACGTACCTGGCACCGAGACGCTTGCCTTCGATCAGGGCATGACCGACCATGCGGGCACCACTCATGCCGTAGGGGTGGCCGATAGAGATGGCACCACCGTTAACATTCAGCAGTTCATCGGGGATGCCCAGTTTGTCGCGGCAGTACAGCACCTGCACGGCAAACGCTTCATTGAGTTCCCACAGGCCGATGTCGTCCATCTTCAGGCCAAAACGCTTCAGCAGTTTGGGAATGGCGAAGACCGGGCCAATGCCCATTTCGTCCGGATTGCAGCCGGCAACGGCCATGCCGCGATAAGCGCCCAACGGGGTGAGGCCCTTTTGTTCGGCCAGTTTGCTGTCCATCAAAACGCTGGCAGATGCGCCGTCAGACAACTGGCTGGCGTTGCCTGCCGTGATGCAGCCGCCTTCGATCACCGGCTTGAGGCCAGACAGGCCCTCGATATTCGTTTCCGGTCGGTTGCCTTCGTCCTTGCCCAGAGTCACTTTCTTGAAGCTGACCTTGCCGGTTTCCTTGTCCATGACGCCCATGCTGGATTCCATCGGCGCCAGTTCCTGGTCAAACTTGCCGGCGGCCTGAGCGGCAGCAGTGCGCTGCTGGCTTCGCAGACTGTATTCGTCCTGCGCTTCGCGGCTTATGTTATAACGTTTGGCGACCACTTCCGCGGTTTGCAGCATCGGCATGTAGGCATCCTGCGACAGGGCGATAACGTTATCATCGACCGTACGGTATTTGTTACGGTGATCGTTCTGCACCAGGCTGATGGATTCCATGCCGGCGCCAATGACGATAGGCATGTTGTCGCAGATGATCTGCTTGGCAGCCGTGGCGATAGCCATCATGCCAGAGGCACACTGGCGGTCCATGCTCATACCCGATACGGAATTGGGCAGGCCAGCGGCGACAGCGGCCAAGCGGCCGATGTTATATCCGGTTGTGCCTTGTTGAACGGCGCAGCCCATGACGACGTCATCAATCTCGTCCGCTGCAATGCCGGAGCGGCTGACAGCCTCACGTATGGCGTGGCCACCCAGAGTGGGGCCATCGGTGTTGTTGAAGGCGCCGCGGTAGGCTTTACCAATGGGCGTACGCGCGGTGGCGACTATGACAGCTTCTTTCATGATATGTCCTTTGTCTGGTTCAAATGGTTCTTGTTAACTGATTGAAAACGCGAATATGGATCACTGTTTTCGGGGCGTTTTCATGGGTGACTGAGCGTTTGTTCGGCAGCAAGTGTAACGGAATTGTGCCGATTTCAGAACCCCTTTGAGAACCCCTTTGAGAACCCTTTACGAACACGTTACGAGCCCCGTCAAAACGTTTTGCGTGGCTCACATTCCAAGCCCAATATTGCCCCGTGTAGCCGCCTGCCGCAGGTCAGCTGCCGTCGGGCCTGCCGCTATTGTGCACGTTTGCAGGCTGTGCTAGCGTCAGGCGACTGAAATGGGTGAACGGTCTGGTTGTCTTTCCTGCGGGCCGTGTCTGGACACTGAGTTACGTGTTCGGCCGAACAAAACAAGAATAAACTATACTGTCTGAACCCCGGAGGAAGTCATGAAAAAACGTCTGTTAACCGCGCTGCTGCCAGCCGTGGCTGTGCTTGGCCTGGCGCTCACCCCAAGACTGTTTGCCAACGAGCGTATCGGTGATTTTGCACTACTGGACCACGAAGGTCTGTTTCACCACATCGCCTGGTACGACAACCGCAAAGCGGTAGTGCTCTTGGTACATACCAATAGCAGCCTTGCAGCCAAAGATGCATTGCCAGCGTTTCAGGCCCTGAAAAACACCCATGCTGAAGATTTTCAGTTCTTTATGTTGAACCCTCTGGGCGAATCGCGCGATTCGATCGCCTCAGCTGCTGCTGCGCAGGGTCACGACATTCCGGTGCTGATTGACGATGCCCAGCTGATAGCAGAAGCAATGGATGTGAAAGTGGCAGGTGAGGTGCTGGTGCTTGATCCCCGTACTTTCCGCCTCACGTACCGCGGCCCGATCAGTGGTCTGGAGCAGGCGCTGACAGACATTGATGCCGGAAATGCGGTGTCGTCACCGGAGCTGGCGGTCAATGGTGAGGCCATCAGTTACCCGGCTCGCGATAATAATATGGCCAGAGAGATCTCCTACAGTAATGAGGTTGCACCGATATTGGCGCAGAACTGCGCGTCGTGCCACCGTGAAGGCGGGATCGCGCCGTTTGCCCTCAACGGACACAACATGGCACAAGGCTGGTCACCCATGATCCGCGAAGTGTTGATGACCAAGCGTATGCCACCGGGCCAGATAGACCCGCATGTTGGCGATTTCGTCAACAGCTACACGATATCTGTGGAAGATCAACAAAGCATTCTGCACTGGATTGCCCAAGGCTCGCAATTCGACGGACCGCAGGATCCGCTGGCACAACTGACCTGGCCTGAAACCGAGTGGGAATTTGGCGAACCAGACCTGATCGTGAAGGTGCCGCCGCAATCGATCCCGGCCACGGGTGTGATGGATTACATCAATGTGGTCGTGCCCTTTGACGGTTTGACCGAAGATCGCTGGGTGCGCGCCAGCCAGTATATCGCGGGTGACAGGACCGTGCTTCACCACACGCTGAACAGCATTTTACCGCCCGGTTCCGATGGCCGACGCAGATTCCTGGGTGGTGGCAATGCTGATGAGCCCTCCATTACTGCTTACATCCCCGGTGCCGCACCCTACCATGAGCCGGAGAACACCGGGGGTCTGTTGCGTGCCGGTTCCCAGCTCGCGCTGCAACTGCATTACACCACCACGGGTCGAGAAACGGTAGATGCCAGCGAAATCGGTATCTGGTTCTACCCCGAAGGCTATGTGCCGGAGAAGCGCATGTCAGGACAGTGTGCGTGTATTTTTACACCAACCTGGACTAACATCCCGCCGAATGATCCTGACTTCGAAATGGCACAAACCATTACGGTACCGCGTGACGCCTATCTGCATTCCTTCCTGCCGCATATGCACTTTCGTGGTAAGCGTATGCGATTCGAAGCGCAATACCCTGATGGCAGCAGCGAAGAATTGATCAACATTGCCAACTATAACTACAATTGGCAGCTGCGCTATCAGCTTAGCGAACCCAAGCTGGTGCCGGCCGGCACTAAAATTGTAGCTACCGGCGCGTTCGATAACTCCAGCCAGAACAAAGCCAACCCGGATCCGGATCGCTCGGTGCCCTGGGGTCAGCAAAGCTGGGATGAGATGTTCTTCGGCGCGGTCAGCTGGCAGTATGTAACGCCAGAGCCGGCTACAGAGCAGGTTGCCGTTCAGTAAAACACCTCGGGACGTGAAAAGGCGTGAAAAGGGCGTGAAAAGGGGACGGAGGGATTATTTTATAATCCCTCCGTCCCCTTTTCACGCTGTGGGATGTCCGTCGAGGAACAATCAGGGCGCCGCAGGCGCCCGTTCCGAGACCGACTCCCGCAGCGGCGCCTGAGCCGCGCAACCCAATCTACAGTAACTCATACCCCGACACTGCCCCCGGCCCCAGCGGCAAGCCCAGCCATATCCAGAGCATGGTCAGAATCAGACCCGTGATCATCATCCAGATACTATAGGGAATCATCGTCGCCGCCAGGCTGCCCAGCCCGAAATCTTTCTGCCAGCGATGACAGAAGGCCAGGATCAGCGGGAAGTAGGGCATCAGCGGGGTTATGATGTTGGTGGCGCCATCACCGACACGATAGGCGGCGGTGGCCATTTCCGGGCTGATGCCCAGCAGCATCAGCATGGGCACCAGCACCGGTGCCAGCAATGCCCATTTGGCACTGGCTGAGCCGATAAGCAGGTTGATCAGACCGGTCAACAGAATAATCAGGGCCATTAATATCGGCATGGGCAGGGAAGTTGCCTGAATGACAGCGGCGCCATTGATGGCGAAGATCAGGCCGAGATTGGACCAGTTAAACATGGCAACAAAATGCGCCGCGGCAAATGCCAGTACCAGGTAATAAGACAAATCCGCCATCGCCTCTGACATCATGCGGACTACATCGCGATGTGAGCTGACGCTGCCAGTGACACTGCCATAGGCCCAGCCACAGGCCAGAAACAGAATGAAAAACGCAGCGACCAGTGACTGGTAAAACGGCTGCATGCTCGCGGCGCCAGCGCCCTCATTGATCAAGGGGGTGCCCGGCGCAAAACACATGAGCACCCACGCCAGGATGACGACCAATGCGGCCAGCCCTGCACGGCGCATGCCTTTGCGCTCATCGTCATTGAGCACCTCTGAGCCGCGCTGTGTGATGGTGGCCGAGCCCTTGTTAGCATCCGATAAAGGTGCCAGGCGAGGCTCTATGATGTAGTCGGTGATATACCAGATAACCGGCAGGTAGATGCATGTCATCGCGGCAATGAAGTACCAGTTGCCGGCAATGTTCATTACCCAGCTGGTGTCCAGTGTGACCACGGCAGCCTCGGTAATGCCAAACAACATGGCGTCGAGCTGGCCAGGAATCAGGTTGGCCGAGAAACCGCCGGAGACACCGGCGAAACCGGCCGCAATCCCGGCAATCGGGTGTCGTCCCGCCGCCGCGAAAACCACACCGGCCAGCGGTATCAGAACCACATACGCAGCGTCGGCCGCCAGGTTGCCTATCATGGCCAGCAGGGCAACAACGGGCGTCAACAATGCTGCGGGTGCAGCCTTCACCGCGCTGCTCATGACGGCGGCGAACAAACCGCTGCGTTCGGCCACCCCGGCGCCCAGCATGACCACCAGTACATAACCCAGCGGGTGGAAGTGGGTAAACGTTGTTGGCATTTCAACCAGCAAGCGCTGAATGTTATCGGCTGATAACAAACTGGCCGCCTCAATGATCAGTGCACTGCCGTCCGCCTGGAACTGGGTTGGATGTACGGCACTCAGGCCGGCCAATGCGGCGATTACACTGATGGCAACGACTACAAGTATCAGCCACAGGAATATGAACACCGGATCGGGCAGGCGGTTGCCGTTGTATTCAATCCAGCCAAGAAAGCCTGGTTGACGAGGTGTAATAGAGGGAGTCTGAGCCATGTTGAAAACCTTTGCCGGGATCTTATGGTTGGAGATGTTGTCAGCCGATATACCAATTAACCCCGCAAGCATAATTCAGCTGACGCGGTGGCGCAAACGAGGCATAAGGAATGCTGGCAAGAAGGGCATGAGGCGCAGACTGGAGCTTGAAACAGCCTTGAGCGGGAGAACAGCCCTGAGCGGGAGAACAGCCCTGAGCGGGAGAACAGCCCTGAGCGGGAGAACAGCCCTAAGCGGGAGAACAGCCTTGAGCGGGAGAACAGCCCTGAGCGGGAGAACAGCCTTGAGCGGGAGAACAGCCCTAAGCGGGAGAACAGCCCTGAGCTTTTTTAAAACAGCCCTGAGCCAGAAAATAGCCCTTGGTTTTTTAAAATAGAGATGAGTTTAAAAAGAGTCGGGGGTGTACCGTTGCTCGCAACGGCACACCCCCGACGGTACTGCTTGCTTCCTGCTGGCGTTGATGCAGTTGAACCGCATGTGGTTCGTTAATGGAAGTATAAACCATGTATGGTTCATTTGCGCACAAGATTGGCAGCTTATATAAGGAACGCTCGGGGCAGCGTGCCACAGCGGGTTTTTGCCCGTAAAATGGGTGTGGCGCAATCTACCATTATGCGCATTGAGAGCGAAGATCAGAACGTGACACTGGATACCCTGGAACAGTTCTGCAAGGCCTTTCAGGTAGACGTGGGTGATCTGTTCCCGGCCAGGAGCGGGGCGCGGGTATACCCGCCGCCGGCACGGGTTGCTGCCGGGCAGTCCGCAGGCATGTTGCACGATTCGGCAGCGCGTCCGCCAGAAGCGCGCAAATCGGCGGTGGACACGACCAGGCCAAGGCCGAAATCCACGACCAGGCCCAAACCGAAACTCAAGCCCGAATCCATCAAATCCGGGAAGTGACCACTCTATTAATCTCCGACCTGTTTATCTGCAGGTCAGATAAAACTCAGTGCCGCCAGCGCATTGGTCAGGTTGAGCAGTAAAAACAGCATGGCTATCCGGCCCAGCGCTTTGCCGGGGTCTTCACCCTGGTAGGCGAACTTGATGCCGGTCAACAGCACGAAGGTCCATACCAGCATCAAACCCAGCAGCGTGACATAAACTGTCCAGGCCTCGTCGGCCACCGCGATGCTTGCGACAACAAAAAATATCACTGCGCCTGTCAAGTAGAGAACCCAGTAGGTCAGAGCCAGGCCGTATTTCCCGCTGAGCACACGCATCAGTGGGCTGGCTGTGTTCAGGTCCGGGTTACTGCTCATGCGCGGCTACGCTCGTTGGTGGGTGGTGGCTGGAGGTGCCATGATATCTTAGCAGCGCTGAGCCGCTGATCCAAACGCTTCGCGCGTAGACGCAGTTTTTGCATTGATGCAGTTCGTGCGCGCATCGGTTGTGTCCCGCGGTTATAATGCTCCTTCAAGTCACTCTCAGCGTTTCTGAAGAGCCCATTATGTCCCCAACAGAAAAGTCCACCAACGTGAAAAGCCACTTTTATGCCTATATCAGCAAACTGCGCTGGTTGCAGCGCTGGGGCATGAAGCGCAACGTGATCAGTGAAAATGTCATGGAACACAGCTGGGAGGTGGCAACCATCGCACATGTGCTGGCATTGGCCAAGAACCGCTATTTTGGCGGCACGGTCGACGTCAATGCCGTGGTTGTGGCCGCGCTGTACCATGACTGCAGCGAAGTCATCACCGGCGACATGCCATCACCGATCAAGTATCACTCCCCGGAAATCACCAAGGCCTACAAAGCCATCGAACACGAGGCCGATCATGAATTGCTGAACCTGTTGCCCGATGATCTGAAAGACGACTTTCGGCCGATGCTGGTGGAAGCGGAAATCGACCCGGAATATCACACCCTGATCAAGTCTGCGGACACCATTTGTGCCTATCTCAAGTGCAAGGCAGAAGTTCAGGCTGGCAACCCGGAATTCCGCAAGGCCGAAGAAGATGTCCGCAAACGCCTGGAGCGGGACGATTGTCCTGAGGTCAAATATTTCCTGGAAACCTTTGCGCCCAGTTATGGGCTGACGCTGGATGAATTGTTGCGATGATTGCAGGGACGTATTGGAGAGCATGTTGACGGGATATCTCGGTTTTATCCGGCAGCACTGGGCGTTGCTTGGTTTCGGTTTTACCGCCGTGTTTTGGGGCAATTTTGGCCAGTCGTTTTTTGTTGCCTGGTTCGGCGCGGACATTCAGCGCTCACTTGATCTGAGTGCAGGCGAGTATGGCAGTGCATATTCACTGGCAACACTGATTTCGGCGGCGACCGTGGTTTGGGCGGGCGGCATGATTGATCGCGTGTCGCTGCGCACCTACGCCGTGTCGGTAGCCCTGGGCCTGGCAGTGGCTCTGACTGTGCTGTCGCAGGCAAATGGGCTGGTCACGCTGCTCATCGGATTCTTCCTGTTACGGCTGTTTGGCCAGTCTCTGTTGCCCCATGGTGGTATAACGACCATGTCGCGCTACTTTGTTGCAGAACGTGGGAAAGCCATCAGCGTTGCCATGTCCGGCGTGCCGGTGGGCGAGATCATGTTGCCTTTAATCGCTGTGGCCATGATAGCGGCTATCGGATGGCAAACCAGTTTTGCGCTGATCGCCGTTGCGGCTGTGTTGGTGCTGATTCCATTCATGCTGTGGCTGCTGAGTCGCAGCCAGATCGAACTGTTGCCGCCGGTGGCGTCGGGCAGCCGATCCGCAGCTGTTCCGGCAGATACTGACAACGCAGGTGCCGGGCGCCGCGAGATGCTGCATGACTACCGGTTCTGGCTGGCACTCCCGGGGTTGATGGCGAACCCGTTCCTGATAACCGGGGTATTCATTCACCAGAATTTCCTGATCATGGACAAGGGCTGGAGCATGAGCTGGCTGGCAACCTGTTTTGTGGTCTACGGCGCGGTACACTGGCTCAGCTCCCTGGCGACCGGTGTGCTGGTAGATCGTTTCAAAGGGCCTCGTCTGGTCGGTATTTTCCTTGTGCCCATGTTGTGCAGCATGCTGGTGGTGGCGCTGGTGCCCGGCGATATCGCGGCATTGCTGATGCTGGCACTGCTGGGTATGTCGGCCGGCAGCAGCCCACCCATAACCGGATCGCTATGGCCTGAGATCTACGGCACGCGTAAACTGGGTGCCATACGGTCCATGAATATGGCGATCATGGTATTGGCGACTGCGGTGTCGCCGGTATTATTTGGTTATTTTATTGACCGCGGTGTTGACGCCTTTGGTTTGTTTGGCGCCTGCGCTGTGTATGTATTTGTCGCGTCGCTGCTGATGATGGCGTCGTATCCCAGAAACCCGACTCCGGTACCAGGTGCTGAATGATTGATCAGACTGCAAAACTTTTTGAAGAATTGGTGGAGTTGAACTACCAGCTCTATAACAGCTTGTTCCTGACGCTGCCGTTGGATGCCGTCGAGCAGACCGGGACATTGTTACCGCTGCTGGTAGAAGCCTGTGAGCGCGGTCTGGAGCACGGTCACGATCCGGTGCAGATCATTGATGGTTTCTTTGAACAGCACCGCGCCCATTTTAGTCCACATGAGCAGGTACAGTTCCTGTTCAAAATCATCCAGTATGTAGAGCGTCAGGTCGTCCTCATTGATGCGCTCGAAGATGCTGCCTATAGCCGGATACACCAGATCGAAAACAAGAGTTCGCTGCTGCGCTTGACCGAGCGCGCGGAAGACGATGGCAGTACGGAAAAGCTGTCGCAGCTGCTGAGGAATTTCGGCGTGCGCGTGGTGCTTACTGCGCATCCGACCCAGTTCTATCCGGGGCAGGTGCTGGCCATCATCTCTGACCTCAGTGATGCCATTGGTGGCGCCCGAATAGGCGAAGTGCGTGACCTGTTGCAGCAATTGGGTAACACGCCGTTTTTCAAGAAACAGAAACCGACACCCTACGATGAAGCCGTCTTGCTGACCTGGTACCTGGGTAATATTTTCTATCCGGCCATTGGTGATATCGTCGATCCGCTCGCCGCTCGTTATCCGCAGTCCGTGAACAGTAACAGTGAGTTGGTCAGCATCGGTTTCTGGCCGGGCGGTGATCGGGATGGTAACCCTTTTGTTACCACGGACACGACTTTGCGGGTTGCTGCGCGCTTGCGCCATACAGTTCTGCAGTGCTATCAACAGGACTTACGGACATTAAAACGTCGCTTGAGCTTTGATGGTGTGTACGATTTGCTGGACCGTCTCGAAAAGCGGATTCGCGATGAGCTGGTGGATAAGTCCGGTCGTGACGATATCAGTCTGACGGATATATTTTCCGCCCTGGATGAAGCAGAGAAACTCATTGTTGATCGTTATCAGTCCATGTACCTGGAGCCCCTGCTTTCATTTCGGCGCAAAGTGACGCTGTTTGGTTTTCATTTTGCCAGTATCGATATTCGTCAGGACAGTCGTGTAATTACCGGTGCGTTGAATGCCATTGCCGCCCGGACTCAAGGCCTGTTTCCGGAGAATTTCGACGCTCTGTCCGAGCAGGAGCAAGTCGATGTACTGTTCAAGTGTCAGGGCCAGGCAGACGCCAGTCAGTTCGATGACCCGGTGGTGCGTGACACCATCGAGTCCTTTGACGTCATTCGTTGTATACAGGAGAGCAACGGCGAGCGCGGCGCTCATCGCTACATCATCAGCAATTGTCGAGGTCCGGTGGATGTGGCCCGGGTGCTGGCGCTGTTCCGCCTGTGTGGCTGGGGTGATGACGACATCAACGTGGATATTGTCCCGCTGTTTGAAACCGTCAATGACCTGCAGCACGGCGGTGAGTCCATGATCAGCCTGTATCAAAACAAACACTATCAGGCACATCTTCGTCAACGCCGGCAGCGCCAGACCGTCATGCTGGGTTTCTCGGATGGTACCAAAGACGGTGGTTACATGATGGCCAACTGGGCCATCTACTCCGCCAAGGAAACCATTACCACAGTGTCGCGGGAGGCGGGCGTGGAGGTTGTATTCTTTGATGGCCGTGGGGGTCCGCCCGCACGCGGCGGTGGTGATGCATATCTTTTTTATGCAGCACATGGAAAGAAAATTGAAAGTAACCAGATACAGATGACGGTACAGGGGCAGACCATCAGCTCGCATTATGGCATCAAGGTTGCTGCCGTTCACAACCTGGGTCAGTTGATGACCGCTGGGCTGGAAAATAATCTGGTCGATCGTGCAGATCGCGAGCTTGACGATCTGCAGCGCAATCTGATTCGTGATCTGGCCGAGCGCAGTTACGCTAAATATGAGGCCTTCAAACAGCATGAACTGTTCATGCCGTATCTGGAAGAGATGAGCGTGCTCAAGTATTACGCGATGGCCAATATCGGCAGCCGGCCCTCTAAGCGCGGTGGCGCGGGCGCACTGAAATTTGAAGATCTCAGGGCGATTCCTTTTGTCGGTTCCTGGAGTCAACTGAAACAGAATGTGCCCGGCTTTTATGGCCTTGGCACGGCCTTGAAAGCGCTGGAAGAGCTCGGTCGTCTTGATGCCTGTCTGGACCTGTATCAGCGGTCGCGTTTCTTCCGCGCCTTGATTGCTAACAGCATGCAAAGCATGAGCAAAACCAATTTTGAACTGACGCGGTACATGGAGACCGATCCACGCTTTGGTGAGTTCTGGCAGGACATCTATCAAGAGTATCTGCTCAGCAAGGAGATGGTGCTGAAAGTGGCTGGTCAGGATGAACTGTTGCAGGACAACGCGCGAAGTCGGTTAAGTATCCGACTGCGGGAGCGGGTCGTGCTGCCTCTGTTGACCATTCAGCAATATGCGCTGATACGCATCCGTGAGTGCCGCGAACAGGATGACCAGAAGCGGCTGGCGGTGCATGAGAAAATGGTGGTACGCACACTGTTTGGTAACATCAATGCGGCGCGTAACTCGGCCTGATTTAAAGTAACCTGGCTCAATCGTCTGTCCACATGCGCAGCAGATTGCTGCGCGTTTTCAGCAGCAGGGACAGTGTCTGTGCCTGGTCGGCGGCACTGCGCAGTTGTGCGATACTGCGTTCCAGGTCGAACAGCAGTTCGCGTTGTGCAGGGTCTCTGATCAGGCTGCGGATCCAGCCCACCAGCACCAGGCGCTGGCCACGGGTGACCGGCGTCACCCGGTGCAGGGTATTGGCGGGGTACAACAAGAAAGACCGTGAACGATACATTGGTGTGCTGTCCGTCCATCATGGCGTCATCGACATGGTTGCCGGCAAGTTGCTGGCACAGTTTGATCAGATTCGGGGAGAGGACTCCGGCTACAGGTGAAATCATAGTGAGCGCGATTGAGAATCATTATTGATTGTTGTAAGCTGAGATCAGTTTAGAGTGTCGCCTGCTGGAAGGCAATTGCCCGGCTGGCCGTGTGTGACGCAAGAGTTCAATTAGTCTGTTTGAGAGGGTTGTTCGCCATGGAGTCAAAAAACAAACTCTGGCTGGGCCTGGGTGTCGTCTTCGTCGCCGGCGCAGCGATGACGTCCTGCGGTACTGATGAAAACGCCAGCGTCGTTGGCACAGACCACAGTGCCATGACTGCCAGCGAGGGCGGTGAGGGCGGCGAAGGCGCCAGCAGTGAAGAGTCCCTTGTCAGTGATGCCGTGTATCTGGGGCAGCTGGCATTCATTCGTGGTCATCTCAATGTGGGTGTCAACCTGTATCGCGATGGCGATGAAGAGGCGTCGGCTACGCATATGAAGCATCCCGAAAGCGAAATTTACGCAGCGCTGCGGCCGGCGCTGGTGGCCCGCGATGCGCCCGGTTTTGCCGATCAACTGGCCGCGCTGGCGGTGGCCGTTGAAAACGGTCGCCCGCTGGCAGAGGTCGACGCGACCTATGAAGCGTTGTTGCAGGGCATTACCGCTGCCGAGCAGGCGGTGACCGAGCAGAATGCCCGCTTGCTGGGCGATGTCATCGTGAACCTGGTCAGCACGGCAGCGGCGGAATACGACATTGCTGTAGACGGTGATCTGGGTCTGGAGAACGCTCATGAATATCAGGATGCCCTGGGTTTTATCCGCATTGCCTACGACCTGCTTGCCCGCGTGGAATCGCTGAGCAGCGATACCGATACAATCGAGGCGATTCGGCAGCAGCTGGATCTGGTGCGTCCGGCCTGGACTGGCCTGCAACCACCGCAGCGCCTGAATACTGAGCCTTCGGTCATCTACGGTGCCGCCAGCCGCATCGAACTGGCAGTTTCCCGGCTTTGATCCGGTTCAGCCTGGCAGGCCAGGCTGAGCAGCCCTGAACAACCACCATCCGCTGCCGCCAATATTCAGAATTCGCATATACCCGGTAGACAGTAGTACTCTGTGTGCTGACAGTTGGCAGCAGTCTCATTCAGGCAGCTGAACGCCAAAAGGCGAAACACGCAAAATACGCAAAATAGGGAAAAAAGGAGAATCGCATGAGTATACGAATTGGCAGCATAGCGCCGGACTTCACGGCAAAAACCACTGAGGGTGAGATCAATTTTCACACATGGATCGGCGACAGTTGGGCCATTCTGTTTTCCCATCCCAAGGACTACACGCCGGTATGCACCACCGAGCTGGGTTATGCCGCTAAACTGAAACCCGAGTTCGACAAGCGCAACACCAAGGCGATCGGCTTGTCTGTTGACCCGGTAGAAAACCATGCTGGTTGGGCGAAAGACATTGAAGAAACCCAGGGCATGGCGCCCAATTTCCCCATGATCGGTGACACTGATCTAAATGTCGCCAAGTTGTATGACATGCTGCCTGAAGCCGAGCCGGGCGCCGCCGAAGGGCGCACGGCGGCCGATAATGCCACGGTGCGATCTGTATTTATCATTGGCCCGGACAAGAAGATCAAGGCTTTCCTGGTTTATCCCATGACCACCGGGCGCAACTTTGATGAAATCTTGCGCTTGCTCGACTCTATTCAGTTGAGTGCCAAACACACGGTGGCAACGCCGGTGAACTGGAAGAATGGCGACGATATTATCATCCCGCCGTCGGTCAGCGATGAAGAGGCGAAAAAGAAGTTTCCCGACGGCTGGAATGCCCTCAAACCGTATTTGCGGGTCGCCAAACAACCAACGTGATGCCTTTGCGCAGTGCGCAGGTAGGTCATCACGATCGTCAAGGCGGCGGCGCCGATCCAACGTCGTGGAACAGTGCCCACGGTTCGCGGGGTTGCAGTCTGCAGGACTTGCAGGGCAGTGGTGGCAACGGCTACTTTTACTGTTTTGCGACCGATCGAGTCAAGCCATAAAGGTCGTTAGCCGACGCTCAGTGCCTGGCAGCCGCGTGCGCGATTGAGAGGTGTCGGTTAACCCACCATCTCAATCGCCACTGCCACGGCTTCACCACCACCGATGCACAGACTGGCAATGCCCCTGGTTTTACCCAGTTTTTTCAGAGCATACATCAGCGTCACAATAATGCGTGTGCCGGAGGCGCCGACCGGGTGCCCCAGCGCGCAGGCACCGCCATGGATGTTGACCTTGTTGTGATCCAGTCCGAGCTCGCGCATCGCCAGCATGGGCACCATGGCAAAGGCTTCGTTGATTTCGAACAGATCGACATCGTTAATTGACCAGCCGGTTTTTGCCAACACTTTCTCGATGGCGCCAATCGGAGCCACCGTGAATTCACTGGGGTGGCGGGCGTGGCTGGCCTGGGCCAACAGTCGTGCCATTGGCTTCAGGCCTTTTTCCGTAGCCAGGCTTTCACGCATCAGCACCACTGCGGCAGCGCCATCAGAAATTGATGATGAATTGGCGGCGGTAATGGTGCCGTCGGCAGAAAAGGCCGGGCGCAGCGTCGGGATCTTGTCCGGGTTCGCCTTGCCCGGTTGTTCGTCATGTGTCACGGTGCTGTCGGTGCGGCCGACTTTGACATCTATGGGCACAGTTTCGCCGTCAAACCAGCCTTCCTTGATGGCGCGTTGGGCGCGCTGCAGAGACTCAATGGCATAGTTGTCCATGTCTTCCCGGGTCAGGCCGTGTCTGTCCGCCGTTTCCTGGGCAAAGCTGCCCATCAGACGGCCGGTATAGGCATCCTCCAGCCCGTCCAGGAACATATGGTCCTTAATTTCGCCATGACCCAGGCGCAAGCCACTGCGGCCTTTGGGGATCAAATAGGGCGCCTGGGTCATGTTTTCGATACCGCCGGCGAGGACAGTGTCGGCATGGCCGGCCAGAATCTGGTCCATGCCCATCATCACGGTTTTCATGCCCGAGCCGCACATCTTGTTGACGGTTGTGCAGGGCGTTGTTACCGACAGGTCCGCACCCAATGCTACCTGGCGGGCGGGTGCCTGCCCCAGGCCGGCGGGTAACACACAGCCCATTAATACGTCGTCAATGGCACTGTCATGGTCAGACGGATCCAGTCCGGCGCGCTGCAGCGCAGCCCTGGCAGCGGCAACCCCCAGTGCCGGGGCGGTGACAGATGAAAACAGGCCCTGAAAACCGCCAATAGGGGTGCGGGCGCCGCCGAGAATGACAACGGTATCTTTGTTCATGGTGCCATGATCCTTGGATTAATGATTGTTGCGCATCTGTAGCAGGCGATGTTTGCACTGCGCGTCGAATTCCTTGAGTTCATGCAGGCTCAGTTGGATGTCTTCCAGTTGCTGCTTGAGTATCTGTTTGCGTTCGCCAATCTTGTCCAATACATGACGCAGCTGCGCCAACTCACCGGTAGACGATTCGTAGAGATCGAACATCTCGCCGATTTCATCAAGCGAAAATCCCAGACGCTTACCACGCAGGATGAGCTTGAGCCGGGTATGGTCGCGCTGGCTGTAAAGGCGGCTACGACCTTCGCGCTCCGGGGTCAGCAAGCCCTCACTTTCGTAAAAACGAATGGCCCGGGTGGTGATGTCGAATTCTTTGGCCAGCTGCGAGATGGTGTAGGTTTTCAGGCCGTCATCGAGGGGGTCCAGGGCATTGCTGCGCAGAAAGCTGTCGCTGAGCGCTTGGGTGATATCCGGCATATCGGTCTGAATTCCTTGATTGACGTTAACGTAAACGTCAATATAATAAATGACCTTGCTCTGCAGGACAACTGCGGTCATGTCTGGCGACTGAATTCGAGTCAGGCGGCAAGCACAAAATAACAAATCAGGCATCAGGCAGGTTCGCCCAAGCGCCGACAGGAGCAGCATCGTGTCATCAGTCGTCAATATCCATCAGGCATCTTCCCCGGTCGCAGGTAAACACTCTACCGACAGCAATGCTGCAGCGGTAGAATTTCCCCGCTTCATCACGGCTGCCAGCCTGTTTGACGGTCATGATGCCGCCATCAACATCATGCGGCGTATGTTGCAGGCCTCAGGTGCTGAGGTGATTCATCTGGCGCACAACCGCTCCGTACAGGAGGTTGTTGAGTCGGCGCTGCAGGAGGATGTGCAGGGTATTGCCATCAGCTCCTATCAGGGAGGCCATATTGAATATTTCAAGTACATGGTGGACATGCTGCGAGAGCGTGGCGCGGGTCACATTCAGGTGTTTGGTGGTGGTGGTGGCGTCATCATCCCCAGTGAAATCAAAGAGCTGCATGCCTATGGTGTGAGTCGCATCTATTCCCCTGAAGACGGGCAGACTATGGGGCTGCAGGGCATGATTGACGACATCATGCACAAGGTCACTGTCGAGCGCAAAGCGGGACCAGAGTTGGACCTTGCCGCTCTGCAGGCAGGCGACCGGCTGGCGCTGTCCCGGGTGATCAGCGCGCTGGAGACAGACGCACTGGATGGTGGGCAAAAGGTGCAGCTGCAACAGGCAGCCGACGCCGCAGATAATATTCCGGTGCTGGGTATAACCGGCACCGGTGGCGCCGGCAAGTCATCGCTGACCGACGAATTGATTTTACGGTTGCGTCAGGACAGTGGTAATGCTCTGCGTATTGCAGTATTGGCGATTGACCCGACGCGCCGCCGTACCGGTGGCGCGCTGCTGGGTGATCGTGTACGCATGAATGCGATTTATCATCCCTCGGTATACATGCGTTCAATTGCAACCCGACGTTCCGAAACCGAAGTGCCGACCTATCTGCGTGACATTATCAACAGTGTGAAAATCGCCGGGTTTGATCTGGTGATTGTTGAAACCCCCGGCATTGGTCAGGGCGATGCGGGCATCGTGCCGTATGTGAACAGCTCGCTGTATGTGATGACTCCCGAATTTGGTGCTGCCAGTCAACTGGAAAAAATCGACATGCTGGACTACGCGGATGTCATCGCCATCAACAAGTTTGATCGCAAGGGCGGTGAAGATGCGCTGCGCGATGTCAGCAAACAGGTGCAACGTAACCGGGTCGCATTTGACAAGACGGTGGAGCAGATGCCGGTTTATGGCACGATTGCGGCACGCTTTAACGACGATGGTGTCACGGCGTTGTATCAGGGACTGGTGCCAGTTCTGGCGCAACATGGATTGCCCGCGTTCGAGCACAATCTGGCGCCCGTCGATACCCGCACGTCAACGCAACAGGCGGTGATTATCCCGCCCCAGCGCCAGCGTTATCTGGCGGAGATTGCTGATACTGTGCGTGACTACCGGCGCGGGGTGGAGCAGCAGGCCGTGGTTGCCCGCGAACTGCAGCAGCTTGCGGCCGCCCGGAAAATGGTGACAGGCAGTGCGGCTGCTGACAGCGTGACGGAGAGCCTGGACGGTCTGATCAGGCAGCGGCGTCAGTCACTGCACGGTAACAGTGCTGCCTTGCTGGAAAACTGGCCTGCATTGCAGAGCGAGTATGCTGCCGATGAACTGATGACCGACATACGCGGTAAATCCCAGCGAAACTCGCTGGTGTGGACCACCATGTCGGGCACGCGCATTCCCAAGGTCTCGTTGCCGCGATTCAACGACCATGGCGATATTCTGCGCTGGCTGGCGCTGGAGAATGTGCCGGGTCGCTTTCCTTACACGGCGGGTGTGTTTGCGGTAAAACGCGAAGGCGAAGACCCGACGCGCATGTTTGCCGGCGAAGGTGATGCTTTTCGCACCAATCGACGTTTCAAGTCGTTGTCCGAGCACGCGGATGCCAAGCGTTTGTCCACCGCTTTCGATTCGGTGACATTGTACGGCTTTGACCCCGACGAGCGCCCGGATATCTATGGCAAGGTCGGCAATTCCGGGGTCTCCATCGCGACCCTGGACGACATGAAGGTGCTGTATGACGGGTTTGATCTGTGTCATCCAACGACGTCGGTGTCGATGACGATAAATGGCCCTGCACCCACGATACTGGCCATGTTCCTGAATGCGGCCATCGCGCAGCAGATGGAACGCTTTCGTAGCGAACATGAACGTGAGCCCGATGCGGCAGAAACGGCGCAACTGAAGGCACAGACCCTGGCCTCGGTGCGCGGCACGGTGCAGGCCGATATCCTGAAAGAGGATCAGGGCCAGAATACCTGCATTTTTTCGACGGAGTTCAGTTTAAAGCTGATGGGCGATATTCAGGAGTACTTCATTGAGCACAAGGTGCGTAATTTTTATTCGGTGTCGATTTCTGGATATCACATTGCCGAGGCTGGTGCCAATCCGATTTCGCAGCTGGCGTTTACCCTGTCCAATGGTTTCACCTTCGTCGAAGCGTGGCTGGCGCGCGGCATGAAAATCGATGATTTTGCGCCCAATCTGTCCTTCTTTTTCTCCAATGGCATGGACGCGGAGTACACCGTACTGGGCCGGGTCGCGCGCCGCATCTGGGCGACCACCATGCGTGAAAAATATGGCGCAAACGAGCGCAGCCAGAAACTGAAGTACCACATCCAGACCTCCGGTCGCTCGCTGCACGCACAGGAAATGTCATTCAATGATATTCGCACCACACTGCAGGCCCTGATCGCGGTGTATGATAACTGCAATAGTCTTCACACCAATGCTTATGATGAAGCGGTGACCACCCCGACCGGAGAATCGGTGCGAAGGGCAGTGGCGATTCAGCTCATTATCAATAAAGAGTGGGGCCTGGCGCGTAACGAGAACCCCAATCAGGGCGCGTTCATCGTTGATGAGTTGACTGATCTGGTCGAAGAAGCGGTTATGCAGGAGTTTGAGCGCATCGCCGAACGCGGCG
>Ga0136557_1000132_pt1 | contig 59382 bp, 56 predicted proteins | sample AntRauTorckE6832_FD_104796 | JGI IMG/M metagenome (GOLD analysis project Ga0136557, IMG submission 104796) | Saline lake microbial communities from Rauer Islands, Antarctica - Metagenome Torckler E6 #832 | ecosystem: Environmental > Aquatic > Non-marine Saline and Alkaline > Saline | place...
CCCGCAAGCGTGAGGATGGCAGCCTGGAAAGCTGGAAGGATCTGCCCCACGAAACCTGGCTTAAGGAATCGATTTTCGCCGTCAAGCAGGATGTACGGCTGCTGAACGAACACATTATTGCCACCACCATCGAGCAATACCTGCCCGACATTATTGAAAAATACCAGTTGGCCGCCGACGACATTGACTGGTTCCTTCCTCACTATTCATCCGGATATTTCCGCGAACGCGTCTATGAGGGCATGAAAAACGGAGGGCTGGAGATTCCGTTTGAACGCTGGGCGACCAATCTGCCCGATAAAGGCAACACCGGCTCTGCGTCAATTTACATCATGCTCGAGGAGCTGTTCCGGTCCGGCAATCTCAAGCCCGGACATAAACTGCTTTGCTGGGTACCGGAAAGCGGCCGTTTTTCCTCGTCTTTCATGCTGCTGACCGTGTGTGATCATCAGGACCAATCATGAAGCTTGATGATGTGCCCCAGGACAAGTCCCGGTCATTCGAAGGCCAGAAGAAACGGCTCTATGCCCGGGATGAGAATGGCGAGTACACCACAGCGCTCTCCAGTGGCTGGGAGGCCGAAGACGTGGTGCTGGACCAGGCGGTGGAAGAGTATAACCGTTTCACACGCGAAGCCAGGCAGCGGGTACAACAGGGGCTTTCCTCCCCACTGGAATATCACATGTACGCGCACCGGATGGATATCACGGTTCTGGCCCAGGCTACAGGCTTCTTTCGCTGGCAGGTTCGCCGACATCTGACGCCAGCTGTGTTCAATCTCCTTACACCCCGCAAACTGCAGCGCTATGAAGAAGCCTTGCAGATGACTCCCGGGCAGCTACGCACTCTCCCGCCGGAAGACGAACCGCAAAATGACTGATTTCAATCACCAGCAAACTGCCCACTGTGAAAGCGGAGCCGTGGCGGCGTTATTGCGCCACAATGGCCTGGACCTGTCCGAGCCCATGGTGTTCGGACTGTCCTCGGCCCTTACCTACGCCTATATTCCGCTGGTGAAAATGGGGGGAATGCCACTGCTGGCTTACCGCATGCCTCCCGGCCGCATTATTCGCGGGCTGAGTAAGCGCCTGGGCATCCGCTTTCACTTCGAACGCTTCCGCCGCCCGGAAGACGGTACAGCAGCACTGAATAAATATCTGGAGCAAGGTACCCCGGTGGGCTTGCAGGCTTCGGTTTACTGGCTGCCCTATTTTCCGGAAAACATGCGCTTTCACTTCAATGCCCACAATCTGGTGGCCTACGGCAAAGACGGCGATGACTATCTGATCAGCGACCCGACGTTCGAGCAGCCGGTTCGCGCCGATACCGCTGCCCTGCAGCGGTCCAGGTTCGTCAAAGGTATGCTGGCACCAAAGGGGCTGATCTATTACCCGGAAGACATTTCGCAAGCCAAGGATCTGACTGCGGCCATTCCCGTTGCCATTCGCTCCACCGCCAACATGATGCTGCGCACGCCCCTGCCTTTTATCGGCGTTCGGGGTATTCGCCACGTTGCCCGGCATATGGAAAAGCTGTCGCCCGCCAACGAGCACTACAACAAGCTACTGATCGGCCATATGGTGCGGATGCAGGAAGAGATTGGTACCGGTGGCGCAGGGTTCCGTTTTCTGTTCGCGTCATTTCTTCAGGAGTCAGCAGGCATTCTGTCTGATGAGAGGCTGGCAAAGGCTGCCGATCAGTTCACCGATGCCGGAGACGAGTGGCGACGGTTTGCGCTCTACGCGGCCAAGATGCTCAAGGGGCGCAGTGAGCTGGACTACGACAAGCTGGCCACACAACTGCGCAAGGTAGCCGATATGGAACAGGAAGGTTACCAGATGCTTCTCGCCCTCAAATCAGGCTGACACCTGATTATTTGGCCGCATCACGATGGCATGAAAACGGCCATCGGTATCGGCCGCAATCACAATCAGGGGCTGGCCGGCACCAGACCGCAGATAGCGAATCAATGCACCGGCTGCGTGGCCCGGGTACGCCGCCAGTGCCGGGTCGAAATCGGTCAGCATCCGCCTGCTTTTCAAGCAGGTTGACGCCATTTTTTGCCGGGTCCAGGGCGATAGCGATACCCGGTATTCTGTTGTGGAGTCCAGCTCGCCAAGCCACTTTGCCAACGCTTTCTCATCCACCAGCGTAACCATTTCCGTGATTGATGCCAGGCTATTGGCACTGTCTTTAGGGGCCACCAAAAGCCAGTGGCTGCCTTCGCCAATTTCAGTCTCAGGGTCCAGCCCGAGCCGTACACGTTGATGTTCCAGCGGCAATATCGCCTCTTCCACAGCACCCACCAACGCCTGTGACACCGCCCCCGTGGCGACATCCATGGCTGCCAGCTGCAAGGCCGCGACAATGGACGCATCGCCACGGGAAACGAACAGATTGCGATGACCCAGCCCCAGATTGCGGGCAACAAAGTAACCGGCGGCGTTACTCAAGGTGTTGATGAAACTGGCTGGCTTGGGAACAATACCAGCGCTCACCATCTTTTCATGGACCTTGGTGGTGTTTCCAAGCGATGCGAAGCGGGAGCCAATATACAATCCGGTTCGCGGTTCCAGACTGACACCTTCCACGCATCGGGCAGAGCCAACCAACGCCATCTGGGTGAAACGGTCGATACGCCGGAAATGCTCGCGGCACACCTCTGTGGCCGCCGCTTTCAGGTTAACCAGGCCCTCGGAAGGGTCAACGGCCTGGTATTGGTCTCCAATAGCGATAATATCGAGCATGAATCCTGGTCCCGGGGTTGGCTCAGTCTTGGTAACGAAGAATCAGGCTGGAGTTGTTGCCCCCGAACCCGAAAAAATTCAGCAAGTAATAGCCTGGTTCGGCCTTGAGAGGTTCCGAAATCGGCGCTACGCCCAGGCTCGGGTCTGCCTCTGAAAAGCCGGCACTGGCGGGCAACCGACCCTCCGGCATCACCGCTGCCATCAAAAGGGTTTCCAGTAAACCGCAGCTGCCCAGGGTGTGACCCAGCGCCGCCTTCATCGAGAAGAATGGGGGTACGGTATCAAAGGCCCGTCGCATGCCAGCCGCTTCGCCATCATCATTCAGAGGCGTCGCAGTGCCGTGGGCCTTGATCGCCCGGATATCGGAGGGTGCCAGGCCACTTCTGGACAGCGCGTCATTCATAACCGCTGCAATGGTACTACCATCAGGATTGGAGGCGGAAATACTGAATGTGTCGCAATTACTGGCGCCGCCCCAGATTAAAGCGCCCGCCTCATCGGGCCGGCACTTTGACAGCAGCATGGCGCCACAGCCCTCACCCAGCACCAGGCCATCCCGCTGCCGGTCAAACGGACGCATGCCGTCCTGCGCCAGCAATTGCATGCCGTGGAATCCCGCCAGGGTGGTGTCGTTGCGAGCCTCAAGACCTACCACCAGAGCGTGCTCATGGATCCCCATGGCAATAGCCGCCGAGGCACTCAATATCGCATTCGCGGTGGCTGTACAGGCCGTATTCAGGGCAAAATCGGCACCGTGGAAACCGTACTCCTTCTGCAGATACCGGCTGATCTGACTGAAACCATCCAGCGGGAGCGGGATAGCCGTATCAGGATCTTCACGATACTGCTGGCGATAGCACTCCTCGGCAATACCGATTCCCCAGCAGGACGAACCGATAAAAACAGGAATCGTCGCGCGCTGCTCCATGGTCAGCGGATGTTCAGCCAACAGCTCACTCACTGCCTGATCCAATAACCAGTACAGGCGATCCTCCGCAGGCTCCGGGGCACCGGCCACGCCATGATAGGGCACATCGATGGGCTCCTCGAAATGCGGCAAGGACAGCCTGCCCGGTTCCCCGGCCGCATCGTTGAAAAGTCCTGAAAGGTTGGCAGCCTTGCCATTACCCAGGGCACTGACAATACCACTGGCGGTAATCTTGACGGGGGCTGTCGCTGGTCGGGTCTGGTGTTTCATCAAAAGTTCAATAGCTCGGGATCAGTCAGCAAGAATAAATTCAGCGAGGGTGTTGACGGAAGTCAGTGCCATGCGGGTTTCATTGCCACTGTCGATGTGTTTTTTGTAGCGTCGCTTTACCTCCAGCGAAATGCTCAGAGCGTCCAGCGAATCAAGATTAAGGCGGCTGTCCTGGCCGATCAGATATTCGTCATCACTGATATCCGAGGCGTCCATATCAACGTCGCATTCCTCGACGATCAGTTCCTTGAGTTCTGCCTTGAGTTCGGAAATATTCATATCATCACTATTGTTGTTGACTGACATTCAGAATGTCCGGATTAATACGCCGCACGGCGGTAGCGCCACACCGCAAGACACAGCATCAGCACGGCAAAACCCAGTAATGCCGCCACTTCCGGCAAGACGTCGGTGACCGTACCGTTACGCAACAGGATGTCAAAAAAGCCATCCAGGCCCCAGGACATCGGGGAATAATTACCGATTTCCTGCATGGCCTCGGGCATAAGGAATCTGGGCACCATCACACCACCCAATGCCGCCATGATAATGTTCAGTACGCCGGAAACAATGGTGGCCTGCTCTATCGTGCTGGCAATCTGCGCCACCAACAGGGCATAGCAGACCGCCGCCAGGCTGGCCGCCACCGACACCAGAACCAGCCCTTCAGGGTTCTCTCCCAGGGTCAGTTGATCACCACCCATCGCCGGTACCAGATACAGGCCTATCAGAAACAGAAACACAACCTGCAGCAGATTCACGATAAAAAATGGAATCACCTTTCCCGCCAATAACCTGACCGGACCTATTCCCATGCTGCGCAAACGCAGTAACGTGCCCTGCTGGCGTTCATTGATCAGCGTGGTCGACAACGGAACCGCAATAAAGAACATGGCAAACAGCAACCAGGCGGGCACGTTTTGCTGCACCGATGATGGAAACTCGCCGCTGTTGTCATACAGGGAGCGGGTCTCCACCAGATCCGATGCCTGTGCATCCAGATTGCTCTGTACGCCCGGAAGGCTTGCCAGCCGGTAACGAAGGTAAAGCCGGTTCAACAGTTCTGCGACCCTGGCTTCCGCTACGCTGGCGAATACCGGAGAGGTTCCGGGCGCCAGCAGAACTTCAACAGCCGGCTTACGATCCTTGAGCAGGTCATCAAAGCCGGGTTTGACACGAACCAGGAACTTCACCTCATCGGCCTGAGCCAGAACCTGCATTTTTTGCCAGTCCGCCTCTGTTTCCACCCGGCTCAAAGGCGACGCAGCCGCCAGTTGCCGGGCAAAGGCGCTGCTGAGTCCGCCGCCATCTTCATTCAAAAGATAGAAATCGAGCTCTACTTCCTGACTCATCGCATACTGATTCTGCAATGCAAAGGTCATGATCAACACAAATACGGCAGGCATCACAAACAGTAACAGCAGCCCATGTGGGTCCCGGGCCAACAGTAACAGTTCTTTTCGGATCAGTGCCGCCATAATGCCCATATCAATCCCTCAGACCGCGCGTGGTGAGCTCAAGAAACAGCGACTCGAGGCTGAACTCCCGTCGGCGCGCCGTCTGCGGTGCTTCTGCCATCAGCTCGGTCAGGGTTCCGTAACGAAGTACCCGGCCGTGATCCATAATCGCCACTCGATCGCACAGATCCTCCACCTCTTCCATGTAGTGGGAGGTGTAGATCACTGTGGTGCCCTGATCACGAAGCTGGCGAATGGTTTCCAGAATAAAGTGCCGTGAGTGCGGATCAATGCCCACCGTTGGCTCATCAAGCAACAGTAACCGAGGCTGACTCAACAGGCCGATAGCCAGATTCAACCGACGCTTGAGACCACCGGACAACTTGCCCGCCCTGCTACCCAGACGTTCTTCCAGCCCGGTCTGAACCACCGCCTTGCGCACCCGTTCATCAATTTCCCATGCTGGTACGCCCTGAACACCGGCAAAAAAAGTCAGATTTTCATGTACCGTCAGTGGCTGGTAAAACGCATACTCCTGAGGTACCAGAGAAAGCCCTGCCGCAGCCCGCCCCGTGGTAGTCGACAGATCCTCGCCATTGATAAAAACACGGCCCGCCGGACAGGGAATCAGGCCCGCCAGAATAGACAACAGCGTGGTCTTGCCGGCGCCGTTGGGGCCCAGCAGACCCAGCAGGGCATTCTCGGGAATATCAAGATCGATTCCCTTCAGCACCGGGCTGGCCGACGGCGAGTAACTGAATTCAAGCTGGCTGATGGAAATCACAGATTGTCCCGATTGGTCACAGATCGCTGGCTTATTGTCGTTATATCAGAAACGGCAGAAACAGTTTGCTGAAGCCGCAGTAACGCTCATAGGCTTCCCCGAAAAAGGCAAGGTTTTCCCGCTCTTCGAAGCGTGCCGTCAGATAGAGCGCCAGACTGACCCCAGCCACCACGAGCAACCCGGGCCAGGTAAACTGTTTCAGAAAAATACCCCATGCCAGTAACAATAAAGATGTATACATGGGATGCCGGATGTACCGATAGACGCCGGTTGTCACCAGGTTGCCGGTATTTTCAAATTCAAAATTCTCCAGCGGTTTACTGGTTTCTCTTTGACCGCCCCGCAGCCGGAACTCCAGAACGCTGGCAATGATCATCCCGAGTGACAACAACATCAACAGGCTCGAAATCAATTGCTGAGCAGCAGTCAGGTCATCATGCCAATACTCCACCCGATAAACCAGCAGCCAGGCGATGCCGGCAAAGGCGAAAAACCGATAGAAGCCGTGACACCTGGGGTTTCTGAGCTGGTGGCGGCACAGCCAGACAAGCACCGCAACCAGGCCGGAGAAAACCATCAACTGCATATCATTGCTCCGGGCCCGGCTGCTCCGGTATTCACTGCAGCCACCGCCGGAAAATCAATGACGTATTGATGCCACCGAAGGCAAAATTGTTGCTCATCACATATTCACAGTCGATGTTTCGTGGCTCACCCACGATGTAATCGAGTTCTGCACACTCCGGATCAACCCGGCCAAGGTTCGCTGTGTGGTGGAAGCGATTGCGATTCATCATTTCCAGTGCAACCCAGGATTCCAGAGCGCCACAGGCACCCAGGGTATGGCCGGTATAGCTCTTGAAGGCACTGATGGGCACCCGGTTTCCGAACACATCGTGAGTGGCATGACTTTCCGCCACATCGCCGCGGTCGGTTGCCGTGCCATGGGCGCTGACATACCCAATATCGCTGGCATTCAGGCCGGCATCTTCCAGCGAATTTTCCATAACCCGGCGCATGGTTTCGCGGGTTGGCTGGGTTATATGGGCACCGTCAGAATTGGTCGCAAACCCGACAACTTCACCATAAATACGCGCACCGCGGGCCCGGGCATGCTCAAGCTCCTCAAGAACCAACGTGCCAGCGCCCTCACCTATCACCAGCCCGTCCCGGCCAGAATCAAACGGTCTTGGCGTCGACTCAGGCGCGTCATTGGTGGTGCTGGTGGCATACAGGGTATCGAACACGGCGGCTTCAGTGGGGCATAGTTCCTCGGCGCCACCTCCGAGCATCAGGGTCTGGCGACCGAATTTGATGGCCTCGTAGGCGTAGCCGATACCCTGGCTGCCGGATGTACAGGCACTGCACGTGGTAATTACCCGTCCCTTAAGCCCAAAGAAAACACCAATGTTAACCGGTGCCGTATGGGCCATCATGCGGATATAGGTCGTGGCGTTGATGCCATCAACCACATCGTTGATCAGCATGTTGCTGAATTCCGCGATTGCCTTGGGAGAGCCCGCAGAAGAGCCATAAGACACGCCCATTCTGCCATCACGAATGCTGTCGTCATTCAACAATCCGGCATCGTCCAGCGCCAGTTCGGAGGCTCGCGTTGCCATCAACGCAATTTTACCCATGCCCCGCACGGCTCGGCGTGGGTAGTGTGCCGGTTTTTCGAAATCGGTAACCGGGGCGCCCAGGCGCGTGTTCAGGCCGACATAACGCTCCCATTCAGTCATGCTGCGAATGCCGGTGCGACCGGCTTCGAGATTCTCGGATACGGTTTGCCAATCGCTTCCTATGGGTGAAATCCCGGCCATTCCGGTAATAACTACTCGCTTCATCAGCAGATCCCCCCATTCACTGAAATCACCTGACGGGTGATATAACCGGCGTCTTCGGACATCAGGAAGCTGACGGCTGCAGCCACCTCTTCCGGTTTACCCAGGCGCTGGCTGGGAATCATTTTCAGTGCTTCCTCTACCGGTACATCTTCAACCATGTCGGTCTCAATCAGTCCCGGTGCCACACAGTTGACGGTGATCTTGCGCTTGGCCAGCTCTACCGCCAGCGCCTTGGTGGCGCCGATGATGCCGGCCTTTGCAGCACTGTAGTTGACCTGCCCCCGGTTGCCGGTAAGCCCGGAGACAGACGACAGGGTAACTATCCGGCCCGGCTTGCGGCGGCGGATCATGGGCATGACCAGCGGGTTGAGCACGTTATAAAAACCGTCCAGATTGGTGCGCAACACCAGATCCCAGTCTTCGCCGGGAATGGCTGGAAAAGCGTTATCGCGAGCAACTCCGGCATTACAGACAACACCGTAATAGGCTCCGTGCTCCTCAACGTCATCAAGCAGCACCTGTGCGACCTCCTCACGGTCGGCAATATCGAACTGCAGAACACGGGCATCGCGCCCCAGGGCTTTAATTTCGCGCCGGACTTCCTCTGCCTGGCCAATTTCACGGCGGCAATGGAGAACGACATCATAGCCATCGCGCGCCAGTCTCAGGGCGGCTGCCCGACCAATTCCCCGGCTCGAACCAGTCACCAGTACTGCTTGTGTCATGCTCATTCTCCAAAAACTTCTCTGAAATCATCCGGCTGGAATACATTCATTCGGGTGTTGGCCACAAAACTCGTACCATCCGGCTGCTCACATGTCAGTTCACAATCAAACACGCCAAGACCATTTTCGCCCATCACCACTTCGCTGACCACAACCGTCAGAACACTGCCAACCGCAAATGCCGGCTGCCCGGCCAGGTATTTGCGGGTGCCAACCAGGAACCCCACCCGTGCCGGCTCACCTCGTTGCATGGAACGGGTGCCCGCCAGAGCCGCGATGGACTGGGCCATGTACTCGATTCCGGTCCACGATGGCACCCTGCCATCAGTCAGAAACAGATTGTTTTCCGTCACTGTGGCGCGGGCTTTCAGCCAGGTTTCGCCGTAGTCCAGAATTTCGTCCAGCAGGCTCATGTCGCCGCGATGGCGAACCAGGTCGTCCACACAGGTCATTGGGTTGTCTGTCGTCATCGCCACACCCATCAGTTGGCAGCACTGAGGATCAGTGTGATGTTGTTGCCGCCAAAGGCGAACGAGTTGCTCAATACGTGTTTCGGGGCTTGTGCCAGTGTCTGGCCCGGTTGCACCAGCATCAGCTCCGGTAATTGTTCATCGGCCTCGCCATCCCACCAATGCACTGGCAAACGGCCATCGCCGGTCACGGTAAACCAGCTGAAGGCGGCCTCAAGAGCACCGGCTGCTCCCAAGGTGTGGCCGGTCAGCGGCTTGGTTGAACTGCAGGGCGGTGCCTTTGTGAATACCTGCGTAACAGCGCGGCTTTCCATGCTGTCATTCTGCGGTGTGGCGGTGCCGTGGAGATTGATATATCCGATCTGTTCAGGCGACAACGCGGCATCGCTCAGCGCTGACTCGATGGCGCTGCGCGCACCAACCCCTTCCGGATGTGGCGCTGAAATATGGTGGGCATCGGAGCTTTCGCCCACCCCAGACAGGCACACCGGGCCAGCTTCACGGGACATCACAAACAGACTTGCCGCCTCGCCGATGTTGATTCCGTTACGGTTTCGACTCATCGGATTACAGGTAGTTCCGCTGACCGAGTCCAGAGCGTCGAAGCCGTTGACTGTCAATCGGCACAGGCTGTCCACACCACCACAGATAACAAGATCGCAAACATCGGTTTGCAGCAAACGCCGGGCGCTGGCCAGTGCTTTGGCACTGGAAGAACAGGCGGTGGAGATGGTGGTGGCCGGCCCGGACAAACCCAGATGGCGGGCCAGAAATTGCGCCGGCGCGCCTATTTCCTGCATGGCATAGTGATACCAGTCCGGCAGCCCTTTCTCGGGCTGCTCGTCATCAAACGCCCGTTCCGCATCACCGATACCGGAAGTGCTGGTGCCCAGAACCACACCAATACGATGCGGCTGATGCTGGCTCAGAGCTTTATCCAGCAAAGGTTGCAACTGCTCAAGCGCTTTAAGCAGCAACCGGTTATTGCGACTGGCATACTCACCGGTCAACGCCGGCAAGTCAGCATCAACCACACCCAGAGGCAAGGAACGTCCCGGGGAGTAGGCATCGGTAACCGTTAATGGTGTGGGCTGTGTTGCCAGTAATGCGTTGGCCACCTGGTCGGTTGTCTCCCCCAGGGCACAGACAACACCGGGTTTATGCAGATAAACGGGGATAGTCATTGTCCCGCCTCGTCAGGAGTGCCCGGCCCGGACGGAGCCGAGAGTTCCTTTACTTTCAGGGTTTCGATGGTCATCACCAAGTCCATCCGGTGATGGTTGATCGTCAATTCCGACCCTGCCTCGGGGGCGTGAAAATCGGCGGCGTAGCTTACCATTACCAACAATTCATCCTCAAGATAGAGGGTGCGATTGTCACTGTTATGACCGAATGCCCAGGGCGAATGATAAGCCTCCCTCAGAGCCGCCTCCGGCCAGTAGGCCAGTTGCAGTTGCGTTAACAACCAGCGGGCGGGAATATCCCGATCCACCTGCTCGCTTTGCCAACTGCTGATCTGACCATCTTCATGCACGATATCCAGCAGGCGCTGGCCTGTCAGCGTGAAACCGGTCATCCGGGTCTGCTCCGGGGTGAAGCTGACCACCACCATCATGTGGTGGCGTCTGTCCTCCATGGTCAGAGTCATCCGCTGATTCAACTGCACGGACATATCGCCACTACCCGGTTCCAGAAGGGGCGGCACTGGCGGTGACGTACGCACACCCAGCATCTGACACCCCGAGAAGACCGTCATCAATATGACCAGCATCAGGCCCCGAACCAACATCACGCTCCCCTCAGGTTCGACACAGTTCTGCCAGTGTGCCCAACCGTCGTCGACCTTCACTGACATACGGGTTTTTTGTGTCCCAGGCATAACCTGCAAGAATGGATGAAATCATCTCCCGGACCGGGGCTGAGGGGTTCTCTGCAAAAACCACATCCTGGAAAGTGCCTTCGTACCAGGCTTCTACGTATGTGCGGAAAGTGTCCACACCGATCATCAGCGGCTCGGCATACTCCTTGTGCCAGTCAACACTGCCGCCACTGAACTGACGGTGCAGCACACCTGCAGCCAGGCTCGCAGATTTCATGGCGATGGTGACACCGGAAGAAAATACCGGGTCCAGAAACTCGGCGGCATTGCCCAGCAGCGCGTAATTATTACCGTGCAACTGTTTCACGTTGCAGGAATACCCCCGGATCTGCCGGGCCGGGGTATCCCACTGCGCGTTAGCCAGCAGAGTGGAAAGATTCGGGTCTTCCCCGACAATTTCCTGCAGCACCTGCATTGGATCCCCTTCCCGGCTCTCGATAAATTCCGGTTTGGCCACCACACCCAACGAGCAACGACCATTTCCAAAGGGAATCAGCCAGAACCAGACATCACGCCGCTCGGGGTGCACCGTGATAAGGATCTTGTCGCGATCATGCGCGGGGTGACTGATATTATCTTCAACATGGGTGAACAACGACATCCTGACCGGAAATTCGGACGGTGTTTCCAGGTCCAGTAACCGCGGCAACACCCGGCCAAAGCCACTGGCGTCGAGCACAAACCGGCCGCGGGCCTCGTATTCCTGGCCGTCATCCGTGCGCACTTTCAGCCAGGGCCGTTCCCCGGTGAAATCCGCTTCTGTGATTTCATGGCCGTAACGAATCCCGGCCCCTTTCTTCTCCGCTTCCTGAGCCAGAAGGTGGTCAAAGTGTGCCCGCTGCACCTGGAAGGTGGTTCCCCACCCCGCAGAAAATTTCTCACGGAAATCGAAAGCACTGTTCTTGCCGTCGTAATGGAAGGCAGCCCCGTTTTTGTACTGGAAGCCGGCGTCCTGAATGACATCAGTCATGCCCGCCTCGTCAAGAAACTCCATGCACTGGGGCAACAGACTTTCGCCAATCGAAAAGCGTGGAAAATGCTGTTTTTCCAAAATGGTCACCTCATACCCATGTTTGCGCAGAAGTGCCGCTGCAACAGCGCCCGAGGGGCCTGCCCCGATAATAATAATGTCGCTATCCAGATCCTTTGTATTCAACGCTGTGTTCTCCTCTGAAGTACAAACGCAATCAACCACGCCAATCCGATGCCCGGCAGAACGGTCATACCGAAATGATGTAGAACCGGTGTTTCACTCAGTGCCAGCAACCCGAAAGCCAGCAACGAGGTGATCGCTGACAGGGTAACCGCTTCCCAGGCATGCAGTTCCCCATGACTTTCGCGCACAAAAATACCGATATCCAGCCCGATGCCCAGAATCAGCAGCGCCGCCAGCAGGTTAAACAGGTTCAGGGGCTGACCCAACGCAGACAATAATCCCAGCGTCACAACCGTCGCCAGAGCCGGCGGCAGAATCACCCGCCAGCAATGTCGACCATAGCGCACAATCAGAATCAGCAGCACCAGACCATAGGCGAGCGCCATCCACTGACTAACGGTTATCCGGTAATCGCCCAGCAATTCTGACGTCTGGCCCACGCGATCGACAAAACGAACGCCTTCGAGCTTACTGGTAAACGCCGTCAGTTCATCATAAACCCCGGCATCCGAAGCGCCCCCGATGGTTATTAACGATGCAACGGAAGAGTGCTCGCTGTCTGCTTCCAGCCAAAGCGATGTCAGTAATTGCCCAACCGGCGTCTGCTGTAGATCCCCGGGCAGCAACCAGCCTGGCTGATGATCAGTAAAGCGTTGCTCACTCTTCTCTGCCAGTTTTGATGGCATGCCCAGAGACTCGAATAACTGCTCAGGGAGGCCTTCTTCGTAAACGCTGGCCTGCACAAGCCGGCGGTTCTCCCGCTGTCGCTTTATGGAGGGCACCAATCCGGAAACCGATTGGTAGGCTTTCAGCCGCCCCTCTGCAATCATCTTGTCCAACCCGGCTCTGGCCTGCTCTTCCCGTTCAAGAACCTGCTGGGTGGAATCGCCTTCGACAAGCAGGAAGCGGGCGCTTCCAGGGTTGTCACTCAGCTGCTGCACCCTCTGCTCCTGAGTCACCAGCTCATCCGGAGATGACTGTAGTGCCCCCAGACTGTCATCGAAACTCATCGCCGACAGCCCCGCGAAAGCAGCCAGTACCAATACCAGCAGCAGGGCTGCGAGCCAGGAGCGAAACCGGCCAAGAAACTGCAGCCCCTGCCCCAGACGCCCGATGGTTTCTCTCGCTGCCAGCCACGGCCGGGCCAGCGGAAACCACAGGACAACCGTAAGCCAGGCACCGACCAGACCAGCTGCTGAAAACAGGGCTATCTGCTGCAACCCGGGGAAAGGCGTCAAAGCCTGAGCCCCGTAGGCCAGGCAGCTGGATAGCAGCCCCAGGGTAATGCCGGGAAGAATTCGACCAATCCCTTCATGGCGGTGATAACGGGCATGACACAGATAATGAAAGGCATAATCCACCGATACGCCGACGAGACTGGCACCAAAAGCCAGTGTGACCAGATGGACCCGGCCAAACACCAGCAACGCCACGGATAAGGCCACCAGGAGACCGGCGCCGACACTCATCACCGGTAACAACAGATAGGTAAAGGAACGGAACTGCCAGAGCAGTAACAATACAATAGCGACAAGAGAGCCAAGACCAATCGTGGAAAGCTCTCCCTTTGCCTGTTTGGCGCCGGCCGCCGCGTGGAAAACCAGCCCCGAACGCAAAAGCTCCGTTGCGGCATCGCTGTCGCGTACCTGATCTTCGGCGGACTGAACCGCATCAAGCACTTTCGTCTGAGTGGCCTGGTCAAACGGATCACCGGCAAAGGAAGCAGTGATCACCCGATAATGCCGCCCACCATCACTGGCATACAGGCCATATTCATCGACCGAAAAGCCACCGGTTGGAGTCAGGTTTTCCAGCCATATCCCCAGCAGGTTCAACGGGTCGTCCAGCAGCGAGGCCAGGCGCGGCCTTCCAAGGGGGCTGGTCAGCTCCCGCGCGGCACGGGAAACCAGTGATTCGGTTTGCCCACTGGCAAGCTTGTCTGCCGTGCTATCCGCCAACAATTGATAGCGATACGGTTGGTACACAGCTGTCATTTCCGACAGCCAGCCTGCTCTGGCCCGCGCAGTTGCTGAGTCGAATACCTCGGTATCTGACAGACTGCCGGCGACACGATCAGCCTGCGCCTGCAGTTCGTCCCGATCTGCCCGGGCACCGCCCAAAAGCAGCAGCACCCGGTTGGCCACAAAGCCATCCATCCGGTCCATGGCCCGTTCCACTACCGGTTCCTGCTGGTCCTGTGGCAGCAGGGCAAGAATGCTCGTATCAAACGACTCCGAAGACAGTCGGGGCACCAGCTGCACTACCAGCAGCGCCAGGATCATTGCCCATAGCAGTGCAGACCAGCGGCAGAAACGAGCAGACTCAATCACGAGTTATCGGGCTTCAACATTGTTCAGCTGGATATGGGTACGGTCGCCATTGTTTTCATTCAGAATCAGCACTTCCAGGTATTCCGAGCCCTGCAACTCAATGCTGCTCAGGTAGGACTTCAGCAGCTCACCTTTCGGTTCAAGCTCAAAACGCCAAGGCGATTCTTCCTGTAGTGGCCGGATGGTGAAGCGCTCTGCCAATGCCTCCCAGTCACCGCCAAAGATCGCAAAAAAGACCTCACTGATGGCCCGGGTCATGGGCTGCTCGTCAACATCCATGCGCATGACTTCTTCGCCTTCCTGCTCTTCCACAATCTCGGTCGGCGTAATCCGCAGGTTGGTCGAAACCGGCTCGCGAATATTCCAGCGCAGGCCCTCGTTGGTGGCAAAACTGAACGTACCGCTGGAGTCCAGAGTGGTATCCAGGTCCGCGATGTACTTGCTCTGCTCAAACTCGCCTTCCAGGAAATCCACACTGACCTGATCCCCCAGCAGGTTTTCCAGAATCGATGCATCTTCAGCCTCAGGCGCGGCAGCCCAGGCAGCAGAGGCGATAAAAAGCATTGGCGCGAAAACCGCAACAAGCTGTCTGACCCGTGACGCCAACTTCATGAGCCTTCCTTTTCCAAATGCGCCACCTTATCCAGAAGAACCTGTGGCGATGCAAAACACATTTCCCCATCTGACATGTCTACCGCAACCTGAATCGTATGACCACGGGTCAGGCGCTCACCGGACTTGGCATCCGTGATGATGTAGTCAACCTTTAGCCGGTTTTCCCATTCCTTCAGCACGGCCCGCACATTCAGCACCTGGTTGTAATGGGCCGGCCTCGCATAGCGCAGACGTACGTCGATCACCGGCCAGGCATAACCGGAATCACGCATATCCGGATAATCGTAATTCAGCTTGCCCAACAGTTCGCAACGGGCAATCTCGAAATACTTGACGTAATGGCCATGCCAGGCGATTTCCATGATATCGATGTCATGAAACGGTATCGTTACCTGTACGTCGGCATAAATCATCAGGCATTATCCTCTTGATCCTTCGGGTACAGTGCCCAGTCCCGTTTCTGGATCCGGGTGATCAGGGCACGAAGTTCCTGGTCCAGAGCCCGGTCCTCCGTCAGCTTCGTACTGGTCTGACGGACCGACGCCAGAGTTTCGAGCAGTTCGTAGCCGATTCCATCCCGCGACAGGTCGCCCTTTTCAAGACGCAATTCCAGGCCCTGGCACACCGCAAACAGGGCCGAGGCTGTCACCTGCTCGGTCAGTTGCAAAACCCGCAAGCAGTCCCGCGCGGCGATTGTGCCCATACTGACCTTGTCCTGATTATGGCACTCGGTCGAGCGGGAAAATACGCTGGCCGGCATGGTCAGTTTCAGGGCTTCGGCAGTCCAGGCCGAAGCGCCGATCTGGACCGCTTTCAGCCCATGGTTAATCGCAGCCCGCTGGCCGGTAGCGCCGGACAGGTTGGCCGGCAATCCGTGATTGAATTTCACATCCATCATCTGTGCCATCTGCCGATCCAGCAGATCGGCAATATTGGCCACGGCGGTTTTCAGCGAATCCATGGCAGCGGCAATATGCCCGCCATAGAAGTGACCACCGTGCAGCACGTGCTTACCTTCGGCATCGATAATCGGGTTATCGTTGGCACTGTTAAGCTCATTTTCGATGAACTGTCGCAACCACGGCAGTGAATCCTCAAGCACTCCGATCACATGTGGTGCACATCGCAGCGAGTAGCGATCCTGCAAGCGATTGGGATTGCGCGGCGGCTCGCCGGCATGCAGATCGGTACGTAAACGGGCAGCAACATTCTGCTGGCCTGAATGCGGTTTGACGGAAAACAGCACCTCATCGTAGTGATGGGCGTTACCATCCAGCACCAGCGTGGCCATGGCCGTGATTCGGGTGGCCAGGCGACCCAGATATTCGGCACGCTCGAATGCCAGGCAGGCCAGCCCGGTCATCACCGCGGTGCCATTCATGATCGCCAGACCTTCTTTCGGCTTCAGGCGTAGCGGTGTAATGCCTTCTTCTGCAAATACTTCGGCGGTCGGCCGGCGTTCACCCCGCCAATACACTTCACGCTCACCGCAAAGCACCGCAGCCACGTAGGATAATGGCGTGAGGTCACCACTGGCCCCCACGGAACCTTCGGAAGGAATCACCGGCACAATGTCTTTCTGCAGCAACAAAGCCAACTGTTCCAGCAATTCATAAGTTACCCCGGAATAACCGAAAGTCAGCGAGTTCAGCCTTGCTGCCACCACGGCCCTGGCCTGTACCGGGGTGAGCATCTCACCCAGGCCGCAACCATGGAAGGTGAACAGGTGATGCGGCAACTCCTCCACTAGCTCATCAGGAATCATGGTGGTGCACGAGTCGCCATAGCCGGTGGTTACGCCATAAATAGCGCCGTCTTCTTCCAGCAACTGTTCCAGAAAGGCACTGCCCTTTCGGATACCGGCCGCAAAGGCCGGATCCGGGCTGAGCGTAAGCTCGAGTTCACCGCGAGCAATGGCGGTAATGTCTTCAATGGTTATCGGTGTATCGTCAAAAGTGATCATCAGTCAGCGCTTTTCACTGTTGGAGTCGGTATCTGGACGATGCCAGTACGAGTAGAAATTGAACCATTGCAGCGGCGCTTTCTGGCAATAGTCAGCCAGTAAATCAGCCCACCGCTGTATGGTTTTCTGCAGAGCATCCTCCCGATTACCTCTCGGGAGACTGATGCGATCTGCAAAGCGATCCATATAGAGATCAAAAAAAGGCTTACCCCCACGGTCCCGGCGCAGGCAGAAAATGGTCAGTACCGGGCACCGGAGAATCGACGCCAGAATAAAGGGCCCCTGGGGCATTTCACAGCGTTCCCCCAGAAAACTCACCTCCGTGGTATTGCCCTGACCAGATACCGGCGTGCGATCACCGGCAATCACCAGAAACTCACCCGCGTCGATTTTCTGCTGCAGGATAATGGCCGTCGCCGGGCTGACCTCGGAAACCTGAATCACATTCACATGGGCTTCGCTATTGGCACGGCTCAGCATTTCATTGAACCGCGTGGCGTGGGCCGTGTGCATCAGCACATTGAATGTCACGTTGGTGTTGCGTTTGGCCAGTGCCCGGCAGATTTCCAGGTTGCCCAGATGCGAACCGATCATTACGCAGCCTTTGCCCTGCCGCACCAGCGCATCGAACACCTCGTGGTTGTGAAAATCCAGAGCTTCCAAAGAGATGTCGCCCTGCCAGACCGCCAGCTTATCCAGCATACTCTCGCCAAAATTCATGAAATGGCGATAACTTTGCCAGAACAGGGAACCGCTCGCAGACAGCCTGCCCTCATCACGCATGTGGCGGAGATATTCCAGGGATGCTTCCCGGGCCGGTTTGCGAAACAGAAAATAATACAGAATCACCGGGTAGAGACACACCCGGAATGGCAAGCGCCCGAACCAGCGGTAGACCGCAAACATGAAACGCATGCCGCTGACGGCTCCGGTTTCAGCCATGGAAGACCAGTGTACGCCTTTCACCGATGTGTCCTCCCTACCGGGCAGTGGCTACACAAAAGCCACGGCAAACGCCTGAGCATGCCGAAAAACAACCGGGTATGCATTCTGGTGATCAGCCAGTTGTCCTCAAAGCCCCGAAAGTGGGAAATGCCATCCTGAGGGTAGCGTACACGGGTTTTTGTCTGGACAACACGGCCACCCTGCCAGAACCATTTGACCAGCACTTCGGTGTCGTAATCCATCCGATTGCCCAGATACTGGCTGCGTATCAACCGGCACACCGGGGCCACCGGATACACACGAAAGCCACACATGGAGTCGTGAATCTTCAGGGACAGTGTGTTGATCCATACCCACACGTGCGTCAGGTAACGACTGTAAAAACGCAGGCGGGGAACACTGTCGTCGTATTCCGGCATGCCTGAGATAATGGCGCCGGGGTTGTCATCAGACAGTGCGATCAGGCGTGGAATATCCTCGGGGTTGTGCTGGCCATCGGCATCAATCTGGAGCGCTCGCCGGAAGCCAAGCTCTTCGGCCCTCAAAAGACCGGCTTTTACCGCTGCGCCCTTGCCACTATTTTCTGCCAAACGCGTCAGATACACCTGTGAATCGGCCTCAGCATGCTGTTTCAGCAGCGCCGCACAGACCGGTTCACTGCCGTCGTCCACCAGTACAACGGGAAAACCCCGCTGACGAACCTCCAGAAGGGTCTGACCGATGGTGTCCGGATGATTGTAGACAGGAATGATTACACAGATCTCCGACATCAGGCTTGCTCCTGTACCGCGTCAAACACCATGCGTCCGGAGGAAAAGGCGCTGTCGCCATCATGAAGCCTGAACACAATTCTGCTGCGTTCGGACTGCAGTGTGATTGTCATGCAGACATCGCGACCCGGCCGAATCAGATCCTGAAACTTCACCGCTTCCAGTCGTGAAAAGACCTCCCGGCTGTGCAGGCGCGCACCAAACATCATTCTGGCGTAATGCTCCACCCAGTGAATCTGCACGACCCCCGGCAATACCGGCAGTTCATCGAAATGCCCCCGAAAGAAAACCAGTTCCGGCTGCATGTGCAAGTGCAACTGAACAGTGTCGGCATCCACCCAGTCATGTTTCAACAGCATCGGCAGACGATTGTCGGCAGGCGCTGCCGGCTCTCCGGCGTTGTCAAACAGTCCGGTCAGATGCTGCTGCGGAACCTTGCCCTGGGCATTACGCGGCAGATCATCAACCAGGCGCCAGCGCCGGGGCAGAACCGGCGCTTCGAAGTTCCCGGCCAGCCAATCACGCAAATCGCGGGTAACGGCTCGCTTCCCTTCGGTTTCAAGCCATTTCCGGCCGGCCTCGTCCAACACAGCCACCACGGCTGTCTCGGTACGCCTGCCGTTAAGTACAACCACGCGCGCCTCCCGTATATGGGCGTGCTCAGCCAGACGGGACTCCATTCGGGTCAGTGAAACCCGCTTGCCCTCGATCTTGGCGATCTGATCCAGCCGGCCCAGTAGCCGGAATCTGTGGTGATCGTACACCTCGGCCCGATCACCGGTAACAAACCAGTCGTCGCTACCCAGCAAGGGCGAATGCAACAGCAAGGCGCCGGTTTCCGGCTGACGTGCAACGTCAATTCCCTTCAGCGTGGTCCACACCTCATCTTCCGTTTGCTGGCGCCAGGCAATACCACCGGTTTCGGAACTGCCAAAAATTTCGGTAACCGGCACACCGAAATAGTCACGGCCAAATATGCTGTATTCCAGTGCCAAAGGCGCAGTCGAGGAGACCACCACAGTCCAGTGTCCCTTTGCGGTTTCTCCCGGCTGATGGGGCCAGCGGGCAAGGTGCGTCGGTGTGGTAACCAGTACCGCCGACGATACCTGCCCGGCATGAGCCAGGGCATCTTCGGCATAACGGCACATCTCGGCAACAAAGGGCCTGCCGCCGGCCAGCGGCCATAACACCCGCCACAACAGACCATAGATATGCTGGTGGCTGACCGTACCGATAACGGCCGAGCGCCCGGCTGACTGACCCCACTGACGCTCGTGCATGGACACTTCATTATCCAGTTGGGATAGCGCCATGGGCACGGCTTTCGGATCACCGGTGCTGCCGGAGGTCAGCACTATCACGGCCGGATGGGATTGCTCCAGAGGTGCAAAACGGGGAATCACATCGGTGGCACCAGCGGCCGGAGTGTCAATCATCGTAAGATCGCCGGCATTATCAAAATCACCGGCCAGAGCACCGGCTCGCTCATGTAGTTGCGCCAGAGTAGCAGGCAACCGATCCCCCGCCAGCAACGCCGTTTTACCGGCATACCATAGCCCAAACAAGGCTGCGGCAAATTCACAGGTGTCTTCCAGAAACAGGCCAACCACGGTGGCTGGGGCTTGCTCTGCGGCCTTTTGCCAGTCAGCCACGCGGCGCACAAAGGCTTGGCGGGTAACAACCGCGTTGTCCCGCAGCGCAATTGCGGCCCCGGGTTCGCCGGGATCGCTGAGAAGATGGGTCAGGCGTGTTGGTTCAGTCATCGTGCTGGCTCCGGTAATACTGACGGAAAAGCCATTCGCCCGCGAACAGCAAGCCCATTAACAGGTAGCTGATAAAGCCGTTGTAGAGTGTCCAGATCCAGTCTCCGGCGTAGATAGTACCGGCAGCAATGGCACCGTTGAGCACGAAAAAGCCGCACCAGACTTTCGTAACATTGCGCGTATAGACAACACCGGAGGGTGGCAGATCAGGCTCTTTCAATCGGGCCAGGCGCTCAATGACGGTAGGAGGAAACCGCAGGCTCCAGACAAACACGGCCAACAACCCGGCACTGACAACAACCGGGTAGAATTTCACACCAATGGCAGACTGCTGAACCCAGGACCAGGCCGTCAGCAACAGGCACGCCAACAACCACCACCAGCCACTACGCTGCCCTCTGATGGCGCGATAGCCATGCAACAGCGTAATCGGCAGCAACAGCCAGACAGCGGCGGTGGTTCCGGCATACTGGAGCGTGAGATAGACCGCGACCGGATACCCTACCGACAGCAGGCCAATTGCAATCCTTGGCAGCCATTCCATGAACAGGGATCTATCTCACTTCCGCAGCAGCTTATCCACGGCGTCTACCACATCCTGCACTGTGCGTACCGTTTTGAAAGCTTCAGGCTGGATTTTCTTGCCGGTCCATTGCTTGAGCTCCACGACCAGGTCAATCGCATCAATGCTGTCGATATCCAGGTCTTCGTACAGATGGGACTCTGGCTTGATATCGTCCCGGTCGAGCTCGAACAGCTCGGCCAGCACCCCGGCAACATGGTCAAAAATTTCAGCCTGGCTTCGTGCTATTTCGGTCATCTTCAGGTTTCCCTTCAGGCTTCTTTATGGCTGGCCACCAGCTCTGCCAGACTATCAATGCTGGCAAAATGCTTGCGGGTCTCTTCGGAATCGGCAGCCAACTTGATACCGTAACGTTTTTGCAGGGCCAGCCCCAGCTCCAACGCATCGATGGAGTCCAGTCCCAACCCTTCAATAAACAGTGGCTCCGACGAATCTATATCGTCAACCGTGACGTCTTCCAGATCCAGCGCATCAATAACGAGCTGCTTCAGCTCGGTTTTCAGCTCATTCATGGTGAGCAGTCTCCCTGATGAAATAATCTTTTATGGTAGCGGTCAATTGCCGCGACGTGACGGAGGGCTTGCCCTCCATAAACGGTGAAATATCCAGTTCCTCATCGACTCTGAACGTCATATGAAACCGACGCTCCGGCACCTGGTACCACGGGGTATTCTTGCCCAGCGTCGGCGGTTCGCAGTCAATGATCACCGGCCTCAGATTCTGGCCGGTTCGGATGGCGATATTGGCCGCACCTCGTTGCAGGCGCATGTTCTCACCCGGCGTGGTGCGCGTACCTTCCGGAAACACAATCAGGCTGTTACCCCGGGCAAAGGATTCTCCGGCGGCCTTGATCACCGCATCCGGGTCATCATTGGCGATGTAACACGCCGCCTTTACCGGCCCCCGGGTGAACGGATTTCTCAGCAGACTGCTTTTCACCACACAGTCGGCCCTGGGCATGAAAGAAATAAGGAACACCACATCAATCAGCGTTGGATGATTGGCGATCACCAACTGACCAGGCCGGTTGAGCCGCTCCAGATGACGGGTATCCACCGTCAGTATCCCCAGTTTTCCCATCATTCCGGTAAATAACCGAAAACACCGGTGGATGATAAATTTTACCCAGCGCTCTCTGCGCGACTGGTCACGGATCATCAGGGACAACGGTACCACGATCAGGGTAATCATCAGCCCGCCAATACCAAACACCAGAAAGGAAAACCCGGTGGCCAGTTGTCGCCAAAGCCTGTTCAACACCTTCATGACGGCTGCAATTCCTGTTTCCGCCATTTCCAGAAGCGACGGTCGGCAGCCAGATCCAGTGCTTTCATGTCATCCCGCAGCAAAAACTGCAGGAATCGGTCGCTATGTGAGCGAGTGTCCGTTTCAGCCTGGCCGGCGTCATCGGGCGTCGGTGCCAGGGAAAAAGCCAGTGGAATGCCATTATTCGCGTCGGCCAACCCTACCCGAACCGCCAGCGCCTGCACCTCGCCCAGTGCGTGATCAAACCCTTCCAGCGGTTCTGGCAGCGGGTCGTCATAAAATACACATAAAACCTCACCGCCGGCCTTCGGGTTGCTTTGCAACTGGGTATAAGCCTCAAGCAACGCCGCGCAGACAGTGTCGGGCCCCGCCGAAATGGCAGTGACCGGCGAAAACACCTTGTTGGCGATGGAATGAATGCCGCCAATCGCGTTATGAACGGACAGACTGAATGACGCCGGCGACAACGGCGCTTGCACAGCCAGTTCCCGCAACAGCTTAACCGTACGCCCTACTTCTCCGTGCCGGGACGCGAAAACCGTCGCGATGGGCTCTGCACGCTGGTCGTCCAGCAACTGGCCCGCAGCCCACAGGGCGGCTCGCCCCATGGGGCTGAGACGACGGCGCAACATGGCGCTCACCCACGGCAAATCGGGTTTGTAATCCGCTTCCGGGACACCGCCCTGCTGCTCATCAGCCCAGGCCAGCCACTCATAGCGCTGCATGCGGCGGGGTGAAAATGCGGCCCAGTCACTGATCGTTATCTGAAAACTATCCATACCGAAGGAACTTCCATGGAAGGCCCAATCCGCCGGCAACACCACTCAGCAAGCAACGGGAACTGGTATTTTCATGAATTTTTGGCAACCAAGGCGTACCGGTCGCGATTCTATCCCGCTATCCACGGCGCCGCAACAAGACCTCCATAAATGTAACGATGTGTTACATTTGTCCGTAGTCAAGCGCTTTGCTAGGATCTGAACCCAGCTTTTCAATGGATTCAACCCACCCGAAAACATTAAGGATAATAACGGTGAAACTCCCTGTTGCCATTGCCGCTATTCTTGCCCTCACCTTCTCATCCACGGCCATGAGTCGAGACACCACGCATCTGCTCCCAATCGAAGAAGCAATGAACACGCCTGATGCCCAGCAGAAACTGGATGGCTCGATCGAGTTTTACTTCGCCGATGAAAGTCATCCCCGGGTGACACAGAGAATCCCCGGCGTGGTCGCCAATCGGAAAACCAATGCGTTCATGAAATCCGACGAAGAAGCCTGCAGCTGGGTATTCCTGTCAGCGATGATCGCGCTGCAGGAACGGACACAGATGGAAGGAGCCGACGCCGTCGTCAACATCACCTCCTTTTATGATCGCCAGGAAATGGCCAGCCAGGAAGAATACGAGTGCCATGCCGGTGCAATTATGGCGGGCGTTGCGCTCAAAGGCGATGTCGTCAAATTTGCCGACTGAACCGGTTCGGCCAGTCACGAGGGTGTTTCTGTGCCATGCAGACGCCCTCGACCCCCTCCGTGATAACAACGACCATTCGCAAATACTCGGTAGCAGCGAACGCGAGCGACTCAGCCGTTACCAGGGCAGGCGTTACCGCGAGTACCTGCAATCCCGCCTGCTGCTGCGCCACGCCTTGAGCGCGACCCTGCCCGGGCGCTTTGCTCCGGCCCACTGGCAGATCACCGAACGCCCGGAACTACCACCACTCATCCATCAGGCCGTTGAAGCCGGCTGGTACTACTCGTTGTCTCACAGCCGCGGCATGATTGCCGTGATGATCAGCAATGATGGCCTCTGCGGCATTGACGTGGAATATCAACGCCTCCGGGCCAACATGGCAGAGCTTGCGGACCAGTGGTTTCATCCCGATGAAGCGGCGTTGCTGGCAGGGCTGACCAATCATGAGCGAACGGGGACTTTCTATCGCCTCTGGACCATGAAGGAAGCCTTTATCAAGGCAACGGACTCATCAGTCTTCTCGGGCATTCTGGCTCGCATACGCTTCACACCTTCCTCCGCGACAAACCGGGGACAAGAGCTCTGCGCACACCACCTGGAGTTGACGACTTCGCCTTTCAGCCTGTCTGTTGTCTGTCGGCTGCCGCCAACGGGCATTTTCCTCGGCTACCCAGTATCGAGGGCTGAGGTCATCAGCCCCCGCGTGACCAGCTATTCCATTCATCAGACGGCTTCCGGCCGCTCCATATAAGCCTTTAACACCCTGTAGAGCGTGAAGCCATCCTGCGAACCAATCAGTTCCCGGATGGAATGCATGGCAAACTGGGGTACACCGATGTCCAGCGTTGTCACTCCGAGATTTCCTGCCGTCAGCGGGCCAATGGTACTGCCACAGCCCATATCACTGCGCACCACAAACGTCTGGTGCGGCAAGCCCAACTCATCGCTGATGTGCCGGTACAGCGCTGCAGACCGGCTATTGGTGGCATATCGCTGGTTGTGATTAACCTTGATGACCGGGCCCTGGTTCAGCACCGGGCCGTGGTTCTCGTCATGCCGGTCCATGTAATTCGGGTGAATGCCATGAGCGTTGTCCGCCGAAATCATCATGGAACGGGCAATGGCCCTGCTCTTGCCGGCACCACACCAGCGCTCCAGCACGGAGCTGAGGAATGGCCCCTGCGCACCCTCGGCAGACACACTGCCCACTTCTTCATGATCGTTACAGACCAGCAGTGCAGGCTCATCACCAGACGCATTAAGCAAGGACTGCAGACCAATATAACAGCTCAGCAGGTTATCCAGCCGCGCGGAGGCCAGGAATTCTTCACGCAGGCCGACATAAGCGGCACCCTGGGCATCGTAAAAACTGAGCTCGTAACCGAGTACTTTATCGACCTTCAGGCCTGACTCATCGGCAATCTGCTGTTTCAGTAAATCGGCAAAAGTCGTGGTGTCTGTTTCCGGCGCCTGCATCATGACAGGTGGCAAATCGGTCTGGGCATTAATCGAACGGTTACTGTTGGCTTCCCGGTCGAGGTGAATGGCCAGGCTGGGAATAATGGCCACCGGCTTGCGGAAATCCACCAGGGTGTCCCTAACCTGCCCCTCTTCGTCCAGAACGGTTACCCGGCCGGCCAGCGACAGGTCACGATCAAACCAGGGGTTCAGCAGAACGCCGCCATAAACCTCGACACCCAGCTGGAAAAAGCCCTTGCGGCGAATTTCAGGGTTCGGTTTTACTTTCAGGCAGGGGCTGTCGGTGTGCGCGCCGACCATGCGGATGCCAGCCTTCACAACGTCTTTGTTGCCGGTACGAAAAGCAACGATCGACGAGCCGTTGCGAATGGCGTAATAGCCCTTCCCCTGCTGGAGGGACCATTCTTCGCGCTCATCCAGCTGTTGAAAACCGGCGGCATCGAGCCGGCTTTTCATGGTATTCACCCCATGCCAGGGCGTGGGTGAGGTATTGAGAAACTGGATAAGGTCATTATTGAATTCTGTGTGTTCCATGATCTTCCCGATTGCATGATAATGGCGGCCACAGTATCGCATGAAGCCATATTTGGCTCCTATCACTTGCGGCGGTGCTGTATCTGAACATTCACGAACGCCGGAGTCCACTGTGCCGATACCCCGTTTTCTGGACATCGAATACTGTCAGACCGATGACGCCCTGTTTCCTACTGCCATTGCCTGGTCGCTGGAAGATGGCCGGATGAAAACCGTTGTTATCATGCCGGAGGATGCCTGGCTGCCGGAGGACGGTGAACTGAGTGATTTTGATTTGCTGCACCTGGAAGAACAGGGCGTTCCGGTGCTGGAAATTGTTCGCGAACTCCATGAAGATTTGCCGGACCAGACGGTGTTTGTCGACGGTATAGATCCGGACGAAACGCTGATCGATATGATTTTCGAGGCCGTCCAGCAGGATGCACCGTTCGAGATTGCCCCGGTTTCGGATCTGATCAAGGATCTGGACATGGAAACTCTGGAAGATCGTCGGCGGGAACTTCTGTTCGAGGAAGGGCTGGAGCCGCAGTTACCCGAGAATGGTGTTTATGCCCTGCTCCTGTTGGCGCGGGAAGAGGGGTATCTGGAGGAGTAACACCCCTCCCCCCACACAATCAGGCTGGGTGCCGGATATGCCAGCAACGATGAATTTTCTGATTCCGCTGGAAATCCTTGTCGATAGTGCTGGTACTCACCTCTTTCACCTCAAACTCTGACAGCAACTCTTCATCGAGTTTGAACTTGCGGAAGTTGTTGGAAAAAATCAGCAAGCCATCGCTGGACAGCCGATCCATGCATTGATGAATCAGCGTGCTGTGATCTTTCTGAATGTCCAGAACGCCCCTCATCTTCGCAGAGTTGGAGAAGGTCGGCGGGTCCAGGAAGATCAGGTCAAAAGTCTGGCTTTCGGTTTTCCGGTCCGCCAGCCAGTTCAGGCAATCCGCCTGTTCCACCACGTGTCGGGTCTGATCAATGCCGTTCAGTGCCAGGTTGTCTTTCGCCCAGTTTACGTAGGTTTTGGACATGTCCAGGCTCAACGATCGGCTGGCTCCGCCCATGGCGGCGTGAACGGTGGCAGCTCCGGTGTAGGCGAACAGGTTGAGGAAACGTTTCCCTTTTGCGTGCTGCTGTATCCAGTGGCGAACCGGGCGGTGGTCGAGGAACAGGCCGGTGTCGAGGTAGTCTTTCAGGTTCACCTTCAGTACACAGCCGTGCTCGTGCACGTTGAAGTAGTCACCGGCCTCATCGCGCTTTTCGTACTGCCGGGTGCCGGTCTGGCGCTGGCGTTGTTTGCAGACCATGTCTTTCGGGTCGATACCCAGTACATCCGGAATCACCGCCATGGCTTCAGCAAGCCGTTCCCGGGCGGCTTTCTCGTCGACGGATTTCGGAGCCAGGTATTCCTGAACGTGTACCCGGCCTTCGTAGATATCAATGGCCAGTGCGTATTCCGGCATGTCCGCGTCGTACAGGCGATAACAGCCAATGCCCTGCTTTCTGGCCCATTGACCAATGGTTTTCATGTTCTTTTTCAGGCGATTGCGCAGCATGTCGGCGCGCTCGGGATTGGCAATTCGCGGCTGAATGTCGCCGGTGGCTTCCGGGTCTCTTGGCACCATGGCGTTTTCCGGCAGAACTTCGAACAACAGCAACTGCGCCGGCAATTTGCCGTTGAACAGGTTGTATTGCTTGAAGCTGCGAAGGCCGATGGATTTGCCGAATTCCGGTACGCCGGTGAACACGCCCAGACGCCAGCCAGGCAGTTCCCGAAGAACGGCTTCGCCCAGGGCCTGGTACAGCCCTGCCAACTCTTTTCGCTCGCTCAGGCGCTCACCATAAGGGGGGTTGGTCAGCACCAGCCCCCGGTCACTCCAGGAGGCCTCGCGGGTAAATTCCTGTACCGGCCGGGCTTCAACGTGAACCACACCATCAAGACCCGCCCGCTGGATGTTTTTCCAGGCGGTGGCGATCACCCGGTGGTCTTCGTCAAACCCGGCAAATGCCGGCAATTCGCGTTGCTTGCCTTCGTGTGCCCGGCGCTCGGCTTCCTGTCGCAGAGCAAGCCAGAGTTCCGGCTGGTGGCCTGGCCACTTTTCAAATCCGAAGTGTTCCTGTTTACGGCCTGGTGCGATATCCAGCGCCATCATGGCTGCTTCAATCAACAGGGTACCGGAGCCACACATCGGGTCGGTGAAGTCGCCGCCGGTCGCTGCCAGCTCAGGCCAGCCGGCTCGTATTAGTAAAGCCGCAGCCAGGTTTTCCTTGAGCGGTGCCATGCCATGTTCGGTGCGGTAACCGCGCATGTGCAGGCTGTGTCCGCTGATGTCGATACCCAGTGAAAGCCGGCCCCGGTTGAGCCGTGCAGACACGGTAACATCCGCCTCTTTCAGGGCTACCGCAGGCCTGGCTGCGCCGGCACCACGAATGCTGTCTACGATGCCATCTTTGACTTTCTGGGCGCCGAACTGGGTGTTTCTAATGGCTTCGTTCTGGCCAAGGAAGGTCACGCGGAAACTGCCCCCCGCAGGAATATGTGCCTGCCAGTCCAGCGCGACCACGCCGTCATAAAGCTCTTCGGCGTCGCGGGCCGGCACTTCGGCCAGGTGCAGGATGATCCGGTTGGCCAGGCGCGACCACAAACAAGCCCTATAACCGGCTTCCAACTCACCCTCAACCCAGACACCCGCGGGTGCATTACGCACCTGCGCCAGGCCGAACTCACCGAGCTCATCCGCGAGAAGATACTCGACGCCCTTGGGGCAGGTTACGAAAAAGACATGCTTGGACAAAATCAACTCCTGGTTTTTCGGGTAGGACCGGCTAAGTTTCCGGAAACGCAGTAAAATCTGACCCCAGACTTCCTGCGTTATGTCACAAAACTATAAAAAGAACGTCACATAGATGAAATCAATAGTGTACACCGCCAGAGAAATCGTTCTACCTTGTACCTGACGCGTCGTTCAAGAAGCAAAAAAAGCTTCTGTTAACAGGATCCTGACTGCTCTGACCAGAGCTGACAATACGGAGTTATCCCGGAGAGATACTCGTCTTTGTCGTGGTCATCGCAGATGTGTACACGTTTGTTCTGTTAATCCATTAGTGAGGAACGGCATGAAAAGACAGAAAAGAGACATGTACGCTCGTGCATTCAAGCGGGGATACATCGCTGGCGTGTCCGGTAAAGCTAAAGACAGCTGTCCGCTCGACCAGCCTGAGATCCGACAGGAATGGCTGAACGGATGGCGAGAAGGCCGCACAGATAATTGGGAGGGCATGACCGGCGTATCCGGCATTCACAAACTGGCCGACGTCACCGCAACCTGACGGCGCACGTAACGGATACCCCCGTTTACCTGATCTGTTTTTTTCGAGAACCGGTTTACAACACAATTTAGCGCAGTAACCAGTGTAACCCAAACGGGGCCACCCGCCCCGTACCATGCGTAAACGCGCTACGGGGTTTATTCCCCGCACGGGCCCGCCAAGCGGGCCCTTCTTCTTTACAGGCCCACCCCGGGGCCAACCGCCTCAGGCCAACTCTTTACGGATAGCTTCCACGGCCTCACCGATCAGAGCCGGCCCACGATAAATAAAGCCGGTATACACCTGCACAAGACTGGCGCCCGTCCGGATTTTTTCCGCCGCACTTTCACCGTCGGCAATACCGCCCACTCCAATGATCGGTAACTGACCGCCCAGTTCGGCATGAAGCCCCTGAATCACCCGAAGTGATGCTTCACGCACCGGAGCGCCGCTCAGACCCCCGGTTTCAGATTCGTGGCGGTGGCCACGTACCGCGTCACGGCTTATCGTGGTATTGGTGGCAATAACGCCATCCAGGCCCGCTTCCATCAGCGCGCGGGCGACAAACCGGATGCCCTCGTCGTCCATATCCGGAGCAATTTTTACCGCCACCGGAACATAGCGACCTTGTGCGCCCTGACACTTCAACTGTTCATCCTTGATGGCGTGAAGCAACTGCTGCAGGGAGTCGCCAAATTGCAGATCCCGCAATCCGGGCGTATTGGGCGAAGACACATTCACCGTTATATAGTCAGCATGAGCATAGACCGCTGCAATGCCCTTCCGGTAATCCTGCTCTGACTCTTCATTAGGTGTGTTCTTGTTCTTGCCGACATTAATTCCCAGAACACCCTGATAACGGCGTTTCTTTACATTGGCAATGAGGTGATCAACGCCTTCGTTGTTAAAGCCCATCCGGTTAATAATGGCCTGATGCTCGGGCAGGCGGAACATTCTGGGCTTCGGATTACCGGGCTGCGCCAGGGGCGTGACGGTACCAACTTCAATAAAGCCAAAACCCAGGGAACCCAGGGCATCCAAATGGTCGGCATTCTTGTCCAGGCCGGCGGCCAGCCCGACCGGGTTGGGAAACTCCAGCCCCATCACTTTCACCGGACATGGCGCCGGGGGTTTGACAACCATCTTCAACAGGCCCAGTTTTCCAGCAGCATCCAGGCTGCTGAGAGCGACATTATGAGCCTGTTCGGGAGGCAATTGAAAAAGCAGATTTCGAAGAACGCCGTACATTGAAAAACTCCTTGCCGAGGGTGGCCGAAGTATACCGGAAGTTGTCCACACCATCCTCATGCCGCTGGCTATCTTTGAAGAATGCCCATGGTTAAAGGGCTCCCATGGCTTTTCCACGGAATCTGTGGATAACCCTGTTGAAAATTTCGGGGCAAGCGCCCCGACCCCTTGATAAACGCGCCCATCTACAGATTGATCATTTTTTGACCAGTTAAAAAATCCTTTATTATCAATAGGATAAAAAGGCAAAATTAAAAATTGACCCTAAGCTCGGAAAAGTGTTACCGAGTAACCTTCCCGTCATCATGTGCATAAATCGCGAGCCAATTTCTGATTAATACCCCTTTTTTAAGATTCACAACCGTTATACTTCACGCAAAACACCGATTCGGAGCCAGAGCCATGGAGCAACCAGGTAATTCCCGCGACCACCACGAACTGAACCTTCAGAAGGAAAAACGCGCCGCATCAAAAGTAACGGTTATCGGCATGGTTCTGGATGCCGTATTGGGTGTCATAAAAGTGGTCGCTGGTACCTTGTTTCATTCACAGGCGCTTCTGGTGGATGGCATCCATTCATTTACCGATGTGGCCTCTGATGTCGTGGTTCTGGCTGTTATGCGATTGTCCCGCCGTGGGCCCGATGCTGACCACCCCTATGGCCACCAGCGCATTGAAACCCTGGGCACGCTGATTCTTGGCAGCATTCTGATTGCAGTCGGCGCCGCCCTGGCCTGGGAAAACGTCCTACGGCTGTTTTCAGGCGAAGAACAACCCCTGCCCGGTTGGCCCGTTCTGGTTGCAGCAGCGGTTTCAATTGCCGGCAAGGAATGGATTTACCGTTACACCCGCCATATCGGCATACGCATTCGTTCCGACCTGATTATCGCCAACGCCTGGCACAGCCGTACCGATGCCTTTTCATCCCTGGTGGTATTGGTGGGCGCCATGGGTGCCATGATGGGCTTTGTCTGGCTGGACACCATTGCAGCTGTCGTGATTGCCGGCATCATCATCCATATTGGCTGGAGCTTTACCTGGGATAGCGTCAAGGAGCTGGTTGATACCGGCCTTTCGGAACAGGACACCGAGTTGTTGACGTCTATCGCCCGAAACACCGACGGTGTTCGTGATGTGCATGAATTACGCAGCCGCCGGATGGGCCAGGATATCCTTCTGGATGTGCACCTGGTGGTTCGTCCGGAGATCAGCGTGTCTGAAGGCCACCAGATCGGGATGAAAGTGGTTAGCGGCATGCGTGAGGCTCTGGATCAGATCCAGAATATCAACTTTCACATTGATGCGGAAAACGACTCCAACACCCCACACGTTACCGACCCCCGGCTCCCTGACCGCGAAGAAATCCGTAACCTGCTCTCAGAACACCTGGGCGAGTTCCCACACCATAGCCGGTTACGCCTCCACTACCTGAAAAATCGGGTACATATGGAGCTGTTTCTGGATGATCGTGATTCGAACCATGCCCTGACTACCGATCAGGTGAGACAGGCTCTGGCAGGCTACCCCTGGTTTGGCAGTGTGCGACTGTGGCAGCCTGTGCCCTGATTACCCGGTGCGCAGGGCCGCTTCCTTGAGTTCGGAAATCTGATCACGCAGGCGGGCAGCGCCCTCAAAGTCCAGATCGGCAGCGGCTTTATACATATCGTCTTCCAGTCGCGCCACTTCCCTGAGCACTTCCTGGGGAGAGCGGTTGCCGGCTTTCGCCATATACTTTTCAGCTTCCTCAGCTGCTTTTTCACCCGGGCGTTCAGCCTTGCGACGGCCACGACCGCCACCACCAGCCCCTTCCATGATATCGGCCACCTTCTTGTTAAGACCGGTAGGCGTAATACCGTGTTCCTCATTGTGGGCAATCTGTTTGGCCCGGCGACGCCCGGTTTCATCAATGGCTCTCTGCATCGAACCGGTTATCCGGTCACCGTAAAGAATTGCCTTGCCGTTCACATTCCGGGCAGCACGGCCAATGGTCTGAATGAAAGAGCGCTCGCTGCGCAGGAAGCCTTCCTTGTCAGAATCCAGAATGGCCACCAGCGACACTTCCGGCATATCCAGCCCTTCCCTCAGCAGGTTGATCCCCACCAGCACATCGAACTCGCCCCGGCGAAGATCACGAATGATCTCGACCCGCTCCACGGTATCAATATCGGAGTGCAGGTAACGCACCTTGATATCATGCTCCATCATGAAGTCGGTCAGATCCTCGGCCATGCGCTTGGTCAGCGTGGTGACCAGCACCCGTTCCTTCACCTCTACCCGGGTGCGAATTTCCGACAACAGATCATCCACCTGGGTAGAAGCCGGGCGCACCTCAATGACCGGGTCCAGCAGCCCGGTGGGCCGCACAACCTGCTCCACCACCTGCCCGGAATGTTCGGCTTCATAGTTGGCCGGCGTGGCGGAGACGAAAATCATCTGGGGTGAAATACGCTCCCATTCCTCAAACCGCATGGGCCGGTTATCCAGTGCCGACGGCAGGCGGAAGCCGTATTCCACCAGCGTTTCCTTGCGTGAGCGGTCGCCTTTGTACATGGCACCAATCTGCGGAATGGTCACGTGGGATTCATCAACAATCAGCAGCGCATCCGGCGGCAGATAATCAAACAGTGTGGGCGGCGCCTCCCCCGGATTCCGGCCCGACAGGTATCGCGAGTAGTTTTCGATACCATTGCAGTACCCCAGCTCCAGCATCATCTCGATGTCGTAGCGGGTCCGCTCTTCCAGCCGCTGGGCTTCCACCAGGCGGTGATTGTCGCGGAGTTGTTGCAGACGTGCGTCCAACTCCACCTTGATATGCTCTACTGCATCCAGCACCTTCTGCCGGGGTGTTACATAGTGAGACTTCGGATAGATGGTCACCCGCGGCACCCGGCGCAACACTTCACCAGTCAGCGGGTCGAAATAGCTGAGGTTTTCCACCTCGTCATCAAACAGTTCGATGCGAATGGCTTCTTTCTCGGATTCCGCCGGAAAGACATCAATGACGTCACCCCGCACCCGATAGTTGGCACGGTGAAATTCCATATCATTGCGGGTGTACTGCAGCTCGGCCAAACGGCGCAGAACCGAACGCTGGTCAATCTCGTCGCCCCGGTCCAGGTGCAGCATCATCTTAAGGTAGGATTGAGGATCACCCAGACCATAGATAGAGGAAACCGTGGCGACGATGATGGCGTCCGGCCGTTCCAGCAGAGCCTTGGTGGCAGACAGCCGCATCTGCTCGATGTGCTCGTTGATGGAGGCATCTTTTTCTATAAACGTATCGGACGATGGCACATAGGCTTCGGGCTGGTAGTAGTCGTAGTAAGACACGAAATACTCCACCGCGTTGTCCGGAAAGAACTCCTTGAACTCGCCATACAACTGGGCAGCCAGCGTTTTGTTGTGGGCCATGATGATGGTTGGCCGCTGAACCTCCTCCACCACTTTAGCAATGGTAAAGGTTTTGCCTGAGCCGGTTACCCCCAGTAACGTCTGGTGTGCCAAGCCGGAATGAATTCCATCCACCAGCCCGTCAATGGCCTTGGGCTGGTCGCCTGCCGGCTCGAAAGGAGACGCAACTCGGAATACACCTTCTGCAGCTTTACTGGCCATAACTGGCGTTTAACCTCCGGAAATTCAGCACGGTGCTCCAGGCACCCTGCCTATTAGAAATTTAGCGTTCAGGCCGCTTCATGGTACCATCATTAACATTGCCGGCCGGGTGAAAAAACAGCCACACAGGTGGTTTATTCCCGGCTGATCGCAGCCTAACAAGACGCAGCTTTAAGGAGCTCAAGTTTGGACCTTCAACTTTCCAGCCGTGTACAGGCAATCAAACCTTCCCCGACTCTCGCAATCACCAACAAGGCCGCAGAACTCCGTGCAGCCGGCCAGGATATCATTGGCCTGGGTGCGGGCGAGCCGGACTTCGACACCCCGGACCACATCAAAAAGGCCGCCATTGAGGCCATCAACAACGGCCAGACAAAATACACGGCCGTTGATGGTACGCCGGCCCTGAAGAAAGCGATTATTGCGAAGTTCAAACGGGACAACGACCTGGAATACGAAGCCAACCAGATACTGGTTAGCAGTGGTGGCAAACAGAGCTTTTTCAACCTGGCACTGGCCACACTGAACTCCGGTGACGAGGCCATCATCCCGGCGCCTTACTGGGTATCCTACCCGGATATGGTGAAAGTCGCGGAAGGCAAGCCGGTAGTGATCGAAACCACCGTGGACACCCGCTTCAAGATCACCCCGGAACAGCTGGAAAACGCCATCACCGAGCGCACCCGCCTGTTCGTGATCAACAGCCCGTCCAACCCCAGCGGCATGGCCTACTCTCTGGAAGAAATGCAGGCCATTGGCGAAGTGCTGAAAAAGCACCCGGACATCATGATCGCCACGGACGACATGTACGAGCCAATCCTGTGGACCGGCAAGCCGTTCTGCAACATCGTCAACGCCTGTCCGGAGCTGTACGACCGTACCTTCGTACTCAACGGCGTTTCCAAAGCCTACTCCATGACTGGCTGGCGCATCGGCTACGCCGCAGGCCCGGCGAAGATCATCGGCGCCATGAAGAAGATCCAGTCCCAGAGCACATCCAACCCCTGCTCCATCTCTCAGGCCGCTGCCACCGCTGCCCTGGATGGCGACCAGGCCTGCGTGGGCGAGATGGTCACAGCGTTCAAGGAACGCCACGACTGGCTGGTTACTGCCCTGAACAAGCTACCGGGTGTTGAATGCCCGGAGGGCGACGGCACCTTCTACGTGTTCCCGAGCTTCCAGGGCGCTATTGATGCGGCAGAAGACATAAGTACGGATGTGGAGTTTGCTGAAAAGTTGCTGACAGACGCCGGTGTGGCACTGGTTCCCGGCTCTGCGTTCGGCACGCCTGGCCATATGCGACTGAGCTTTGCCACCAGCATGGAAAACCTGGAAAAGGCCATCGAGCGATTGCAGAAGGCCCTGACTTAAAAAGTTTTAGTTGAAGGGTTGACGGGGCGGGTTGGCCCACTTAATATACGCGCCTCGTCACACGACGATGTTCCCCGATAGCTCAGTTGGTAGAGCAACGGACTGTTAATCCGTTTGTCGCTGGTTCGAGCCCAGCTCGGGGAGCCACTATTCCGAAAGCCCGCTAGTTCTTTGAATTAGCGGGCTTTTTTCGTTTTTGGTTTTTGGCTTTAGTGCGGCCCTAGCCTGCCAGGTTGGGTGCTGTGCCGGGGAGGGTAAGGCCAGGGCCAGACTAGACGGAAACCACCTCAGCATGAATCGCGACAAGGGCAGCCAGAGGGTCGGCTGCCTGGGTAATCGGGCGGCCAATGACGAGGTAGTCGGAACCAGCCTTGAGGGCATCAGAAGGAGTCATGATGCGCTGCTGGTCGCCTTTGTCGGCGGTCAGCGGGCGGATGCCGGGGGTAATCAACTGGAACTCGTCACCCTGCTCTTTTTTAAGGCGGGGAGCTTCCTGGGCGGAGCAGACCACGCCGTCCAGACCGCAATTGCGGGTCAGCGTGGCCAGGCGGGAAACCTGCGCTTCCGGGGAGTTGGGGATGCCAATGCCGGTCAGGTCTTCAGCGGTCATACTGGTCAGTACCGTAACGGCGATCAGCAGGGGCTTGTCCTTGCCGAACGGCTCCAGGCGTTCACGGCAGGCGGTCATCATCTTCTCGCCGCCGGAAGCGTGCACGTTTACCATCCACACGCCAAGATCCGCCGCTGCGGCAACAGCCGCGGAAGTGGTATTCGGGATATCATGGAATTTCAGGTCCAGGAATACTTCAAAACCCCTGCCCTGCAATGCCTCAACAAGCTGAGGCCCGGAGCGGGTGAAAAGCTCTTTACCGACCTTCAGGCGGCACTTTTTCGGGTCCAACTGGTCAACCAGCGCCAGGGCCGGATCACGGGAAGGGAAATCCAGGGCTACAATAATTTTGGGGTCGTCAGAAGTGTTCACTGTCAGATTCCAGGTTACAGAGTTCAAGAATTATTCGGCTTCTACGCCCTGAATGGGGCGTATGGTTTCCCACTGTTTGCAGCTCGGGCACAGCCAGTGCAGTTGCTGACCGGAAAAACCGCAGCTCGCGCATCGGTAAACCGGACGATTTGCCAGTAACAGATTACCGATACGGCTGATCAACCGGCCTTCGTCCGTTGCCATGCCCTTCTCATGCCCGGCCATTTCGACCAGCCTCAATAGTCCACGAACAGAGGGGTGGCTTTCCAGCTCATCACGCAACAACTCGATAGCGGCTGTCCGACCGGAAGAGCGCTCTACCGATTCAACCAGTGCCAGTAACAGGCTGGTACTGGGGTATTGCAGGTAAAGCTTGCGGAGCTTTCTGACCAACCGGCCAACATTGCCATGCTCACGCTCCAGCTTCATCAGGCGATCGATGGCTTCAGGGCCAAATTCAGGATTCTGGTCAAAGACTTTCAGGCACTGGTTTCCCGCCTCGCGAAAGTTGCCCTGGCGAATCTGGAGCTTCATCAGAAGAAAGGTCGCGCGCACACAGGCACGATCGTAATTAAGCGCCTCTTTCGCCAGTTTCTGCGCGCCCCAGCGATCATCACGGTGCAAAGCCTCTTCGGAAAGCTCGCAGGTAATATACGCCAGCGATTTTACCATGACCGGATCGCCATCGGTCCGCATCAGAGTCTGCGCAACCTCAGCCGCCTTCTGCCACTCTCGTTCCTGCTGGTAAAGCTCGATTAACGTCTTCGACGCCCGACGTCCGTATTCGCGGTCGCCCATCAACTGATGAAGGAGGGACTCCGCCCGGTCAAGCAAGCCGGCGTTCTGATAATCCATCGCCAGCTCAAACGTCACCTGCGGCTGATAGCGTGCCGGCAGTTCCGGGCGGGCCAGGAGATTCTGGTGGATCAGGATCGCACGGTCGGTTTCACCTTTATGGCGAAAGTGACTGCCGATAGAAAGATGGAGGTTAACGGTGTCGCGATTTACAGCCAGAGACTGGACGAAATTTTCGACAGCCTGGTCGGAGTAATTGGTAAACAGGAATTGCAGACGATCCCGAACGGAATCCTCATCGGAGATGACTTTTTCTGAACGCCCGGCACTACTGTACCGGCCTACTGCCCAGCCAGCAGCAACGGCCACCGTAACCAGTAGCCATTTCCAGATCATATCCATTAAAGCGTCCGGTCGTGTTCAGCCCTGGATTTCTCCAACGCTTTTTCAGTCCGTTCCAGGCGTTTCTTTAAATTGCGGCGAGATACCGAGGTACGAAAGGTCGCGAGCATGGTCAATAGCATGCCACAAAGCGCACCAACCACAAAGGCCATGATAATCCAGACTGCGACACCGTGAGGCTGTGTTTCAAACAACAGGAAATTCAGTGACACTGCCATCTGGTTATTGAGAGAAAAAACCAGTGCCAAAAGTATCAGCACCAGCACCAGAACGGTGATAAGGATTTTCTGCAACCCTGCCATGTTGTAAGCGCTCCAGACGGGCCGGGGCCCGATAAACCAGTGTTTCCGACCAGGCTATAATGCGGTCAGAAACCCTTCTTCATGCTGTCGTTCACCTGTTCCCGCAACTCTTTGCCGGGCTTGAAGTGAGGAACGTACTTGGCGGGTAACTGAACGGCATCACCGGTTTTCGGGTTACGGCCGACACGGGCCTCCCGATGATGAAGGGAAAAGCTGCCAAATCCGCGAATTTCAATTCTCTGACCATCGGCCAGAGACTGGGACATGTGTTCTATGATGCTCTTGACCGAAAGCTCAACATCCTTGACGGACAATTGAGTCTGTTTCGAGGCAATCAGTTCAACCAGTTCGGACTTCGTCATGAGGTGTTTCCCTCTGTCTTTATTATTCCGTGGCCAATTACCGGATACTAATGCCTCTAGTTTAGCCAAACCAGAAAAAAACACAAAAAAAACGGGCTCTTAGAGCCCGTTTTTTGATACCGGTCGACTTTTAGTCGTTATCGGTATTCTGCTGCTGCATCTGTTCCTTGATCAAATCACCAATGGTGGTTGCACCAGAAGCGGTTTCAGCAGTCTTGGTGCGCACGTTCTCGAGCGCCTGCTTGTCGTCTTCAACGTCCTTCGACTTGATGGACAGGTTGATAACGCGGTTCTTGCGATCGATGCTGATGATCTTCGCTTCGACTTCTTCGCCCTCTTTCAACGCGTTGCGTGCATCTTCCACACGGTCACGGCTGATTTCAGACGCTTTCAGTACCGCTTCAACTTCGTCGTTCAGAGCCACGGTTGCGCTCTTGGCGTCAACTGCAGATACAGTGCCCTTAACGATGGAGCCCTTGTCGTTCAGCTGTACAAACTCGGCGAACGGATCGCTTTCCAGCTGCTTGATGCCCAGAGAGATACGCTCACGCTCAGGATCAACAGACAGGATAACGGTTTCTACTTCGTCGCCCTTCTTGTATTCACGAACGGCTTCTTCGCCGGTTTCGTTCCAGCTGATGTCAGACAGGTGCACCAGACCATCAATGCCACCATCCAGACCGATAAAGATACCGAAGTCAGTGATGGACTTGATCTTGCCAGCGATGCGGTCGCCCTTGTTGAAGTTCGTGGAGAACTCTTCCCATGGGTTCGGGATGCACTGCTTGATACCCAGGGAGATACGACGACGCTCTTCGTCGATATCCAGGATCATGACTTCAACTTCGTCACCTACCTGAACAACCTTGGACGGATGGATGTTCTTGTTGGTCCAGTCCATTTCGGACACGTGTACCAGACCTTCAACACCCTCTTCCAGCTCGGCAAAGCAGCCATAGTCGGTCAGGTTGGTTACGCGTGCAGTAACACGGGTACCTTCCGGATAACGACCCTTGATATCTACCCAGGGATCTTCGCCCAACTGCTTCAGACCCAGGGATACACGGTTACGCTCGCGATCGAACTTCAGAACCTTGACGTTGATTTCATCGCCAACATTCACGATTTCGCTCGGATGCTTGATGCGCTTCCAGGCCATATCAGTGATGTGCAGCAGGCCGTCAACACCACCCAGATCTACGAACGCGCCGTAGTCGGTCAGGTTCTTGACGATACCCTTGATTTCCAGACCTTCGGTCAGGGTTTCCAGCAGAGCTTCACGCTGCTCGCTGTTTTCAGCTTCCAGAACGGCACGACGTGAAACAACCACGTTGTTGCGCTTCTGGTCCAGCTTGATAACCTTGAATTCCAGCTCTTTGTTCTCCAGGTGCGCAGTGTCGCGAACCGGACGAACGTCTAGCAGTGAACCCGGCAGGAAGGCGCGAATGCCAGACAGGTCGACAGTAAAACCGCCTTTGACCTTGCCATTGATCACGCCCTTGACAACTTCTTCGGCCTCGAAGGACTTCTCCAGTACTTTCCACGCTTCGGCACGCTTGGCCTTCTCGCGGGACAGACGGGTTGCACCGAAGCCGTCTTCAACAGCATCGAGAGCCACATCGACAACATCGCCGACAGCTACTTCCAACTCGCCTTTTTCATTGAGGAACTGGGAGGCGGGGATAACGCCTTCGGACTTCAGTCCGGCGTTAACGGTGACCCAGTCGTTGTCGACGTCAACTACGGTTCCCTGAACAATGGAACCCGGTTGCATGTCAATTTCTTTTAGGCTTTCTTCAAAAAGATCCGCAAAGCTCTCGCTCATTATGTGTCCTATGTGATCAACGCAAGTGTACTCCGTGTCGCCAGCAACACGGTCTGTTAGCGATTTCCGGACGCAGCCACGGGCTGGCAATTAACACTGCTCCGGCATTTTCAACGACAAAAAGGTGTTGTCAGGCCTGACCGGCAGCGGCCATACACCTGTCGAACACCTCTTCTATTCCCAAACCCGTAGAATCAATGACTTGCGCATCATCTGCAGGCTTGAGTGGGGCTGCGGAGCGGTTCATGTCCCGCTCGTCGCGAACCCGAATCTCTTCTAAAAGATCTTGCATACTAACATCGGCACCGGCGTCCTTCAACTGGTTAAAACGTCGCCGGGCCCGTTCCTCGGCACTTGCAGTCAGGAAGATCTTGACCGGAGCGTCCGGGAAAACCACCGTCCCCATATCGCGGCCATCGGCGACCAGTCCGGGAGCTTTCTGAAAATCCCGCTGGCGCTGCAACAGCGCATCCCGTACCGGCTGCATAACCGCCACCAGCGATGCATTGTTGCCACAGGTTTCGGTGCGAATTTCCGAGGTAACGTCTGTTCCTTCCAGCAATACCCGAACCGGCTCGCCGATCTCACCAGGCTCGAAAGACACATCCAGAGACGCAGCAACCCTGACCAACGCAGACTCGTCCTCGAGTGACACGCCCTGCCGACTGGCCGCCAGCGCAGTCAACCGATAAAGAGCTCCACTGTCCAACAGGTGCCAGCCAAGCCGGCGGGCCAGCATCTTGGTAATGGTGCCCTTCCCTGAACCGCCAGGACCGTCAACGGCGATCACTGGTGCGTTGCTGTCTGTCATTGCTCGCTGCCTTCTGTATTGATGCGAATTCCGGTCTGCCGGGCCAGATCCACAAAGCCCGGGAATGAGGTGGCCACGTTGGCGCAATCATTGATGTGGATCGGACCGGCGGCCCTGAGTGAAGCGACCGCAAATGACATGGAAATCCGGTGATCTTCATGGCTTTCAATAGTGCCGCCACCAATTTCCTGACCGCCATCGATGACAATGCCATCCTGAGTGACCGTGGTGTCGACACCCAATGCCGCCAGACCATCGGCCATTACCTGAATCCGGTCGCTTTCCTTGACCCGCAGCTCCTCGGCCCCGCGCAGAACGGTCCGGCCTTCGGCACAGGCAGCCGCAATAAACAGAACGGGGAATTCGTCAATCGCCAGTGGCACCTGGTCTTCGGGAATGTCGATACCTTTGAGCTGCGCCGTCCGTACCCGCAAATCCGCCACCGGCTCACCACCGATCACACGCTCATCCAGAACCTCAATGTTCGCGCCCATCTGCCTCAGAATATTGATCACCCCGATGCGAGTGGGGTTCATGCCGACATGACGAAGGGTCAAGTCCGATTCCGGAGCAATACTGGCCGCAACAAGGAAGAATGCCGCAGAGGAAATATCTGCCGGAACATCAATGGCACCAGAAATCAGCTTGCCACCACCAGAGACGCTGGCCGTGGCACCATCACGATGCACATGATAGCCAAAGCCCTCGAGCATACGCTCGGTATGGTCCCGGGTTGGCGCCGGCTCGGTAACCGAAGTAACACCCTCGGCATAAAGCCCGGCCAGCAACAGGCAGGATTTGACCTGAGCGCTGGCCACCGGCATTTCATAATGAATGCCGGACAGCGTCTGGCCACCACGAATTTTCAGCGGTGGCCGGCCACCTTCGCCGGTTTCAATCACCGCGCCCATGGCGCGCAAGGGGTCAGCAACCCGCCCCATCGGGCGCTTGGCAAGACTGGCGTCGCCAGTCAGTTCCGAATCAAAGGGCTGCGCTGCCAGCAAACCGGTAAACAAACGCATGGCGGTACCGGAGTTGCCCAGGTAAAGCGGTCCGCGGGGTGGCTGCAGCCCCTTCATGCCGACGCCGTGTATGCGCACAAACCCGTTTTCCGGGCCTTCAATAGTCACGCCCATGTCGCGGAATGCCTGCAAGGTTGCCAGGCTGTCTTCGCCTTCGAGAAAACCTTTCACCTCCGTCACGCCCTCTGCCAATGCACCCAGCATGATGGAACGGTGAGACATGGATTTATCGCCCGGAACGCGGATATCGCCACGAACCGAACCGCCGGGTTGGAGATGAAAAGTTACCTGTTTATCGCTGTTGTTAGTCACGTACGCCTGCCCTGAAAGCATTTTCGAAAAATGTTCCCGCGCCGCCTTGGCGCGACTGAAAACCCGAAGCAACGTTTCGCCATCGCCGGAAGCTATGGCGCCACGGAGCTGGTCCAGATCACTGGTGAAATGATCAATCACCCGGAGCACCGCATCCCGGTTGGACAGAAAAATGTCATGCCACATCACAGGATCACTGGCAGCAATGCGGGTGAAATCCCGGAAGCCTCCGGCCGCGTAGCGGAAAATGTCCATGTTCTGGTCTTCGCCGGCGAGAGTATCCACCAGCGAGAATGCGATCAGGTGCGGCAGATGGCTGGTGGCTGCCAGTACTTCATCGTGATAGGCCACTGACATGGTCAGCACGGTGGCACCACACCCTTCCCAAAGCAGCTTCAGGCGATCAACATCGGGCTGACTGGTGTTGTCCAACGGGGTAAGAATGACCTTGTGATTGGCAAACAGGGCCGGATTGGCAGCCGCCACACCGTTCTTCTCAGAACCGGCAATGGGATGGCCCGGGATGACATGGGCAGATAGCTCGCCAAACACGGCTTCAACATCGGCGACAAAGCTGGTCTTGGTGCTGCCAACATCGGTGAGTATCGCCTCTGCGCCCAGAAATGGCTTAATGTCGGTCAATACTGCCCGCATGGCTTTTACCGGCACCGCCAGCACCACCAGATCGCTACCGGCCACTGCCTGTTCAAGAGAGCCGGCAGCCGTATCAATCACCCCGAGCTCACTACCCAGTGTCAGTTCGTCCTGACGCTGATCAAAACCGACCACTTCCCTGGCAAGCCCGTGCAGGCGAATGGCACTGGCAAAGGAACCGCCGATCAGCCCCAGGCCAATGATGGCAACACGGTCAAAAAGCGGCTGGCCGTTGCTCACCTCAGCCCTCCTCTCCGCCGGCGCTGAGCGCTTCGGCCAGAACATCAAGGAAATGCTCATTTTCATTCGGCAGACCAACAGAAACCCGCAGGTGTTCAGGCATCCCGTAACCGCCGATAGGCCGGACAATCACGCCATGTTCCAGCAACGAGTGATAAACACTCTGCGCCTGAAGACCCAGCTCCACCGCAACAAAGTTGCCGGCGGATGGAATGTAATCCAGCCCCATGCAATCAAAGCCTTCACACAGCTGCTTCAGGCCCGCTTCGTTCACCTCACGGGAGCGCTTCAGGTAATCTTCGTCATCCAGCACGGCGGTTGCTGCAGCCAGCGCCACGGTATCAACATTGAATGGCTGACGAACGCGGTTGAGAATGTCGGCAATGGCCGGAGAGCTGATGGCATAGCCTACCCGCAACGCTGCCAGACCCCAAGCCTTGGAAAAGGTGCGACAGACGATCAGGTTGGGATAGCGCGCCAGCAGCTCAACACCATCGGCATAGCCACTACCGGTCAGGTATTCGCAGTAGGCTTCGTCCAGAACAACCAGCACATCTTCCGGAATTTTCTTCAGGAATGCCTCGATGGCATCGGCTTTATGAACGGTACCTGTCGGATTGTTCGGGTTGGCGATAAAGATCAGTTTGGTGCGATCAGTAACCGCCTCTGCCATGGCGTCCAGATCATGCCCCCAGTCCCGCGCCGGCACCTGAACACCCCGGGCGCCAATACCAAGCGTCACCAGCGGGTAAACGGCGAAAGCATACTGGGAATAGATAATCTCGCTGTCGGCATCGGCAAAACAACGGGCAATCACTTCCAGAACATCGTTGGAGCCGTTGCCCAACGTGATCTGCTTCATGGTGATACCCAAACGTTCCGCCAGTGCCTGTTTCAGTTCAAAACCGTTGCCGTCCGGATAAAGGCACATCTCGTCCAGCGCCTTTCTGGCGGCCGCAAGCGCTTTCTCGCTCGGCCCCAGCGGATTCTCATTGCTGGCAAGTTTGATGATCTCCGCAGGATCGAGCCCCAACTCCCGGGCCAGTTCGTCAATCGGCTTTCCGGGCTGATACGGAGACAGAGCCTGAACACCTTTCACTGCAAGACTCTGGTAATCAACTGCCATACAAGACTCCTTCGGATCAGATTCTGTCAGAAATCAAAGCACACCAATGGGATAGGAACCCAGGCGCTTGAGTTCCACGGCTTCGTCATCAATCTCTGCCAACACCCGGTGTACCGTGTCTTCTTCCATGTGCCCTTCAAAATCGATGTAGAACACATACGCCCAGGTACCACTGGGAGACGGCCGGGTTTCAATCCGGGTCAGACTGATATCGTGCTTGTGGAACGGTTCCAGCAACTGATACAGCGCGCCGGGCTTGTTGCGCATGGACACCAGAATCGACGATTTATCGTGGCCACTGGGGTCTACTTCCTCGCGGCCGATAATCAGGAAACGGGTGGTGTTATCCGGGCGGTCTTCAATGCTGTTGGCGAGCTTTTCGAGGCCATACAGTTCGGCCGCCATATCTCCGGCAATTGCTGCGGTGCCCGGCTCCTCAGCCGCACGGCGCGCCGCCTCGGCATTGCTGGAAACGGTCACCCGCTCAATGCCGTAACGGTTGGCATCCAGCCACTTGCGACACTGGGCAAAGGATTGCTGGTGGGAATAGATGCGGGTAATTTCCTGGCCGTTGTGCTCCGGATTCACCAACAGATGATGATGAATGCGCAGCTGCACTTCACCGCAGATTTTCAGCGGTGACGACATGAACATATCCAGGGTGTGATTGATCATGCCCTCGGTGGAGTTCTCCACCGGCACCACCCCATAATGCGCGGCACCGGATTCCACTTCCCGGAATACCGCATCAATGGCGGGCATTGGCACGCTCACCACAGAATGGCCGAAATGCTTCAATGCCGCAGCCTGAGTGAAGGTTCCCACCGGCCCCAGGAAGGCGATGTGCATCGGCTTTTCCAGCGCCAGGCAGGCCGACATGATTTCCCGGAACAGGCGCGCCATTTCTTCATCTGGCAACGGGCCGGGATTCTGCTCTTTAATACGACGAAGCACCTGCGCTTCACGCTCCGGGCGATAGAAAAACACATCTTCGTCGGGGTGGGCGGCCATTTTCACATGGGCCACTTCTTGAGCACACTTTGCCCGCGCACTGATCAGTTGCATGATTTGCTGATCAAGGCTGTCGATTTCGTCCCGCAGTTCGCCCAGACGGGTCTTCTCATCCGTCATGATCAGCCCCGCTCCCTGGCAAATTCCGCCATGTAATCAATCAACGCGTCCACACCCTCTTCCGGCATGGCGTTGTAGATGCTGGCACGCATGCCGCCCACAGAACGGTGACCCTTGAGGTTGAGCAACCCACGAGCATCGGCGCCCCTGAGGAATTCCGCGTTCAAGGCATCGTCTGCCAGGGTGAACGGCACGTTCATCCAGGAGCGGAAACGGGGATCAATGGGGTTGGCATAGAACTCGTTATCATCAATAAAGCCGTACAGCTTTCTGGCCTTGCGCGCATTGATCTCGCCCATGGCCTTGACGCCGCCCTGTTCTTTCAGCCACTTGAATACCAGGCCGGCCAGGTACCAGGAATAGGTGGCCGGAGTGTTGTACATGGAGCCGTTGTCGGCGATGACCTGGTAATTCATCATCGTCGGCGTTTCCTTGCGGGCCTTACCCAGCAGATCCTTACGGATAATCACGACCACCAACCCGGAAGGGCCGATGTTCTTCTGGGCGCCAGCGTAGATCAGGCCGAACTTCGAGACATCCACCGGGCGCGAAAGCATGTTGGAAGACATGTCGGCGACCAGCGGCACGTTGCCACTGTCAGGCGTGAAATCGAATTCCAGGCCCCCGATGGTTTCGTTGGGCGTGTAATGCAGGTAGGCCGCATCGGGATTGGTTTTCCAATTCGACTGGTCCGGAATGGTTGTAAAACCGGAGTCTTCAGAGCTTGCCGGGATATTGATATCGCCGTAGCGCCGGGCCTCGGCAATGGCCTTTTTCGACCAGATACCGGTGTTCACATAATCGGCAGACGTTTTTTCACCCAGAAGATTCAGGGGAATCGTGGCGAACTGACTGGAGGCGCCGCCCTGCATAAACAGTACGGCGTAGTCGTCAGAAATCCCGGCCAGTTCCCGCAGGTCTTTCTCTGCGGTTTCGGCTATGGCCACAAATTCGTCACTACGGTGGCTCATCTCCATCACCGACATGCCAGAACCCTGCCAGTCCAGCATTTCGCGCTGAGCCTGCTTCAGCACAGCTTCCGGCAAGGTGGCCGGACCGGCACAGAAATTATACGCCCTGCTCATTCTTCGATTTCCTCGCCTTCTACGTCGTCATCATCCGATTCTGCGATACGCTCCACGCCCACCAGGCGCTCGTCTTCCTGCGCCAGACGAATCAGGCGTACGCCCTGGGTATTCCGGCTGAGCACAGAGACTTCATTGGTACCGGTACGCACCAGCGTGCCTTTGTCGGAGATCAGCATCATCTCGTCGCCATCAAACAGCTGCAGCGCGGTAACCAGGTTGCCGTTACGCTCGGAACACTGCATGGCAATAACGCCCTGACTACCACGGCTGTAGGCCGGGAATTCCTCAATCGCTGTACGCTTGCCGTAACCGTGCTCACTGGCGGTCAACAGCACACCGCCCTCCTCAGGAATGATCAACGACACCACGTGATGGCCTGGCGGCATTTTGATACCGCGCACACCACGTGCCGTCCGGCTCATGGCGCGCACCTGCCCTTCCGCAAAACGGACAGCCTTACCGGCCGTGGAGAACAGCATGATCTCGGCATTGCCATCCGTGATGGCAGCGCCGATCAGGGTATCGCCTTCGTCCAGGTTCAGGGCGATCAGGCCATTACTGCGTGGACGGGAGAAGTTCGGCAGTGGCGTCTTCTTGACCACACCGTTAGAGGTGGCCATCAGCACAAACTGGTCTTCCGGGTAGTCTCTGACCGGCAGGAAGGTGGTAATACGCTCACCATCTTCCAGCGGCAGGATGTTCACCATCGGCCGGCCACGGGAACCGCGGCTGCCACGGGGAATCTCGAACACCCGCAACCAGTAAACCTTGCCGCGGTTAGAGAAGCACAGAATAGTGTCGTGGGAGTTGGCTACCAGCAGCTTTTCGATGAAATCTTCATCTTTCATCGAGGTCGCGGCCTTACCACGGCCGCCACGGCGCTGGGCCTGATAATCCTCTACCGCCTGGGTCTTGGCGTAGCCATTGTGAGAAATGGTCACTACCAGGTCTTCTTCGTCGATGAGATCGGCGATGGTCAGATCGCGCTTTGAGCTGGTAATTTCGGTACGACGCTTGTCGCCGAAATCATTGACGATGGTTTCCAGCTCTTCGCGAATCACCTGCAACAGACGGTCCGGATCCCCCAGGATATCCATCAGATCGGCGATCTTCTCGACAATCTCTTTGTATTCTTTCTGGAGCTTTTCGGTCTCCAGGCCGGTCAGGCGGTGCAGGCGCAAGTCCAGAATGGCCTGGGCCTGTTCCGGAGACAGATGGTACATGCCGTCGCGCAAGCCGAAGTATTCAGGCAGATCGTCCGGACGGCAGGCGTCTTCTCCGGCACGCTCCAACATAGCCAGAACATCACCCGGCGACCAGCCCTGATCCATCAGCTTGTCTTTGGCTTCAGCGGCAGACGGAGACTGACGAATCAGCTCGATGATTTCATCGATGTTGGCCAGCGCAACTGTCAGGCCTTCGAGGATGTGACCTCGCTCGCGGGCTTTACGCAGCTCGTAGATGGTCCGGCGCGTGACCACTTCCCGGCGGTGGCGCAGGAAGGCGTCCAGCATCTGCTTCAGGTTCAGCGTTTTCGGCTCGCCGTTAAGCAGTGCCACCATGTTGATGCCGAACACGGTCTGCAACTGGGTATGGGCAAACAGGTTGTTGACCACCACATCCGGGTTTTCCCCCCGACGCAGCTCAATAACCACACGAATGCCTTCCTTGTTGGATTCGTCCCGCAGCTCGGTGATGCCCTCAAGGCGCTTTTCTTTCACCAGCTCGGCGATCTTCTCGATCAGACGGGCCTTATTAAGCTGATACGGCAGTTCGGTAATGATCACCGACTCCCGGCCGGTTTTCTTGTCCTGCTCGATTTCGTGGCGGGCGCGGATATAAATGCGGCCCCGGCCAGTGCGGTAGGCTTCAACAATACCGGCACGGCCGTTAATGATGCCGTCGGTCGGGAAGTCCGGCCCCGGGATATATTCCATCAATTCATCAACGGTCAGGTCCGGGCTGTCGATCAGCGCCAGGCAGCCATTGATGATTTCTGTCAGGTTGTGAGGCGGAATATTCGTGGCCATACCCACAGCGATACCGGACGAGCCGTTAACCAGCAGGTTGGGTACGCGGGTTGGCAGGACTTCCGGAATTCTCTCGGTGCCGTCGTAGTTGTCGACGTAATCCACCGTTTCCTTGTCCAGATCGGCCAGCAACGAATGCGCCATCTTTTCCATGCGAATTTCGGTGTAACGCATCGCAGCGGCGTTGTCGCCGTCAATGGAACCGAAGTTACCCTGACCATCCACCAGCGGATAGCGCAAAGAAAACGGCTGCGCCATACGTACGATGGTGTCATAAACCGCAGAGTCGCCATGCGGGTGGTATTTACCGATAACATCACCGACCACACGGGCAGATTTCTTGTAGGACTTGTTCCAGTCATTGCCCAGTTCGGACATGGCGAACAAGACCCGCCTATGCACCGGCTTGAGGCCGTCCCGTACATCCGGCAATGCCCGCCCGATGATGACGCTCATGGCGTAATCCAGGTAGGACTGTTTCAGTTCGTCTTCAATATTTACCGGCAGGATCTCTTTGGCTAACTCACCCATCGAGAAAGGTTCCTTTGCGTTATCTGGAAGTCGTACCGGGCCATTTTCAGGCTCCGGATATATTCTTCAACAAGCTGCCAATCATACCACAGCTCGCCCCGTCCCGGGGCACCCTGGAGAGGCGTCAGTCGAACACCACTGTCTTGTTTTCGTAGGTAATCACGCGATCTTCAATGTGCGCGCGCAACCCCCGGGCCAACACATTCTTTTCCACATCCTTGCCAAGGCGCACCATGTCTTCAATGGAATCGGAATGGCTGATGCGAATCACGTCCTGCTCGATGATCGGACCTTCGTCCAGATCCTGAGTCACGTAGTGGCAGGTGGCACCGATCAGCTTAACACCACGGCTGTAAGCCTGGTGGTAAGGCCGGGCACCGGCGAATGATGGCAGGAAACTGTGGTGAATATTGATCACCTTGCCGGAATATTTGTCACACAATTCGGCCGGCAGGATTTGCATGTAACGGGCAAGAACCACGACATCGGTCTCATACTGTGCGAACAGATCTTCAATATGAGCGAAGGCTTCTGCCTTGTTTTCCTTGCTGACAGGGATATGGTGATAGGGAATCTCGTGCCATTCCACCATCCGGCGAAGGTCGTCGTGGTTGGAGATAACCGCAACAATTTGAGCGTTCAGATCCTTGCTGTGCCAACGATAGAGCAGATCGGCCACACAGTGAGATTCCTTGCTGCACATCAGGATGACCCGCTTCGGGCGGGCGGAATCGGCAATGTGCCAGCTCATGTTGAACTCGCGGGCAATAGGCTCAAACGCTATGCGAAACTGCTCCAGCCCGAACGGAATAGACTCGGCCTTGATCTCATGCCGCATGAAAAACCAGCCGGACTGGGTATCTGAGTGGTGGCTCGCCTCGGTAATCCAGCCATTATAGGTGGACAGGAAATTACTCACCTTGGCAACGATTCCCACCCGGTCCGGGCAGGAAATAACAAGACGATAGGTATGCTCCATGAAGCCTTTCCTTAACTTGAATCCGGGAAAGCGGGTGCGATGGGGAACCACAAACCGGAGTCTGTGGTGGCGTTATCGGCACGCACCGGTAAAAATGACCGGCTATGATAGCCTATCTGGCAGCCAGAAACGAGGAATGCAACGATGGACAGAGCGATCTACAGCCCCCTTCCAAAAACCCGCCAAAGAGGCCGCTGGAGCCTGACAGCCGCACTGCTTGCAGCACTTATCCTGCCTGCCGGCAACAGCAGCGCTCAGGCCATACTCGAAGGCGAACGTTTTCATCCGGTGCAGGGTGATCAGGGCATGGTAGCCACCAGCCACACTCTCGCCTCGGAAATTGCACAGCGGGTCCTCAGAAATGGCGGCAACGCCATTGACGCTGCGGTGACGGCGGGCTTTGCCCTCGCCGTTACTCAGCCGCGCTCCGGCAACATCGGCGGTGGCGGTTTTCTGCTCTACGCTCCCGGTGATGGTTCCGCCCCGGAAGCCATCGACTATCGGGAAACCGCCCCGGCGGCAGCCTCCGAAACCATGTTCCAGGATGAAAACGGCAATGTAGTGAACGAACGCAGCCGATTCAGCCATAAAGCGGCGGGCGTACCGGGCACTGTCGCAGGGCTGGCCCTGGCGCTGGAACGGCACGGCACAATTTCACTGAAAGAAGCCCTGGCTCCGGCCATTCGCCTGGCCAGTGACGGTTTCGAGGTGCCCCGCCGCTTTACCGAAGGCCTCGAACAGGCAAAGGACCGGCTGCAACGCTGGCCCGCCAGCAAGGCCACCTTTTATAAGGAAGACGGCTCTGCCCCACACCCGGGAGACGTTTTCAGACAACCGGCGCTCGCCGACACCCTCCAGCGCATTGCCGATCAGGGCGTGAAAGGTTTCTACGAGGGCGAAACTGCCCGGCTGATTGTCGATCAGATGCAACGCAACGACGGCCTGATCACCCTGGATGACCTGAAACACTATCAGCCGGCCATCCGTGAACCGGTACACGGCAATTACCGGGGCCACGACATCTACTCTATGTCACCGCCCTCTTCCGGCGGCACCCATATCGTTCAGATTCTGAACATTCTGGAGCACTACCCCATCGACGACATGGGCCACAACTCGGCGGATACCCTTCACCATATGGCCGAGGCCATGAAACTGGCTTATGCGGATCGCTCCGAGTACCTGGGCGACACCGACTTTGTTGAGGTGCCGCTCACCGGGCTCACCAGCAAGGGCTATGCGGCAGCGTTACGCGCCACCATCGACTCCGAAAAGGCCCGACCTTCAACCGACATAAAACCCGGCAACCCGACCCTATGGGAAAGCCCTGAAACCACCCACTTCTCGGTGGTAGATCGCTGGGGCAATGCCGTATCCAACACCTACACCATCAACTTCAGCTACGGCTCGGGCATTACCGTGGCCGGTGCCGGCTTTCTGCTCAACAATGAAATGGACGACTTCAGCGCCAAACCCGGCGTGCCCAATGCCTATGGTCTGATTGGTGGCGAAGCCAACAAAATCGAACCGGGCAAACGCATGCTCAGCTCCATGTCGCCCACCATCGTTCAGAGAAACGGCCGTAATTTTCTGGTTACCGGCAGCCCGGGCGGCTCTCGTATTATCACCACCACTTTGCAGGTGATCATGAACGTGATTGACCATAAGATGAACATACAAAGTGCCGTAAGCGCCCCGCGCATTCATCATCAGTGGCTGCCGGATGAGATTCGTATGGAACAGGGCATCAGCCCGGACACCGTCGAGCTGCTGGAAGCCCGCGGTCACAAGGTGACCACCAGCCGCGCCATGGGCGCCATCCAGAGCATCATGATCGATGAAGACGGCACCCTGTATGGCGGTGCGGACCCAAGGCGGAGCACTTCGTCTGCCATAGGCTACTGAAGCCAGGAATTAACCGAAGCAACTGACCGGAGGTCTTATGTTTCTCTCTGTACAACTGAGCTGCTACCCCCTGAAAGACGACTACAAACAGCCTATCCGAGAGCTGATTGCCCGGCTGGAGAAAACCGGCCTGGAAGTCTACCCGGGGCGCATGAGCACGGAAATCTTTGGCGACTATGATGACGTAATGAAAGCACTCTCAGACACCATGAAGTGGTCCTTCGAAACCTATGGCAAGGCTGTATTTGTTGCAAAAATCATGGAGGGCGACCGGAGACCGAAATGACAACACCAAACGGGTCAGACAATCAGCAGAAACCGGAAAACAACCCGCAACCGGCCATTCCGAATCAATACTCTTTTCTGTGGCTCAGCGCCGCCATTTTCCTGATGGTGCTCTGGATGCAGGATACCAACCAGCCCCGGCAACAGGAGCTGGCGTATTCTGAATTCAAGGAAGCCGTGATGGCCGGCCGGGTAGACGAAGTCACTCTGCGCAGCGAAGAAATCCTGGGGCAATTCACCGAATCCGGTGCCAGCCAGTTCAGCTCCGATGACCAAACATCCAGCACGCGTTTCATTACCCTGCGCCCGCAAACGGAAGACACCGAACTGTTGCAACTGCTTGAGCAGCAGGAAGTGGTTGTCCATGGCGCCCGGTCTGGCCGCCCCTGGTGGCAGGAACTGATCCTGAGCTTTTTGCCCTGGATACTGCTACTGGCGCTCATGTTCTGGTTCTGGGGCACCGCCCAGAAACGCATGGCTCAGGGTGGTGGCGTTCTGGACTTCAGCCGCTCAAAGGCCCGGCGGGCACGCAAGGAAACGTCCACCACCACCCTGAACGACGTTGCCGGTATTGAGTCCGCCAAGCGGGAAATTGCCGAAGTCATCGACTTCCTGAAATCACCGGAAAAATACCAGAAACTGGGAGCTGTCATGCCCAAGGGCATTTTGCTGGTGGGCCCGCCGGGTACGGGTAAAACCTTGCTGGCCCGGGCCATTGCCGGCGAAGCGGAAGTGCCCTTTTACAGCATCAGCGCCTCGGAATTTATTGAAATGTTTGTTGGCGTGGGAGCCTCGCGGGTACGCGACATGTTTAAAGAAGCCCGTAAAGAAGCGCCGGCACTGATATTCATCGACGAACTCGATGCCATCGGCCGCTCACGGGGCGCCGGTCTGGGTGGCGGTCACGACGAACGAGAGCAGACCCTGAACCAGATACTGACCGAAATGGACGGCTTCGAAGCCCATGAAAATGTGCTGGTACTGGCTGCCACCAACCGCCCCGATGTGCTGGATACCGCCCTGCTCCGGCCGGGCCGGTTCGACCGGAAAATCACGCTGGACCGCCCCCACAAGGATGCCCGCGCTGCCATCCTGAAAGTCCACGTACGCAAGGTGCCGTTGGCCGACAACGTGAACCTGGAACAAATCGCCGCCCGGACCATCGGTTTTTCCGGCGCAGACCTGCACAACCTGGTTAACGAAGCCGCACTGACGGCAGCCCGGGAGGAACTGAATGAAGTGAACGAACATTGCTTCGAAGTGGCCCGGGAGCGGATCACCCTGGGCGAAACACGTGACGCTCAGCTTCCACCGCAAGAGCGTGAGGCCGTGGCGTATCACGAATGCGGCCACGCCATCATGGCCTATTACATGCCCAACGCCGATCCTCTCACCAAAGTGACCATCATCCCCCATGGCATGGCCATGGGCGTCACCGAACAAACCCCGAAGGAAGATCACTACACCTACACCGAAAGCTACCTGAAAGATCGCATCAAGGTCATGCTGGGCGGACGCTGTGCCGAAAAACTGATCTACGGTGAAGTCAGCACCGGTGCCCAGAACGACCTGAAAGAAGCCACCAATCTGATTCGCCGAATGATCGGACAGTGGGGCATGAGCGACAAAATCGGCCCGCTGGGCCTGAGTATCGGTGAGGAACATGTCTTCCTCGGCCGGGAGATGGGCCAACCGCGAGAGTTCAGCGAGAAAATGGCCGAGATGATCGACACGGAAATCCAGTCCCAACTACTGGCTCTGGAAAAAGCCACCAGAGACTTCCTGGGTGAACACCGTGATCAACTCGAAGCCCTGGCCCGGTCGGTGTTAAAACATGAAACGCTTTCGGCGGAGGACATCGAAGACATTCTGCACGATAAAAGCACCCATCCGGCGCGCTGATCGCGGCTTCACACGTGGGTCACGAAGTCATGGCTGAACAGCGCCAGACAGAACCCGGCCACCGCGCCAAGCGGTGGCCCCCAATGGCGGTCAAGCCGGGACTGGGGCGCAATATCCTGAAAGATCAGGTATAAAATGCCACCCGAAGCTGCCAGCATAACCGCACCCAGAATCATCGGCCGGTCTGACAGGAAAAAGTAACCGAGCAACCCCGCCACCGGCCCTGTGAGCACCAATGACCCCATAAATGCCAGCGTCTTGCGGGACGTATATCCCGGCAGGCTGACCAGTTCCCGGTAGGCATTGAACCCCTCCGGCAGATTCTGTATCGCAATCAGCACTGCCATCAATACAGCGGTTTCCGGGCTCACCACGGCAAGCCCGCCCAGGGCAATGGCTTCCGGAATGAAGTCGAGCATCAGCCCCATAAGTTGCGGGGATTCGCGGCGCTTCAGGCCCATCGCGCGTTCCACAAGGAAGAACAGGACTCCGCCAGCCGCGATAGCCGGTATCGCCCACAGGGAATCACCCATGCTCGACTGCCCTTCGGGAATCAGAACCACCGACACCGCACCCAGAAGAATGCCGCCACCAAGCGCGATCAGAAAATGCCGGAACTCCTTCTCCAGCCAGTTGGGCCGGATACTCTCGACACTGGCCAGAAGGCCTCCAAGCGGAATAAGGGCGCCGGCCAGAACGGTCAGACCAACAATAATGAGAATATCCAGAAACATCAGAAACACTCTTTGCTACGAAAAAATGGAAACCGTTGGCGGGCTTACGGCGTCACCGTCAACGGGAGATTCAGTGCGACCAGCAACTGCTCCGAGCCGGGCTCCTGAAGCAACGAACATTTCCGGCTGAGCACCAGTTGCGTTGCCCTCTCCTGCCGCAGAACCCGTGTCACTGTGGCGGGGTCGGTAGCGGGAAGCCGTTGCACACGAACTTGCGAATCAGGAACACCCAGACTCTGCCTGAGCCCATCAAGGCTTTGTGACGACAAATCCGTGCCCGCCCCCAACAAAAAGGTTACCGGCTGAGGAACATGCCGGATAGCGTCTGCGGCCGCTTTGACTGCCCGGCGGTTGGCATCCTCGTGATCATTGAGAAACACGACAATCCTGCCCTGGCGCGAGGCCTGCCTTTCACTCCAGAGCAGCAGCCTGCCCGGAGACCGGCGGAGCAGCCCTCTGGCAGTGGAACCCAGACGCGCGCCCGGTACTGAAGACCAGCCAACACGACCAAGAACCAACAGATCGTCCGGTTCTGCCAGCGCCAGCACCTCTTCAACAACACTGCCCCGGGTAATGCTCAGGGTATACTGGCCACCGTATGGCCCTACCGCCCCGGCGAGCGCCCGGCGTACCTGGCCTGCCAGTCTCTGCATACGACGCTCCAGCTCGGCCACATCAAAGGGCCGACTGGCCCCGGATACCGCCCCCACTTCCCGGGCAAAGCCATACCCCGCACTGCGCAGCAGATTCAGCTCTTCAACAAACACACCCTGCACATCGGCGCCCGAATTCGCTGCAATCTCCGCCGCCGCCTGAAGTGCGGCACAACTCATCCGGGAACTGCCCTTTGCCGGGGCGTGCGGTCGCAGTAATACGCGTGGGCTGGCCAAACCGGGTGGCCCCCAACTGCAACACAAAAAGGCCATTAACCTGCCCCACCTGCGAGCCTTCTGTGGCAATCATCACCACGCCTCGCTGAATCTGTTCCAGGCTGCGCTCCCGGATTCGGCTGGCGCGATACTCGCGCTCATCAATGGCCTGCCGAACATGCACCGCTTCAATGCGATCACTGCCGGCCTGAGCCGCCCAGAGTGAGCTGCACCATTTCTTCATTCAGCTCGTGAATCCGCTGCTGCACTTCTTTGCGTAAGCGCGGCACCTGCTGAATGGCCTGTTGCAGTTTTTTCTGGAGATCTTCGACCTTCGATTCAATAAGTTCCTTTTCGTCATCGGAAAAGCTCTTGTATTCATCCGGCTCAATCACCTCGCCGTTGCGCATGGGCGCAAAGGTAAAACCGGACTGGGTCGCCAGCATGGCAATGTTGCTGCGCCGGGCCTCTTCCTGGATCTCAAAAAGGCCCTGATGCTGGCGCTTGGCCACCTCCTCCTGCAGCTCCTGAATACGGGCCTGATATTCCTCGCTTTCAAAGGTGGCCGGAATAGCCGTTTTCAGCTCCGCGACCAGATCATTCATATCACTTTTGAAAACACGGCCTTCGCCCGGAGGCAGTTTTATCGCCCGGGGTTTGTCGGAATGCTGAAAATTGAAAAGATGACACCAGTCAGAAGGCACTGGCTGCCCGGCAGCGTGCTGAGACAGAAACCGCTTTACCAGTTCGTGCTTGCCAGCCCCCGAAGGCCCCAGCACAAACAGATTAAAACCACTGGCGCGCATGCCGGCACCAAATTCCAGCGCCCGCAGCATGCGATCCTGGCCATACGGAAGCTCCAGATCTTCCAGTGCTTCGGTGGACTCAAAGTCCAGTTTTTCCAGCGGACAACGGTGATAAACCTGATCTTCTTGCAACGCCGCAGGTACAGCCATTATTCCTCCTTACTTGTCAGCTTCGAGCTTGTCCTGAGTCCGTAGCTCAAAATCGCTGGCATCATGCCGCTCATGCAGTTGCGTGGCCGGCTCGCCCCAGGTTTTGTTCACCATACGGCCACGCTTCACCGCCGGCCGTTGCGCCACTTCATCCGCCCAGCGAATCACATTCCTGTAGGTGTGAGCTTCAAGAAACTCCGCCGCGTCGTAGACGATGTTTTTCACCACCGCACCGTACCAGGGCCAGATCGCCATATCGGCAATGGTGTATTGATCACCAACCATATACCGGTTGTCGGCCAGGTGCCGGTCCAGCACATCCAGCTGACGTTTCACTTCCATAGTGTAGCGGTTGATCGGGTATTCCAGCTTTTCTGGTGCGTAAACATAGAAATGCCCGAAACCACCCCCCAGGAAAGGCGCGCTGCCCATCTGCCAGAACAGCCAGTTCATGGTTTCAGTGCGTCCGGCCGGATCTTCGGGCAGGAACTCACCGAATTTCTCGGCCAGATAAAGCAGGATGGAGCCAGACTCAAACACCCGGATAGCCGGGTCGACGCTTCGATCCTGCATGGCAGGAATCTTGGAGTTGGGGTTGATCTCCACGAAGCCACTGCCGAACTGGTCGCCATCGCCAATACGAATCAGCCAGGCATCGTACTCGGCTTCCTTGATGCCCTTCTCCAGCAACTCCTCCAGCATGATGGTGGCCTTCACGCCATTAGGGGTGGCCAGCGAGTACAGCTGGAAAGGGTGTTCGCCAACCGGCAGCTTCTTGTCGTGAGTTGGCCCGGCAACCGGGCGATTGATGCTGGCAAACTGGCCGCCATTGTTCGGCTCCCATTTCCAGACCTTTGGTGGAGTATAGACAGGGTCGCTCATCAAGCACCTCTTTGGTTGTTGGTATGGTCAGTACTACGGACTCTAACCGAACTGGGCCATGATCTGCATGCCATGCACCCACTGCATTATGGTGCACGACAAACCGGACCCGCACCTTTCAGGTGCATCACCCGGCCGGGGCGCTGCTCAATATTCCACCACTCCGCCCTCAACCCCCTATAGAATCAAAGCTTGACCCAATCTGGAACATTCCTTGCTTTCTGTGACCGCTCTTCGTGCATAACCCCGCTTTATCAGCGGAAAACACAATAAAACCAGGAGTTAGAGACCCGTGGATATCACGAGTGCAGTTCACACCCTGACCGAGAGCACCAATACGCTGTTCCTGCTGATCGGCGCTGTCATGGTTCTGGCCATGCACGCCGGCTTTGCCTTTCTCGAAGTTGGCACCGTTCGACACAAGAATCAGGTTAACGCCGTCGTCAAGATCATGACCGACTTCGGTATTTCTGCCATCGCCTATTTCTTCGTGGGCTACTACATTGCCTACGGCAGCCACTTCCTGACCGATGCCGCCCAGCTCACCAGCAACAACGGCTACGAGCTGGTGAAGTTTTTCTTCCTGATGACCTTTGCCGCCGCCATTCCCGCAATCGTCTCCGGGGGCATTGCCGAACGAGCCCGCTTCTACCCCATGCTGGTTGCTTCCGGGTTGATTGTGGCGCTGGTTTACCCCTTCTTTGAAGGCATCGTCTGGAATGGCAACTATGGTTTTCAGGCCTGGCTGGAGAACCAATTCGGGGCAGGTTTCCATGATTTCGCCGGCTCTGTTGTAGTGCACGGTGTGGGTGGCTGGATTGCCCTGGCGGCAGTCTTACTGCTAGGTGCCCGCAAAGGCCGGTATCGCAACGGCAAGGTAGTGGCGTTTGCCCCCTCTAACATTCCATTCCTGGCGCTCGGTGCATGGATTCTCACCGTGGGCTGGTTCGGCTTCAACGTCATGTCTGCCCAGACTCTCGACGGCATCAGTGGGCTGGTGGCCGTTAACAGCCTGATGGCGATGGTTGGCGGCATTCTGGTGTCTATGCTGCTGGGCCACAAAGACCCGGGCTTTATTCACAACGGCCCCCTGGCCGGACTGGTAGCCGTCTGTGCCGGGTCTGACCTGATGCACCCGGTTGGTGCCCTGATCACCGGCGGCGTTGCCGGCGCTATCTTCGTAGTAATGTTCGAATGGGCCCAGGACAAGATCGAACGTCTGGATGACGTACTCGGTGTCTGGCCGCTGCACGGCATCTGTGGTGTTTGGGGTGCCATCGCCGCCGGCATCTTCGGCAGCGAAACCCTGGGTGGTCTGGGCGGCGTCAGCCTGATGTCCCAGATTATCGGTGCCGCAGCCGGTGTCGCTATTGCCTTTATCGGCGGTTTGATCATCTATGGCGTGATCGCCAAAGTCGCCGGGCTGCGCCTGAGCGAAGAAGAAGAGTTCAACGGCGCTGACCTCAGCATTCACCACATTGGTGCAACGTCAATGGAGTAAGCGCTCTTGCCGGTTCCGTGCTGCCCAGGCAATCGGGGCAGCACAGAATGCCCCGCGACAGAAGTTCCTCCCGAAGTTCACTCATGCCATGCTGATCTTTCCTCACGGCATTCGTACGAACCCATTTCGAATTCGCGACAGATCCAGGGGCGATTTTCATAAATCGTGCACATGAAGGTCTCCCTGTCCAACGCCGAGCACCAGCCATCGTCCAGGCGCAGCATGGTTTCACCGCCC